>OOCN01001112.1_pt1 | contig 19105 bp, 18 predicted proteins | sample 1671361 | NCBI WGS metagenome assembly OOCN01 (sample SAMN06348149, study PRJEB24527) | human gut metagenome | biome: human gut; feature: ankylosing spondylitis patient; material: feces | host: Homo sapiens | place: China | collected 2015-10
GGTTCGAACCCTGGACACCCTGATTAAGAGTCAGGTGCTCTACCAACTGAGCTAATCGCGCATCTTCAATTGTCTGTGTTACGTTCTCCGTAACGACAAGATTTATTATATAATAAGGTTTTTTAAAATGCAAGTACTTTTTTTATTTTTTTCATATTTTTTTCACAGCTCTCATATATTGATATGGGGGTTGAATTTATGAAGCATATTATCCATTATGTTACAACCAATTTCAAAAAAATCTTTCATACTGTCTGCACAGAGATTATCTCCTGCATTCAAGGCACAGCTCTGCATTTTGTCCTGGTCGCTGCCTTTCTCGGAACACTGAATCATTTCCTGTATTTTTTATCCGGGCAGTCTCCAATCATTGCACTTTTCTGCCCGGTTAATGAATCCGTGTGGGAACATTTGAAACTTTTATGTTTTCCTTTTTTATTCGTAAGCATATGGGAATATCTGTCTCTGCATCCGGTTGTTTTACCATTCTTTTACTGTCGGTATCTGGGTGTGCTTCTCGGAATGTTTTTTACTGTTTCTGTTTTTTACACATATTCCGGGATTCTCGGCCGGAATTTCCTGATCTTAGACATCCTGCTTTTTTATTCCAGTGTAATATTTTCATTTGGAATGTCTGAATATATTTCCGGCAAGACCCGTTCTCCTCACGAGACAGAACCTGGCTTTGTAGTCTCACTCTGGTTGATAACATCATTTTTCTTCTTTGTATTTACATGTTTTCCGCCAGATCTTCCGTTATTCTATTCAGCATAAGTACAACAACCATCAACACATTTCCCTACATATATAACTAATTATTCACACCATGATGTGCAACATAGCTGTTAAGATCCAATGCTTTGAACACATATCCCTGTGACTGATAATATTCAATAATTTTCGGCAGCGCTTCCACAGTTGTATCTTTTGTCTCGGAATCATGTGACAGCAGGATGATATTATTGTCATGGAAACTGGTTGCCTGATCCACAAGCTGTTCCGTTGTTCTCACGGCCCCGTCTCCCGAACTTCCATTCCAGTCATAATATTGATATCCTCTTGCCTGAACCTCCTGCGTAAGCGTTGTCATAATTCCCTTCGTGTAACTTGCAGATATGGTATTCGAAGATCCTCCCGGAAATCTGATAAAACACGGAACATAGCCGATCTCTTCTTTTACAAGCTGTCCAATCTGGTCAAGATCCTGAAAATATGCATCAACAGATGCATACACCTTTGCGTAATCATGAGAATATGTATGCATTCCGATCGTATGTCCTTTATCATAAGCCTTTTTGATCATATCTTTATATTCCGGCATGGCTCCTGTAACAAAAAACGTTGCTTTCGCATTGTATTTATCCAAAATGTCCAGCACCGCCTGCGTATTCTTAGACGGTCCGTCATCCAACGTCAGATAGACAACTTTTTCATCCGATTGTTCTGTTGTACCCACTTTTCTTCCTGGTTGAACTGCAAATTCACTTCTGTCAGCTGCCTGATCTTTTTGGCCTTGATTTTCTTTATTGGATGCATCAGTTTCATTCTCATTGATCGTAAGTTTTTTTGCAGTTGCTTTTTTCTTTGATACTGCCTTTTTACTTTCCGTCTCGGCCGTTGTCATCGTTTTACCGGCATTCTTTTTTATAACATGCCCGCCGATTCCCACACCTATGATCACTGCTGCTATACAGACTGCTGCAATCAGAATCTTTCTCTGTGCACGATCTTTTCGTCTTCTATTTTTTAACTTTTTCCTGCTCATACTTTTTTCCTCTTTAATTTTCAACTTTATTCTCACTTTTAAGTAATTGCTTTTTCTTTTTTACTATCATACCGCTTTTTTCCTTTTTATCAAGCCTTTTCTCGAGACTTTTTCACTACAATGTAGTATTGTAATAAATAGATTATCACTTACAAATGTCGAAAGGAGTTTTTAATATGAGTGAAAATGAAAATAAAGTCTGTCCTGTCAGCTGCAAAATCGAACATCACGCCATGATGTTCGCATTTCTCGCCAAACATGCAATTGAATTATGCGGTGACGCCGGCAAAGAAGCTATCCTTGCCGGAATGACTACATACGGCAATGAGCGAGGTGCCCGTATGGCGGCAAATGCACTCGCTCACGGGGATGAGCTTACCACAATGACCAATCAGGCATACGGTGAATGGAAACCGGATTACGCCGGACAAATGGACTTCGGAACACTTCGCACCGAACCGACACTTCAGACTTACATTGCCAAATGTGCCTGGTGTGAAGCATGGAAAAAGCATAATATTACCGAATATGGGAAATATTATTGCGTCAATGTAGATACATTTGGGCAGGAATATCTGGATGTATTGGACGGGCTTTATCCGGTTGAATAGTTTTTACTTTTCATATAAGAAAACTATGAAATCTATTTACATCCTGTTTTCCTGTGCTAAAATGATAGATAAACACCCGATTCTAAGAGGAGGTATCTATATTTTGAATACACTAACAACTGAACATACACCTGACAATATCATTGCCAGCTGGCTCGACGATCATCAGGAAGAACTGGTGAATACCGCTGATTACATTTTCCATCACCCGGAACTTGCATATCAGGAGACACTTTCTTCCAAATGCCTAGCAGATTATCTGGAAAGCCAGGGATTTAAAATAACATGGAAAACAGCCGGTATCGACACCGCATTTACTGCAGTCTGGGGAGGTGGAAAACCAATCCTCGGATTTCTGGCCGAGTACGATGCTCTGGCAGGTGTCGGACACGCCTGCGGGCACAACCTGCTTGGAACAGCCGTTGCCGCAGCGGCATGTGCATTAAAAGCCGATATGGACGCAACCGGTGCAGCCGGAACGATCTGCGTCTATGGCTGCCCGGCCGAAGAGATCATGTCCGGCAAGATCGTGATGAACGATCAGGGAGTCTTTGATGACCTCGATGTTGCTATTACCTGGCATCCATTCGACCGCAACCGTGTCAGCAACGATATCTGGCAGGCACAGGACATTAAGAACTACACATTCCACGGACTTAGTTCCCATGCTGCCAAAGCACCGGAAAAAGGCCGCAGCGCCCTGGATGCCGCCGAACTCATGAATGTAGGCGTCAATTATCTCCGTGAACACGTACCGGGAGATGTCCGTATGCATTATGCCTACATTGATAACGGTCTTCCGGCAAATGTTGTTCCGGATATCGCAAAGACAAATTATTTCATCCGCTCCTACTTACGTTCCCGCACCGAAGATGCAAGCAAGCGTGTAGACAACTGCGCCAGAGGTGCCGCTCTTATGACAGACACCACCGTCGATATCGAACTGGTCGCAAGCTGCAGTGAGATGAAAGTTAACCGGGTACTGACAGAATTATATTACGATGCTATGACCAGAGTTCCGACACCGGCTTATACACCGGAAGAGCTGGATTTTGCAAAGCAGATCACAAAAGAAGCCGGACTCATCAATGACGGGACACTATTCTCCGGCCTGGAACCGCTTGAAGATGAACCGGTTCCGATCGCTATCGGCACGGACGCTTCACAGGTCAGCCACACCGTCCCGTTGATCACCTTAAGTGCCGCTACGATGTGTAAAGGTACCCCGCTTCATCACTGGGCTGCTGCCAGACAGGCCGGTATGACTATCGGACAGAAAGGTATGTTCTACGTTGCGAGATGTATGGCAGAAGGAACGAAATTATTGATGGAAACTCCGGGAAGTATCGAAAAAGCATGGAAACTGCACAAGCTGACTCCTTAAAGCTCCTGTCATTGCATACTGTACACTTTATAAATATCTGCTCTAAAACATCTCATGACCAAACTAGGAGGAATTATTATGATCACAAAAAAAATCGGAATTATCGGATGTGGCAATATGGGCGGTGCCATTCTTTATGGCGCACTCGACATCCGGGTGAATTAAAAGACATGGTCACATCCCCTGGCGGAACAACCATCGAAGGCTGCGAGGCTCTTGAAAAAGCCGGCATGCGTGGTGCTGTAATCGAATGCATTAATGTAAGTACAGAAAAATCCCGTTCATTATAATCGTTGTCATTCTATGTCGATTCATGCATCGGAATTATCAGACAAAAGAGGAGTTATCCACAGTTTCCCGTGGATAACTCCTCTTTTGTTGGGGATAAGTGGAATTACTTTGCAAAATTTGTCGTTACATTTTCATCCTCTTTATCACCTTCAACCGTGTAAATTCTTCTCTTTCCTTCTCCTCCAGCGCATTACTGATCGTATGCACCAGATTCGTATACATCGGTATCGTAATATTCTTAAGCGCATTCGCCCGCTTCTGTGTCTTCTTGATATTTGCGGCCAGACGGTACGCCGAGTTCTCCACCTCAGCCAGCTTGATCGTAAGTTCCTTCACTTCCCGGAAAGCTTCTCTTGCAATATCCACCGACTCATGTGTCGTGCTGAACGAATACGTCAGATCATTCTGCTTCGCATCATACTTGATGTGCGGGATCTCCGTTCCCATGATGCTTCTGGTCTGCATCTTCAGCGAATCCTCGATTGGAACAGTAAATGCCAGTTCCTGGACTTTACTGATCCCGTGTTCGATATTAGCACGCTGCAGGCAGGCATATGCTTTTGTAAAGGTTGCATCGATCTCTTCCTGAATGTCTTTCGCCTCATCGATCAGTCCCATCAGCTCTTTCAGAAGAATATTCCGCTTTTTATCCATCAAGTCATACCCCTGACGTGCAAGCATCAGAGAATTCTTTGCAAGCATCAGATTTCCTTTGGTAGGAAATTCTCTCGGATCCATATGCATCCCTCCTACTCTTCCGTCTCCAATGTCTCTTTCGTATCCTTCCAATACTTCTCAACCAGCTTCGTATCAATACGGTCCAGTTCTTCCTTCGGCAGAAGTCCAAGCAGTTCCCAGCCAAGATCCAGCGTCTCCATCATCGTCCGGTTCTCCGCCGGTCCCTGGCCAATATAGCGTCTCTCGAATTCTTCACCGAACTTCAGATACTGTTTATCGATTGGTGACAATTCATCTTCTCCGATAACCGAAGCCAGATTTCTCGCCTCTCCAACCTTTGCATAGGCAGAGAATAACTGGTTCGCAAGATCCTGATGATCTTCCCTGGTATATCCTTTTCCGATGCCGTCCTTCATCAGTCGTGACAGCGATGGCAGGATACTGATCGGCGGATAGACTGCCTGCCCGTGCAGATTACGGTCCAGTACGATCTGTCCTTCTGTAATGTATCCGGTAAGGTCCGGGATCGGATGTGTGATATCATCATTCGGCATCGTCAGAATCGGAAGCTGCGTCACCGAACCATTTGCCCCGTCCACAATACCGGCACGTTCATAGATCGTTGCCAGTTCACTGTATAAATATCCCGGATATCCTTTTCTTGACGGAATCTCGCCACGGGAAGAAGACACTTCACGCATGGCTTCCGCAAAAGAAGTCATATCCGTCAGGATAACCAGAATGTGCATATTTTTCTCAAATGCCAGATATTCCGCTACCGTCAGCGCAACCTTCGGCGTGATCAGACGCTCCACCACCGGATCATTTGCCAGATTCAGGAACATACACACATGATCTGCCACACCGCTTTCCTCAAATGTCTTACGGAAGAACTCTGCCACGTCATGCTTGACTCCCATCGCACCGAATACAACCGCAAACTGTTCATCCGAATCGTCTCCAAGTGAAGCCTGCTTTACGATCTGTGCCGCGAGCTGGTCATGCGGCAATCCGTTTCCCGAGAATATCGGAAGCTTCTGCCCGCGGATCAGTGTCGTCAGACCGTCAATCGCCGAGATTCCGGTACGGATATAGTTTCGTGGATACTCCCGTCTGACAGGATTCAACGGAAGTCCGTTTACATCCCTTTTTTCTGCATCTGCAATCGGACCAAGTCCATCGATTGCTTCCCCGATTCCGTTAAATGTACGTCCCAGCATTTCCTCCGATACAGTAACTTCCATCGGATGTCCCGTAAGTCTTGTATGGGTATTATCCAGTGACATATTTTCTGTCCCTTCAAATACCTGGATCACAGCCTTGTCTTCATCCAGCTCTACGACACGCCCCATTTTCCTCGTATTATGATCTACAATAAATTCTACGATCTCATCGTAAAATGCATTTTCCACGCCTTCCAGCACGACGAGAGGGCCATTTATACTGCTCAGTCCAAGATATTCTATTGCCATCTTACGTCCCTCCCTTTACGCATTCTTCTCGATGACGCGGTTATAGAAGTCATCAATGTCTAATTTATACAGATCCAGTAACTGCAGGTTGTCATTCGGCACATCATACTTGATCGCAATGACCTTTTCAAATATACCTTCCGCCTTCAGTACCGACATCGGCATTCCCATTGCCACCAGTTTCCTACTGGTCTTATACAGATACAGGATCACGTCCATCATCTTGAACTGCTTCTCCAGCGATACGCACGTATCATCCTTATGAAATGCATTCTGCTGCAGGAATCCCAGACGGATCACCTTTGCGATCTCCAGGATCAGTTTCTGATCATCCGGAAGCACATCCCCGCCGATCAGTTTTACAATCTCCATCAGACTGCTCTCCTGGTTCAGGATCGCCATCAGACGGTTCCTGTAATCAACAAATTTCGGCGACACATGATCCGAATACCAGCCGCTTAAGTCATTCAGATATTCACTGTAACTCGTCAGCCAGTGGATCGCAGGGAAATGTCTCGCATACGCCAGGGATTTATCCAGTCCCCAGAAGCAGCGCACAAAACGCTTCGTATTCTGCGTAACCGGCTCGGAGAAATCTCCCCCCTGCGGAGACACCGCTCCGATGATAGAGACAGATCCGGTTGCACCATTTAATGTCTGCATCATGCCGGCTCTTTCATAGAATGCCGACAGTCTCGATGCCAGATATGCCGGGAACCCTTCCTCCGCCGGCATCTCTTCCAGTCGTCCGGACAGCTCACGCAGTGCCTCTGCCCATCGGGATGTCGAGTCCGCCATGATCGCCACATCATAACCCATGTCACGGTAATATTCCGCCAGTGTAAGTCCGGTATAAATGGATGCCTCGCGGGCAGCCACCGGCATGTTCGAGGTATTGGCGATCAGCGTCGTTCTGTCCATCAAAGGATTTCCTGATTTCGGATCGACCAGCTCCGAAAACTCTTCCAGAACCTGTGTCATCTCATTTCCACGCTCGCCGCATCCGATATATATGATAATATCCGCATCCGACCATTTTGCGATCTGATGCTGGGTCATCGTCTTACCCGTTCCGAATCCTCCCGGGATCGCAGCCGTTCCACCTTTTGCAATCGGGAACATCGTATCCAGAATTCGCTGTCCTGTTACCAGCGGCACACTTGCCGGGAATCTCCGGCTCACCGGTCTCGGTACACGGATCGGCCAGTGCTGTGTCATCGAAAGTTCCCGTTTTTCTCCACTGAGCAGTTCAATCGTAACCAGCGTCTCATCAATCGTATATTCACCATCCGGAACCACAGATATAACAGTTCCTTCCACTCCCGGAGGCACCATACATTTGTGCACGATAGCCCGCGTCTCCGGCACTTCCGCAATGATCGTTCCACCCTGTACCATATCGCCTTCCGTCACTGTGATATGCGTCTCCCAGAGCTTCTGGCGGTCCAGTGCATCCACACTGACACCACGGGTGATAAATGCCCCGCCCTTGTCAGCAATCCGCTCCAGCGGTCTCTCAATACCGTCAAAGATATTATTCAGGATACCGGGTGCCAGCGTAACCGACACTGCCGCTCCCGTACCTTCCACAAGTTCTCCCGGATGCAGTCCGGAAGTCTCCTCATACACCTGTACCGTCGTCCGGTCCTTATCCAGGGAAATAACTTCGCCAACCAGCTTTTCCTCTCCCACATGGACCATTTCCGACATCTTAAAATCCGTCTTCCCTTTCAGGTAAATGACCGGGCCGTTGATGCCATATATCTTTTCTGTCTTTCCGCTACTCACCCTTTACACCTCCCCGGAACCGGAATTTCTGGTATTCATTTTCCAGTGCCCCTTTGAATGCATAATCCACCAGAACATTCTTCTCAGGCACAACCGCACGCACACCGCCGATGAAATCCACTTTGCTGATCGTCAGCGTCATTCCCGTGCGCTCCTCCAGATATGTCTTCTTGTCTGCATCGGACGGATTGATATAGATCGTCATCGCCATCCCGGATGCGAACTTTGCTGCTTTCTCTATATAACGGATCAGAACCTCTTTATACTCTTCTGTTCTCATAAATGCCAGAAGCTTTAACTGTACTTCTTCGAACAGTTCTGTCTTAAGTTCTGTCTGTATCTTACCCATCTCACGTTTTAATTCAAGCTGCGCCTTTGACATCGCCATATTCAGCTGCTGTTTTGCAGTCACACTCTCCGCACGCACTCTCGTCTCCGACTGCCGTCTGGCTTCGATCTGGTGCTGCTCGAACACACTTCTCAGCGCATCCTCATGCTGCTTTATGATCGCATTCGCCTCCGCTCTTGCCTCTTCCATCGCTGCCGTGCGGATATGCGTGATCTTTTCTTCGTTTGTCAAATGTGCCACCTTCTTCCTGTCTATAATTTCAACCCTATCGCTTCATTTACATACGACGTGATAAAATCTTTCTTACGTCCGGTCCCGTGTCTGTCAGGAATCTCGATCAGAAGCGGCATTGTCCGCTCCAGCTTGATCTCGTCAATCAGGTCCGGGAATTCTCTTCCGAATTTCTCCGTCAACAGAATCACACCTACATCTTTATCCTCCATGGCATTCTCGATCGCACAACGGAGTTCTTCTCTTTCATGTACCACGATTCCGTCTACCCCTGCGAGACGCATTCCTGTCAGAGTATCGATATTATCACTGATCAGATACATCTTCATCTTACAATTTACCCAAGATCATGAAGGAAATGATCAGTCCGTACAGACACACACCTTCTGCAAGACCTACGAAGATCAGTGACTTACCAAGTGCACTGGAATCTTCACTAATTGCACCCAGAGCCGCACTTGCTGCACTTGCAACGGCGATACCACCGCCGACGCAGGAAAGACCGGTTGAAAGTGCTGCTGCCAGGTATCCGAATCCTGTTGCGTTCGACGCCGTATTGCCGGCTGCTTCCGCTGCCTGTACCGGATCTCCCGCAAAAAGCATGATCCCTGCAATCAGAACAGTGCTGAAGAAAAAGAATATATTTGTGCCGATAGCCCTCTTATAACGCTTCTTCGTCCTCTGTCCGATCAGAAAATATCCAAATGGAATTACAATACTCAGCAACAATGTTACAACGAATAATACTCTAACTGTCAGGCTCATATTTTTGTCCTCCTGTAAATATATCTTTGAATTTTATTACTTTCTGTCACTCTGACTGTGGAACGGCTTAAATTCCCGTCCGGTTCCTTTATAGAAACGGCTGAACATCTCATAGTATTCCAGACGCAGTACCTGGATACCGACGACCAGCCCTTCCAGTCCGCACACCAGCACATTTCCAAGCACGAACACGATCCAGTTCGTGTGTCCCGCACTTGCGCCGGATAACATCAGCACAACCTCCATCATCGCCGCATGGCTGACGGCAAATGCACCGATACGCACATAAGAAATGGTATTAGAAAAATAACTCAGCATCGTCTCGAACAGTTCGAAGAACGCCTGCACGAAGAACATTACCTTGCCCTCTTCCATCTTCTTATGCTGCTTTGTCACCAGATTGCCCAACGGTTCCTTGAATACGAACAAGAGCACCGGAACTCCCAGGAAGATCACCATCAGGATATTGCCCGGAACCTTATGTCCCGTCATGTAAAGCACGATCGTCAGCACCAGGAATCCATAGAACACCAGCCCTGCGATTCCGTTGTGGGAAAATAACATATTTTCCACATCATGACTCTTGATCGAATTGATCACGTTAAAGATCATCACCAGGATATTCAGTCCCATACCAAATGCAATAGCTACCACGAATACCGTATTGAGCTGTCCGATAAACGGCAGGTTCGTCATCGCATCCACAGGTCTTAACCAGCGTGCCTGTATCACATCTTCAAATCCGAAGATACTTCCGAACATGAATCCAAAAAATGTCGAGAACAGTCCCGCAATGGATATAATCCCTGCCAGGTTGATCTTCTTGATCAGATACAAAAGCCCGCCGAATACGAACAGACATAAGCCCTGCCCGACATCCCCGAACATCGCACCGAAGATAAATGTATACGTCAGTGCCACAAACATCGTCGGATCTATCTCATCATTTGCCGGAAGTCCGTACATCCGTATGAACATCTCGAATGGCTTGAAGAATCTTGGATTCTTAAGCTTCGTCGGCGGTTCTCCGAAAAACTTCTCCTTATCTTCTTCTACAACAACGAATACCTTATCATCGTTCTTCGATTCCGCCAGGAATTTTTTCACATCTTCTTCACCCATCCAGCCACACAGGATGTAATAATCTTCTTTATTATCTCCCTCTTCGATCCTTGCCGCCAGCTTACGTACATCAAAGTTTGTAGACAGTTCTTCCAGACGCCTTTTCGCACCACGGAGCTTTGCGGCATTCTTCGCCATCAGCTCCCTGATCTGTTTTTCTATCTCTGCAATCTCTTTTTGCTTTTCTTCGATTGCCTTTTCAAGCTCTTCACAGGCCTGCTCCGGTGTTCCTATGTACTCGGACGGAATTGCAATCCTTTCAAAATGCAAAGAATTGAATACCGAATCTACTTTACTGGAATCTGCATTCGATACGAAATAACATCCGTACACATAATTTTCATTCCTCGTACCTTCGATAAATACCGCATTCAGATCATCAAACAAATATTTTTCCAGACGTTTGTAATAATTCACATCTACCCGTCCGAACCGGACTTTCATATATTTATACTTTAATGATTTCTGCATATCCAATTCCAGTGTCCGGAACGGCTCCATGATCAGAAGCTTTTCTTTGTATTCGTCTACCTGCTTCTTCGTTAACTCTTTCTTTTCCACAAGATCCAGATAGTCATGATTGACATCCCGGATCAGGTTCAGCATATCCTCCTGATTCATCGATACATCGATCCTCTGGTCTTCATCCGCTAACAGTGCGCTGAACTGTTCTGCCTTCGCAAGCGGCTCTTTGTATGGATTGACTTCCACAAAAGGCTGCAGGTTGTCGGTCGTCTTAAGCTCCGCCGCCGCATTCTCAAGCTGCATTTCGTATTTCGACAGATACACCTCGCAGACACGGTCGATGTCATTCTTCGGTCCGCTGATGCTTAAGAACTTCATCTTAACAATCATTGATTCACACCTCCTAAGTATCCTAATGTCTCTCCCTTCGTCAAACCGTAACGGATACACTCAAGGGCTGTCGTTAGTTTATAGATTTCTTCTTCTTTCAGGAACAGATACGTATTGACGATCGCGATCGAATACGGATCATTCCTTTTATCGGTCAGGTACAATTTCCGCAGACAGTCACGGTACATCTGTTCCAGTGTCTTATCTGCCTGCATATAATCATACTTTCCCGCATAGTACGTTTTTCCCACTTCAGTTTCGAACTGTTCCAGTGTCGGAGTCTCTACCAGGCTCTTGAACTCTTCCACACGAACCCGGTAATGAATCGGGATCGTCATCGAATAAATGTCCGGCGGAAGCATATGATAATACTTCTTCGCACGGTAGATCCACTGTAGATTCAGAAGGTCGATCTTCGTTCCGTAATCTTTTAAAAATATCTTCTGTTCATGTCCTTTCAGAACCCTTTTTCCCTTTTTCCACATGGTGGAAAAATAATACAGATCCAGTGCCAGATCATAATCAAAAAGCGTTCCCGCTCCGGAATCTTTAATTCTGGCAAGTGCATCATAATACTCCGTATCCCGTAAGTTATCCACAAGCTCATCAATATTTTTCGAAGTTATCAACCGGTCAATGGAAATCTGTGAATATCTGTCAAAAAACTCTTTCTTATATTCCAGGTCAAACGGCTTGTCATAATGATTGAACACAATTCTCAGACAATAATTGATCAGATCAATCTCATAACGTTTCCAGTATAATTTTAAGAATGTTTTCTGTTTCATTCCGGCAAAACGGAAGAGTCTCGAATAATCATCGAACAGAGACTGATACAGGATCTTCTCCACATTTCCCCTGTGATACAGAGAAATATCCATCCGGTTCACATAAGGTGCATATGCCGTCTTGTCTTTCAGATATTCAATTGCTTCCGTTACTGTCCCAAGTCCGGCAATTGTGTCATAATCCTCCGCTGCCAAAAGCTTTGCCGACATTGCACGTACCTTTGTCGTAATCCCACTGTAAGCCATCACATTTCCCATACACTACACCTCGATCATATGTCTTACGATTTCCTCTGCATAAATCTCGTGATTTTCTTCATATTCCTGCTTCAGCGCATCAATTGCAGTCTGGTTCTTCTTCCGTTCCCGGTCCAGGACCTTCTCTACTTCCTGCTGCGACTTTTCTTTTATCTTCTCCAGTTTTTTCTGTGTCTCTTCTTCCAGATCCCGGTCAAATTGATCTCTTTCTTCCTGTATCTGTCTTTCAATTTCACTCTTCTGCTGTCTGGCATGCTCTACGATCGTCTCCGCTGTCGTCTCTACTTCAGCCAATTTTTCAATTACAGAGTTCATAAGCCGCCCTCCTTTTCGCACATTTCACAACAAATAATTGTTATTTTTTTATCCATGTTATAATAATACACCTATTTTTTTAAATTACCACAATTATTTTGTATATATTGTATTATTTCTCCTCAATTCTTCTGACAATTTCTGCTTCCATTGACTTTTTCCTGCACAGACGATAAACTAAGAACGATTTGCAAACCCAGTGATTATAAGGAGGAATACACGTATGCGTCTTAGAAATATACCACGTGCAGAGAGCGTTCTCGAAGCCTGCAAAGAAGTTGTGAAAGATCCGGAAAGCTTACGCGGAGACTGGAACCAGACGTTTAAAAAAGAGCAGCCCCTGCATATCGAGATCGGCATGGGAAAAGGTCAGTTTCTTCTGACCCTGGCAGCCAAAAACCCACAAATTAACTACATCGGCATTGAGCGTTATTCCAGCGTTCTGCTGCGTGCCGTTGAGAAATTCCAGGAACTGGAAGCAGAGGGGAAAGCTCCTGCCAATATCCGGTTCATCTGTATGGATGCAAATGACCTGCCAACCGTATTCGCCCCGGCAGAAGTATCACGTATCTACCTGAACTTCTCCGATCCGTGGCCGAAAGCCCGCCATGCAAGAAGAAGACTGACTTCCAATGAATTCTTCAAGCTTTATGACCAAATCCTGACCGCAGATGGAACGGTAGAATTCAAGACCGACAACCGGCCGCTCTTTGACTTTTCAGTAGAAGAACTTGAAACTTCCGAACTTTTCGTTCTGGATCAGCTATCCTATGATCTTCATAATTTACACCACGATGCAGCTTTAAATGAAGGAAACGTCATGACAGAATATGAGGAACGTTTTTCCAAGGCGGGCAATCCGATCTGTAAACTGATCGCAAAGCGCAGATAACATGCTGCAATATCCGGACTTATATACCGATCCTGTCTGTCTGCACTTCTTCCCTTTCCTTTCATATATTAATAGAGAGCATATCTTATGCTCCTGTTTCTCATGGAAAGGGTGGAAGCTTATGTTACATCTGACGACACAGAACTTTGATATCTGCCGGATGAACCACTGGCAGTTTTCTTCCGATACACCGGCAAAGGCTGGACCGGAGCATCCCACACTGGCTGTAGTCATGTTCTACGCTGTCTGGTGTGGAAAATGTGCAATGATGCGCCCTGTCATAGAAGATCTGGAAAAGAAATATCAGAAGAAATATTTCGGCAGCATCTGCTTTTTTGAAGTAGAGACCTCTGAATCCGCACTTCTTGCTGCGCAATATCAGACCGCTCTTCTTCCGGCATTTCTCATTTTCAAAGACCGGGAACTGATTGCCACCATGCAGGGAATGATACCGCAAAAGGAACTGGACTTGCGCCTGCAGAAGTTGTTGACTGCGCAGATGCGGACGCAATCTACAGAAAATCTTTAGAAATAGTTAATTTATATTTTCTAGGAAAACACACTGTTTTATGTTATATTAAAAAAGTAACAGGGATAAAATATTTAATAAAAAGGGGGCATGGTGAACACACCACGCATTATGAAAAAATTAAAAAGAGCATTACCAGTTGCCATGGCAATCGTACTTGGATCTACTGCGGCACCACTGGTTGTAAGAGCAGATTCATCCAAAGTTGTAACACTTGGCGCCAATCTGACTGATTCACAGAAGAATTCTATGTATGAGTATTTCGGAACTTCATCTGATAAAGCAGAAGTCATCGAAGTTACCAATGCAGACGAAAGAAAATATCTGGAAGGAGTCGCTCCCGACGAACAAATCGGTACCCGTACCTACAGCTGTTCTTATGTAGAACCGACCACAAGCGGCGGAATCCAGGTAAAGGTTTCCAACCTAACTTATGTTACAAGCTCTATGATCTCCAGTACGCTTCTGACATCCGGTGTTAAAAACTGTAATGTCGTTGCCGCTTCTCCGATCGAAGTATCCGGAACCGGTGCACTGACAGGTATCATGATGGCTTATGAGAAAGCCACCGGAACAACTCTGAATGACGATCAGAAAGCAGCTGCGACCGATGAACTTGTCACCACAGGAGACCTGGCCAATGACATCGGCCAGGACAAAGCGGAAAATGTCATGAACGATGTAAAAAAAGATGTGATCGAGGGCAAATTAACGGATGCAGATGACATTCAGAATGCAGTTGAAAACGCTGCCAAGGATAACAACGTCACGCTGACACAGGAACAGATCGACAAGATCTCCGATCTGATGAAAAACATTTCCCAGTATGACTATGATGTCAAAGCTCTGAAGAATACATTAGATAACATTGACGGAAAGAGTGGCGGATTCTTCTCCAACCTCTGGAGTTCTATCAAAGGTATCTTCGGCGGGGATGACAGTTCAGATGGCGGAATCATTAACGGCACGGATGACAGCGCACTCGGTGATGATGTCGTAACTAACAGTACACTGGATTCTTCCGACAATTCTTCCAACAGCACAGACAGTTCAGATGCCGCTTCGGATGCCGCTTCGGATGATACTTCGGATGACAACAGTGATGACAGCGGATTCTGGGGCAAGATCAAGAAGTTCTTCAAAGATCTGTTCGGTGGAAGCAATTCTAAGAAAGACGACACAGACAAGAGTAACGATGATGCCATTACAGAAGATAACTCTGATAATACTGATGAGCCGTCTGGCGACACACAGAACGATTCTATGAACAACGATGCTGATTCTTCAGATGACGGCACAACAGACAACTCTGCTGATGATTCTTCATTGAATGACAGTACAGATAACCAGTCTGATAACCAGAGCAACACTCAAAACAGTAGTGAATCCGATGCCTCTGGTTCCGATGCTTCTGATTCCTCAGCCAACAGTTCTTCCAACTAAATACAGTCATTAATAAAGATGTACAGTAAAACGAAAAATGCCGGGAAGTTTCAACACTTCCCGGCATTTTTATCCGCAGGCATCAAAGTTTTTTGCCACTGACTTCATATAATTAAAACTCGAATACAGCAACTCCGTAAGGCGGCAATTTGTATGCGAATGAATACGGTCTTCCATCACATTCTTTCTTCTCCGCTTTGTATATCTTCTTACGATCTGCTCCGGTTCCGCCGTATTTCTCCTCATCACTGTTCAGGATCAGTTTATACTGTTTCTTTCTCGGCACTCCGACTCTGTAATCATCTCTTGCCATCGGCGTAAAGTTGCAGACGAACAACAGATTCTTCTTTGCACCTTTCGAATGTCTCATAAAGCTGTAGATACTTCTGTATCCGTCATCCGCATTGATCCATTCGAATCCTTCCCAGCTCTGATCCATCTCATACATTGCCTTATGCCTCTTATACAGATGTAAGAGGTCTTTTACCCACATCTTCATCTGCTGATGTTCCGGTTCGGCCAGCAGGAACCAGTCCAGTTCCCGTTCTTCACTCCATTCACGAAGCTGTGCAAATTCCTGTCCCATAAACAGAAGTTTCTTTCCTGCGTGTCCCATCATAAATGCATATCCGGCTTTCAGATTCGCATATTTATCAAATCCAAGTCCCGGCATCTTATTCAGCATCGAACACTTGAGATGTACCACCTCATCATGCGACAATACCAGAATATAATTCTCACTGTATGCATAACTCATGGCAAATGTCATCAGATGATGGTTATCCTTTCGGAAATATGGATCCAGTTTCATATATTCTGTGAAGTCATGCATCCATCCCATATTCCACTTCAGACTGAATCCCAATCCACCTTCTTCTACATCTCCGGTAACCTGCGGCCATGCCGTAGATTCCTCTGCAATCATAAGTGCTCCCGGGTTTCTTCCAAGTACAACAGAATTCAGATGCCTGAAGAAATCGATCGCCTCCAGATTCTTATTCTCGCCATATTTGTTTGCAACCCATTCTCCGTCCTTTCGTCCGTAATCCAGATACAACATCGAAGCAACCGCATCCACACGCAATCCGTCTATATGGAACTTCTCAACCCAGAATAACGCATTTGAGATCAGGAAGTTCCTTACTTCATTCTTTCCAAAATCAAATACTTTCGTTCCCCAGTCCGGATGTTCTCCCAATCTTGGATCTGCATATTCGTACGTCGGTGTTCCGTCAAAATCTGCCAGTCCGTGTGCATCCTTCGGGAAATGTGCCGGTACCCAGTCGAGAATGATACCGATTTTATTTCTATGCAGATAATTGATCATCCATGCAAAATCTTCCGGCGACCCATATCTGGATGTCGGTGCATAGTATCCGGTCACCTGATATCCCCAGGATCCGTCAAACGGATGCTCGGCAATTCCCATCAGTTCCACATGTGTGTAACCCATTTCTTTTATGTATTTGGTAATTGCCCTGGCAAATTCTCTATATGTATAGAATCCTTCATCTTCCCTTCCCGGGTGACGCATCCAGGAACCAATATGTGCCTCATAGACAGACATTGGCTCGTGCTTATGATTCCAGGTCTTTCTACGTGTCATCCACTCTGTATCTGTCCATTTGATATTCTCAATATCTGCGACCCTGGATGCTGTTCCCGGTCTTAACTCCGCATAATTGGCATATGGATCTGCCTTAAATATCTGTTCTCCCGAATAAGTCTCGATACAATATTTATACATCTGATCCTTCTTCACACCTGGTATAAAACAGGTATAGATCCCGAGCGGCTCTTCCCTCTTCATCGGATTTGCCTCTGTGTCCCATTCATTGAACTCTCCGACTACCGATACCGCCTGCGCATGCGGTGCCCACACTGCAAAATACACACCTTTTTGTTTTCCGTTCTGTACCAGATGTGCGCCCAGCTTCTCATAAATCTCATAATGATTGCCCTGTCCGAAAAGGTATTGATCCAATTCACCTATTTCATATGGTTTTTTCTTTTTTTCAGCCATAATTACCCCTCGCATTCTGCTGCATATTTATAAGAACATTATACTTTACAAACAGGCAAAAAGAAAGAGCTTTGACCGTTTAGTTTGTCAAAACTCTTTCAAAATCCGACCTGCAAATCCTGTTCTCGACAGCTTCTTACAGGTATTCGTTTTTGTTAAATTCTAAAGTCTTCTTCTTTCAGAATAATTCTGTCAGAATCGTCGGTTCCCTTGCCGAATACTCTTCGTGCAAGATGTTTTACATTTGCTTTCTGTGAATGTGAGATTGCTTCATCCATAATCTCTTTTACTTCAGCAACTGATACTGCATGATCTTCTCTCTGCATTACATCGATACGGCTGTACAGTGCAAGGATTCCCATCTCATCCAATTTGTATCCATTCTCTTTCGCATATGTCTGACCGAATGTTACCAGCTCATCATTAATGAATACCGGAAGCTCCAGCTTAGAACTGAACTTCTTCTTGAATTCCGGGTTTGCTGTCATCAGACGCTCCAGAGGTTTTCTCTGATCTTCCAGTACAAAGAGCAATTCTCCTGTCTTCTTCTCCATCAGATAATTTAACTCTTTTACAGTTCTCGCATTCAATTTTCCTGCATGCTCGATGATGATCGCTCCGCCGCGCAGCTTCTGAATAATATTCGTAAGCTCTTTCTTATTAAGAGATTCACCTGTAACGATTGCTACTTTACCCTGTTTCAGACTTCTCTGTTTCTGAATTGCTTTTACAATATCAACCGCAAGGACTGTCTTACCAGATCCTTTTCTACCAATCACAAGAAGGTTACCTGTCTTGGATGTTCCTTCTCTCTGTGCCCTTCTGTCGTTATCAAGTACTTCAACGATCTGTTCGCTCATTCCTCTCACCGGTACAAAATATGAGAACAGCTTCTTCTGTTCTTCTGTAAGTCCGGCTTTCAGACCGATCTCACTCGTAGCACTCAGATCATATCTTCCAGTTACAACAAATCCTGTATCGAACGGAACACCGCCTTTAGATTTCTTGATTCTTGCCTGAATCTCTTCCTCTGATGGCTCTTCGATTTCTAACTCTTCATCCGCTTCTTCGTCGTCTTCAATCTCTAAGTCTTCGTCATCAAAATCTGTCTCTTCATCGTCGACATCTGCAAAATCATCGTCGACATCTGCAAAATCATTGTCGAAGTCTTCTTCTTCGTCCTCTACATCCGCAAAATCAGCATCGAAGTCTTCTTCTTCAAAATCGGCTTCTTCAAAGTCTTCATCCTCAAAGTCTTCCTCTTCAAAATCAGCCTCTTCAAAGTCTTCATCCTCAAAGTCTTCCTCTTCGAAATCAGCTTCTTCAAAGTCCTTTTCTTCGAAGTCTTCATCCTCGAAATCAGCTTCTTTTTCGTCCTTTTCTTCGAAGTCTTCATCCTCGAAATCAGCTTCTTCTTCGTCCTCTTCTTCGAAGTCTTCATCTTCAAAATCAGCTTCTTCAAAGTCTTCATCCTCAAAGTCTTCCTCTTCGAAATCAGCCTCTTCAAAGTCTTCATCCTCAAAGTCTTCCTCTTCGAAATCAGCTT
>OOCN01001118.1_pt1 | contig 19025 bp, 14 predicted proteins | sample 1671361 | NCBI WGS metagenome assembly OOCN01 (sample SAMN06348149, study PRJEB24527) | human gut metagenome | biome: human gut; feature: ankylosing spondylitis patient; material: feces | host: Homo sapiens | place: China | collected 2015-10
CGAGGAGCAGACGCCGATGTGCGGCATCCCGTACCATTCGAGCGACGGCTACATCGCGCGGCTCATCGCCAAGGGCTACAAGGTCGCCATCTGTGAGCAGACCGAGGACCCGGCGCTGGCCAAGGGCCTCGTCAAGGCTCCGGATGCTTCCAGCATGAACAAGGCTCTCAAGCCGTTTGCCAAGCGCTCTGTCGCGATCTTCCTGATCGGCGTGCTCGCGGTTGTGTTCTATGCCTCCGCTATTTCTCCGGCTGTCGGCCTTATCAAGCATGTGGTTGTCGGCCGTGACGCTGCCATTATGAGCCTGATGCTCCTCGTTGGCTGCCTCATCACCGTCCTCTGCAAGATTGAGCTCGGCAAGGTCGCTGATACCAGCGTCTTCAAGAGTGGCATGGTGGCCTGCATCTGCGTGCTGGGCGTTGCCTGGCTCGGTGACACCTTCGTGTCCGGCCACAGCGCTGAGATCAAGACCTTCGCTGCCGCTACGGTTGCTCAGTATCCGGCTCTGCTTGCTGTCGTGTTCTTCGTGGCTGCTATGTTCCTCTACTCGCAGGCTGCTACCGCGAAGGCCATTACCCCGGCTATCGTGGCTGCTCTCGGCATCACCGCTGCCAACCCGGGTGATTCCTACATGCTGGTTGCCTGCTTCGCCGCTGTGAGCGCTCTGTTCGTTCTCCCGACCTACCCGACCCTCCTCGGCGCGGTCCAGATGGACGACACCGGCACCACCCGTATCGGCAAGTGGGTCTTCAACCACGCCTTCTTCCTCCCGGGCGTCCTCGCGATTGTGTTCAGCGTCGCGCTGGGCTTCCTTGTGACGAAGTTCTTCTAAGCTTCGCGATCATTCAGACCGGATACTCTCCGGTCTGAGAGTGAAGAAAGAAAAAAGCCAGCTTTCTAAAGCTGGCTTTTTCATGTCTGGAAGTTCCCGGTGCCGATCAGGATTCGGCGTCAGACGGAGTGCTGTCAGATGCGGCGTCCCGGTTCTTCACGCGGCGGTTCGACCCCGCGACGAGATCAAACTTGAAGAAACGGCATTCGAGAGGACCATTGAAGAGTACCGTCTTCCGGCCTTCCTTCAGATGCATTTCGCCCGGCAGATGACGGTCGGAGGTGAGCATCCAGGCGGTCCACCCGGCAAAGTTATGCTTCAGGTTGTCAGCAACGTGACGCATCATCGAGCCGACCGTCGCGCTTCGGGGCGTGGACTGTTCGCCGTACGGCGGGTTAGCGACAATGATGCCCGGAGTCTCTGTCGGCGGGAGGACATTTCGGGCGTCACACACCGAGAACTTGAGATTTCCGGATTCAAGCAGTCCGCCGAGACCGGCGCGGAGCGCGTTCGCCTCAGCCTTGCGGACAACGATCGAGGAAATGTCACTTGCCGTGATTGAGACCTCACGGTGCAGGTTCACTTCACTCTTCGCGTCTTCGCGGAGTTCCGTCCAGAGTTCACGGTCAAAGTTGAGGAGCTTCTCGAAGCCGAACGAACGGCTGATTCCCGGAACCAGGCCGCAGGCGATGGAGGCCGCTTCAATCGCGATCGTGCCGGAACCGCAGAAGGGATCCAGAAGCGGCATATCGGGCGTCCATCCCGAAAGCTTCAGGAGGCCGGCCGCCATGTTTTCCTTCAGAGGAGCCTCACCCTTATCGGTTCGCCAGCCGCGCTTGAAGAGCGATTCGCCGGAGAGATCGATGTAAAGCGTGCAGTACTTTTCATCGAGGAACGCCGCAATCTGCACATCAGGCGACTCGCGGCTGATGTCCGGGCGGGTGCCGGCGAACTCGCGGAACCGGTCGCAGACAGCGTCCTTGATGCGCAGCGTCGTGAATTCGAGAGACTTCAGCGGCGCGCGGTGAGCGGAAATTGAAATGCGGAACGTCTGATCCGGCGTGAAATAGAGCTCCCAGGGCGTACGGCGGGCCTGCTCATAAATGTCTCGGCTGTCCCAGTAGTCATGGAAAGACACCTCCATCATCACGCGGGACGCGATCCGGGAGCGGAGGCACGCGAGGTAGGCAGTCTCGATCGTGCCCTCAAACATCACGCCGGAAGGTGTCTTGCGGGAGCGCTTAGCGCCGCATGCCGCGAGCTCTTCCTCGAGCACGGCCTCAAGTCCCCAGGGACAGGCGGCGTAAAAGCGGTGGTTCTTCTTATCTTGCATTTTTTTCCTAACAAAAGGGGTTCCGGGCGGAGGCCGCTCTAGCGGCGGCCTTCGCCATGTCCGAGGACAACGAATTTCTGGCTGGTGAGCCCTTCAAGTCCGACCGGACCCCGGGCATGCAGCTTATCGGTGGAGATGCCGATTTCCGCGCCAAGCCCGTATTCGAACCCGTCAGCAAAGCGGGTGGAGGCATTGATCAGGACGGAGGCGGAGTCCACTTCCCGCAGGAAGCGCTCGCCGCGCGTATAGCTGTCCGTCACGATGGCGTCGGTGTGGTGGGAGCCGTGTTCGTTGATGAAGTCGATCGCTTCATCCAGGCTCTCCATCACCTTGATTGAAATGACCGGCCCATTGTATTCGGTATCCCAGTCTTCGGGGGACGCGCTGATCGCGGCAAACCCTGAGTTCTGAATAATATCAAGGCTCGGATCGTCGGCCCGCATTTCAACTTTCTTATCGTGGAAGATCCGGGCGATGCGGGGAAGGAAGTCAGCGGCGACCCGCTCATGGACGAGGAGCGTCTCAGTCGTGTTGCAGGGCGAGAAGCGCTGCGTCTTCGCGTTATCCGTCACTTCAACCGCCATGTCGATATCGGCGTAGGAGTCGATATACGTGTGGCAGATTCCGTTGAGGTGCTTGATCATCGGAATGCGGGACTTTTCCATGAGACGCGAGACCAGCCCTTTGCCGCCACGGGGAATCACGATATCAACCCACTCAGGGTGAGTGACCAGCTGATCCACCATATCGCGGTCAGGGGTTGCCACAAACTGCACCGCGTCAGCCGGCAGTCCGGCTTCTTCAAGCGCTTCAGAGACAATTTTCGCGAGAATCCGGTTCGTCCGGATCGCTTCGCTGCCGCCGCGGAGAATGGCGGCGTTGCCGCTCTTCAGCGTGAGCGCCGCGGCATCCACTGTGACATTCGGGCGGCTTTCATAAATGATCGCGATCACGCCAAGCGGCACGCGCATGCGGCCAACCAGAATGCCGGAGGGCTGGGGTTCGAGCGACTGAATAGCGCCGATGGGATCCGGAAGCTTCGCGACCTGAGCGCAGCCTTCCGCCATCTTCTTCACCGTGTCTTCAGTCACCGTGAGGCGGTCGATAAAAGCGTCCGGGTAACCCTTCAGCTTCGCTGCCTCAAGGTCTTCACGGTTGACGGCCTGGATTTCTTCAGACCGCTCGAGGAGAAGGCGCGAAAGCACGGCAAGCGCCTTGTCCTTCGGCGCCCGGCGGGCTGCCGCCATCGGTTTCGACGCGGCGCGGGCACGGGTCCCAAGGTCCCGCATATAGTCGAGCGCGGCGCGGCCCGATTCGTTTTCTGTCACTTCAGACATGTTTTCCTCACTTTTGCCCGGAAATATCCAGGCGGCGGCGTGACTGTCAGGCCGGATGTGCGGGGCAGGAGAGGCTCCGGTTACCGGGCGATGAAGGCCGCAACGGACTTCAGTTCAACCCAGGGATCCGTGTCCCGGGAAGGAACCGGGATCCCCTTATAGATTCTGTCGATATCCGCGCAGACGGTCAGCGCGTTCTCGAGTTTCCTCGAGCTGAGCCTCGCGGCGCCCGAGGCGACTGCGTCCGCGATGTCACGGGGCCAGATCCGGAGTTCCCGGGCGGCGCTCTGTGCGGTCTGTCCGGTCGCGTCCATATGGTGCCGGACCGCGATCATCTTGCGGATATTCTCAGAGAAAAGATACATCAGAAGGGGCAGCGCTGCGCTCTGATCAAATTCGGCGCGGATGCCTTCAATCGCGCGGCACGCGCGGGCGGCATCTCCCTTCATGGCGGCGATCCCGACCGAAGCGAAGTCGAAGCGCGAATTGTCGAGCACCGAGCTCTGAACCTCTTCGAGTGTGAGAGGCGTGCTTCCCTCATGAAGGAGCGACAGCTTCCGGACTTCCTGGCTCGCGGCGAGAAGGTTCCCTTCGGTCTGTTCCGCGAGGAACCTCATCGTTTCATCGTCAGCCGACAGGCCTTCACTCTTCAGCCTGGCGCGGAGCCAGGAGGGGAAGGATGCGATCGGCACCGGGTCACAGCTGACGAGAACCGCGCCTGAAGTGAGTTCCTTGAACCACTTGCTCTTCCGTACCCGCCAGTCGGCCTCGGGAACCGTCACGATCACGATGACCGCGCCCGGATCAATCGGCGTGGAGCCGAGAGCCGCAAGCGCCGCGCTCCCACGGGTGCCGGGGGAGGGACTTGCAAGACGGACTTCCACGATTTTCTTTGCGGCAAAAAGCGAGATCGCGGCAACCGCGACGCTGATCTGATTCCAGTCACTGTTCGCGGACAGCGTGAGAACTTCGCGCTCTTCGTAGCCGAGGCCGCGGGCCGCAGCTCGGATCGCGTCCGCGGACTCGAGAGCGAGCAGAGGCTCTTCATCCGCGATCACCCAGAGCGGAGCGATTCCGCCCCGTTTGGCGTCAGAGGCGAGTCTCGGACCGAGTGACGCGCTACTTAGCTGCTGCATGGGCCTTCGCCTTCGCGGCCTCGATGCGGCGCATCAGCTGCACCACAATGTCCCGCTCGATATCGCGGTAAAGCGTGGCTTCTTCGGTTTCGCGCGACAGATAGTTGCGGATCGTGTACGGAAGGTCGCGGCGGGCGGAAAGTGTCGTGGGCGGGAGATATTCGTAGCCGTCAGGGGCGGCGAGTTTGAAGGTCACATCCCAGCCGAGACGGTATTCACGGGCGTCGCCGATATCGTTATAAGTCTGCACCATGCGGGACCGGGACTGAGACACGATCGAAAGGATCGCGTCAGCGTCTGCCATCTGATCCACGACACGGGCATTGGTTTCCGCATTGATGTGGCGGCGCAGCTCCCACTTCAGAGTCGACTGATCGCTCATCTGCAGGTACACGGTCTCAAACGGAACAGTGAACCGGCCGCGGGGCCTGAAACCGCACCCGGTAAGAGCGAGCGATGCGGCGGCCGCGGCAAGAAGCGCGCGGCGATTGAGACCGGTGGTATGCATAAGCGGAAATTCCTTCTTTTCGCGGCGGTGTAAGAACATCCCTACATTATACGGAGAGGGGGAGAGGGTGAAATGCGAAAGAAATGCCCCAGACGGGGAATCCCGGCTGGGGCAATAGAGGAAAGAGGAGACCTTTGGCGGACTCCTCTTTCAGACCCGTGGGTCAGATCAGGCCTTCGGAGCCGGAGCGACGATATTCACGAGCCGCTTCGGAACGATGATCACCTTCTTCACCGGGGTGTCGCCGAGGAAGCGGGACACATCGGCGTCAGCGAGAGCCGTCTTTTCGATCTCTTCCCGGCTGGCGTCCGGAGCGACCATGATGCGGCCGCGGAGCTTGCCGTTCACCTGGACCACGAGCTGGATCTCATCAGCGGCGAGCGCTTCCGGATCCACCTTCGGCCACGGGGAGTCGATGATTTCGCCGAGTTCCTTCACATACCCGAGCTCATCCCAGAGGGAAGTCGTGATGTGAGGAGCGAGCGGATAGAGCACGCGCAGCAGGAGCGAGAGCGATTCGCGGAGCAGCGCTGCGCTGCCGGCCGAACCATCGTCCTTGAAGCTGTCGATCTCGTTCATCATCTTCATCGCGGCCGACACAACCGTGTTGTACTGCATACGGTCAAGGTCAGCCGTCGCCTGAGCGACGTTCTGATAGAGCGAACGGCGCAGGCTCTTCTGATCGGAGGTGGCAGTCTTCGGGTCAAAGGCACCGGCGCTGGCGAGCTCATCGCGCTTCGAATAGGTCCAGCTCCAGAGGCGGCGCAGGAAGCGGAAGGTGCCTTCGGCGCCGGCATTGCTCCAGGCCGCGGACTGATCCGGGGGTCCGGCGAACATCACGAACGTACGGGCGGTATCCGCGCCGTACTTCTTGATGATGTCACGCGGCTCAACCACGTTGCACTTCGACTTTGACATCTTCTGGATGCCGGCCGACTTCACAGGCTGGCCGTCTTCCTTGGAAATCGCGCCGGTCGGGCGGCCCTTTTCGTCCGTCTTCACCTCGATTTCATCGGGGTAGTACCAGCGGATGTGCCCATCCGGAAGCTCGCGGTAGAAGGCTTCGGCGCAGAGCATGCCCTGCGTGAAGAGACGCTTGAACGGCTCATCAAACTTCACGAGCCCAAGGTCACGCATCACCTTCGTCCAGAAACGGGCGTAGAGGAGGTGGAGCACGGCGTGCTCGATACCGCCGATGTACTGGTCCATCGGATTCCAGTAGTCGTTGCGGCTGTCCACCATCGCGGTGTCGCAGTCCGGCGAGCAGTAGCGCATGAAGTACCAGCTCGAGTCAACGAACGTATCCATCGTGTCGGTTTCCCGCTGGGCGGGGCCGCCGCACTTCGGGCAGGTCACGTTCAGGAACGCCGGATCCTTGGCGAGCGGATTGCCGGAACCGTCCGGAATTTCGTTCTCAGGCAGCACAACCGGCAGATCTTCTTCAGGAACCGGAACCGCGCCGCACTTCGGGCAGTTGATCATCGGGATCGGGGTGCCCCAGTAGCGCTGACGGGAAATGGACCAGTCGCGCAGACGGAACTGCACGTGCTTTTCACCAAGGCCCTTCGCCTTCAGGTCAGCCGCAATGGCGTCGATCGCCTCATGGAAGTGAAGTCCGTCATACTTGCCGGAATTCACGCAGTAGGGGTTCAGCGTCTTGTCGCCATACCATTCCTGCCAGTGATCCGTCGTGAATTCGGGAACGCCGTCGAGGTTCACTGCCTGGCGGATTTCGATACCGTAGCGTTTCGCAAACGAAAAGTCGCGTTCATCGTGCGCCGGGACGCCCATGACGGCGCCTTCGCCGTACGTCATCAGCACGTAGTTGCCGACCCAGACCGGAACATCAGCACCCGTGATCGGGTGACGGACCGTGAGGTTCGTCTTGATGCCCTTCTTTTCCTTCGTCGCCATATCGGCTTCGGAAACGCTGCCCTTCGCGCACTCAGCAACGAAAGCGGCAACCGCGGGATCGCTCTTCGCGGCGTATTTTGCGAGCGGGTGCTCGGCCGCCACGGCGACGAACGTCACGCCCATGATCGTGTCAGCGCGCGTCGTGTAAACGCGGAGCTGATGCTCTTCGCCTTCAAGCGTATAGGGGAAGGCAAAGTCCACGCCTTCGCTGCGGCCGATCCAATGGCGCTGCATCGCGCGGACCTGATCCGGCCAGCCGTCGAGCTTATCGATGTCGTCCAGCAGCTCCTGAGCGTACTGCGTGATACCGAGGTAGTAGCCCGGAATCTCCTTACGCTCAACCACGGCGCCGGAACGCCAGCCGCGGCCATCAATCACCTGCTCGTTGGCGAGCACGGTCTGGTCCACCGGGTCCCAGTTCACCACCTGAGTCTTGCGGTAGGCGATGCCGCGCTTCAGCATCTGCAGGAAGATCCACTGATTCCAGCGGTAGTACTCCGGCTTGCAGGTCGTCACTTCGCGCGACCAGTCAAAGGCGAGCCCCAGCGGCGCCATCTGCGACTTCATGTCAGCGATGTTCGCGTACGTCCACTGCGCGGGCGGCACCTTCTTGGCAAGCGCGGCGTTTTCAGCCGGCAGGCCGAAGGAATCCCATCCCATCGGAGTCATGACGTTGTTGCCGCACATACGGCGGTAACGGTACAGCACGTCATTCAGGGTGTAGTTGCGTACGTGGCCCATGTGAAGCTTCCCGGAAGGATAGGGAAGCATCGAGCAAACATAGTATTTCGGTTTTTCATGGCCGGAGGCATCAAGCGCATGCTCGACCGCGCGGTAGACATCCTGTGCCTTCCACTTGGCCTGAACTTCCGCTTCGACGAGTTCCGGAGAGTAGGTCTCACGCATTGGAGGATTCCCAGTCTTAAGGAAATAAAGAGTTAGATTAGTTAGTATATCCCGCGGAACGGGCTGTAACGTCAGTCAGCACGCCCGGGACACCTGACAGGCAGATGGTCCGCGTCTCATTTCTGCCTTTCCCCGCTCTTTCCATGCGGGTAGAATTTCAACCCCCTTTCAGCGAAGGATCCGCGTCCGAGCGGTTTCCGTGCGGCTCCGGTCTCATTCCGTCAGAGAATGGACACCCGAGCAACGCTTCGCCCCCTCTTACACTCAATTTGGACAGACGACCTATGACAGATCCCTTACTCGACGGCCTGAACCCTGAACAGCGTGAAGCAGTGACGCTGCCTGATCAGAATGCACTCGTGCTTGCCGGCGCCGGATCCGGAAAGACCCGGGTTCTGACGTCCCGTATCGGGTGGCTTATCCGCGAAGGACGGGCAACGCCCGGCAGCATCCTCGCCGTGACCTTCACGAACAAGGCGTCACGCGAAATGCTGTCCCGAATTGAGTCTGTGTTGAAAGTGAATACGCGCGGCATGTGGGTCGGCACGTTCCACGGTCTCTGCAACCGGATGCTTCGGGTGCATGCGGCGGACGCTGGGCTGCCGTCCGGTTTTCAGATCATCGATCAGGCGGACCAGCTCTCGGTTGTGAAGCGGGTGATGAAGTCGGCCGGGATCGATAAGGAAACGATTGAGCCGAAGATTGTCCAGCACTTCATCAATCAGCATAAGGAAGCCGGAGAACGGAGTTCTGACATCCGGTCGCTGGATGCCCGGACGCCGAACGGCGCCGTGTCGCTTGAACTCTACCGGCTTTACGAAAAGCTCTGCATGGCTGAGGGCGTTGTCGATTTTGCTGAACTCCTTCTCCGTTCCTACGAGCTTCTGCAGCGGAACGAACTGATCCGCCGCCACTATGAGCGGAAGTTTTCGCATATCCTCGTCGACGAGTTCCAGGACACGAACGTGCTTCAGTACCGCTGGCTGAAAACACTGGCCGGTTACGGAATTCCCGGCATGGCGCGCGAACCCGGCATCACGAATTCAATCTTCGCGGTGGGTGATGATGACCAGTCGATTTATGCGTTCCGAGGCGCGAATGTCAAGAATCTGACTGACTTCACGCGTGAACTCGGTGTGGATCACGTGGTGAGACTCGAGCAGAACTACCGCTCGACCGGCCATATTCTGGATGCCGCGAACGCCCTGATTGGCAACAACACAGGGCGCCTCGGAAAGAATCTCTGGACGGACTCCGGGAAGGGCGAAAAGCTTCGTGTCATGCCGACCGGGAGCGGTGAGGCGGAAGCCCAGTTTGTGGCAAACGAAATCGAGGCTGAGCACCTCCGGGGCCGGAAGTACGAGGATTTCGCGATTCTCTACCGCTCCAACGCTCAGTCCCGGGCGCTCGAATCCATTCTGATGTCAGCCGGCATTCCTTACCGTATCTACGGCGGACACCGGTTCTTCGAGCGTGCTCACGTGAAAGACGCGCTGGCCTATCTGCGCCTCGTGGAGAATCCGAATGACAATACGGCGTTTCTCCGTGCGGTGAATACTCCGACCCGGGGTATCGGTGCGAAGACGCTTGAAGGGCTTTCCGCCGCGGCGGAAACAGCCGGCGTCTCGCTGATGACAGCCGCGAAAAACAGCCCGACCAAGGCCGCCGCTTTCTCTGACCTTATTCTGAATATTCGCGACAAAATCGCGGACCTCCCGCTTGTCGAAGCGGTGAAGGTTGTGATTGAGAGCTCGACCCTCCGTGCGGCGGTCGAAGCGGCCGATAAGAAGGAACACACCGCGAAGGCTGAAGACCTTGATGAAATCGCGAACGCGGCGGCCGCTTTCCTGAAGAACGCTGAGATTGATGAAAAGACGCCGGCTCTTCTTCCGGTTTCTGAGGATGAGCTTTCGCCGCTTTCCGCGTTCCTTGCTCTCGCCACGCTGGAAGCTGGTGACAATCAGTCGGAAGCCGGTGCAGATGCTGTGCAGATGATGACGGTGCATGCCGCGAAGGGCCTCGAATTCCCGGTGGTCTTCATTACGGGTCTTGAGGAGAATCTTTTCCCGCACGCAAGCGCGATGCGCGAGAACGGTGACTCAGGACTCGAGGAAGAACGCCGTCTGATGTACGTCGCGATTACCCGCGCGAAGCGCCGTCTCTATCTCTCATACGCTGCTGTCCGCTTTATCAATGGTCAGAGACAGGATGAGATGCCGAGTTCGTTCCTCGATGAGATTCCGCAGGAGCACCTTGAGTGGCTTGCGGATCCGCAGGCGGCGTCCCGCGAGAGCTGGGCATCGAGCAGCGGTTCCTGGGGCCGGGGCGGCGATGAACCGCACCGCGGCCGCGCGAGCTATGGTCATTGGGGCGAGCGGCGCAGCGATTCCGAGAGCCGCGGCTCCGGCGACCGCGGTACCTTCACCGGAAACGCTTACACATGGAGTCCGAAGGGGAAGGACGCGAGTTACAACGGCTCGAAGGATGAGCCTCTCCTCAAGAAGAGAAAGGCGGGGCCCGATGGATGGCAGGCCGGTCAGCACGTGAAGCACCCCAAATTCGGCAAGGGGGTAATTGTTTCCGTAATCGATAGCGGCGATATGACGAAGCTGCAGGTGGCCTTTGTCGGAGGCGGCGTGAAGCAGCTTCTCGCAAAAATCGCCAAACTCGAAAAAATCTGATCTTTCCCGCCCTCTGCCGCTTCCGGTGCATCCGGTGTATGACGAAACATACGCCGGATTGCTTTCCTCTCAGGTATGATGAGAGACATCAAAATGCGGTAGGTGCGTGCTGACGGAATTCCCGTGTTTCGCAGTCTAAAACGGGAATTCTTCCGCGCAATTGGGCAATGGATACATTCTTTCTCGTTATTCTGGGTTTTCTCGCGCTTCTAGCGGCGATTGACCTTTTTGTCGGTGTCAGCAACGACGCCAGCAACTTCCTCAATTCGGCGGTTGGCTGCCGGATTGCTCCCTATAAAGTCCTTGTCGCGGTTGCCGGTCTTGGCATTCTGCTTGGCGCCACGTTCTCCGGCGGCATGATGGAGATCGCGAAGAAGGGCGTCTTCAATCCGGGAATGTTCTCGTTCTCGGACGTGATGGCGATCTACTTCTCCGTCATGGTGACAGACGTCGTTCTGCTCAACTTCTTCAATTCCATGGGGCTTCCGACATCGACCACGGTGTCAATCGTGTTTGAGCTTCTCGGCGCAGCGGTCGGCGTGGAAGTGAACCGGATACTGGAGCGTGGCGGGTCGCTTGTTGAAGTCGGCGCCTATATCAATAACGAGAAAGCGCTGACGATGATTTCGGCGATTCTTGTTTCAGTTGTGGTCGCTTTCATCGCGGGTGCCATCGTTCAGTACATTCTCCGCGTGATCTTCTCCTTCCACTACGAGAAGATGTACCGGAGGATCGGCGGTATTTACGGCGGCTTCGCAGTCACGATGATCTTCTACTTCCTCGTGATGAAGGGCGCGAGCGGCGCCTCCTTCATGACGCCGGAAATGATGCAGTTCCTTGACACGAACACCTGGCCGATCCTTGGAGTGCTCTTTATCGGCTCCACGGTGCTGATGCAGCTCGGGCTGATTCTTTTCAATCTCAATATTTTCAAGATCGTCATCCTCGCGGGCACTTTCGCTCTCGCTTTTGCCTTCGCGGGAAATGACCTTGTGAACTTCGTCGGTGTGCCGATCGCCGCCCTCGACAGCTATCACATCTTCACCGCGGCTCAGGGCGCCGATCCGAACACCTTCGCGATGGGGGGGCTCGCTGACCCGATTCCGGCTCCGACGCTTCTTCTGATTCTCTCCGGCATCATCATGGTGCTCACGATCCGTTTCTCGAAGAGCGCCCAGCGCGTGATCGAAACGTCGGTCAATCTTTCTTCCAGCACCACGGGTGAAAAAGAGCAGTTCGGCGCCTCGATGCCGGGCCGTATCATCGTTCGCTCCGCGATGTCGGTGGAGAATGTCATCTCGAAACTGACGCCGTCCCCGGTGAAAAAGTGGATTGACACGCGGTTTGAACCCATCATTCCGCCGACCGGGACTGAGCCTCTGCCGTTTGACTATGTCCGTGCGTCGATCAACCTGATCCTCACGGCTATTCTGATTTCGTCCGCGACCTCCCTCCAGCTGCCGCTTTCGACGACTTACGTGACCTTCATGGTCGGTATGGGATCGTCTTTCGCTGACCGCGCCTGGGACCGTGAAACGGCCGTTTACCGCGTGTCCGGCGTGCTGATCGTGATCGTCGGCTGGTTCCTCACGGCTCTTACCGCGTTCGTTGCGGCTGGTGCCGTAGCGACTGTCGTGCTCTGGGGCAGCAAGGGTGCCTGCATCATCCTGATGCTGATCGCTGTTGCCGTGATCGTGAAGGAAAACTTCTTCGCCAGCGATGAGAAGCAGGCCGCTACCGAGACCCTTCAGAGCCTCGACCGCTTCGGTGTCCGCAAGCTTCTCAATAAGGCTGTGGCGAAGAACTTTGAAACGTCGGTGACCATCTTCCGCGACATGATCCGCTGCTTCCTCGACGATAACGAACGGGGACTTCGCGAGGTATCAAACCGCGCGGGTGAGTTCTTCGACAATGTATCGGAAGGCCGCGCCCGGTACTACCAGATGGCGCAGCGTCAGGGGTCTCACAGCGATAACGATGCGAAGTTCTTCTACTACCGCAGCTACAGCAATATGCGCGAAGTCTGCCGCACACTGAAACGCACGGCGATTCAGGCGCAGGAGCATGTGGCAAACCGTCACCGCGTTTTCAAGGGTGAGATTGCCGGAAGCCTTGAGCAGCTTGTGCAGGTGCTTGAGGTGTTCGAGCAGGATATCCGGGATTTCAGCGGCGGCTGGAGCGATACAACAGAGCTCCGTGAGCGCTCGAAGAAAGTGTCGGATCTGATGGATCAGTATCAGGAGCTGCTGCTTTCCGATATTCATCACTATGATCTCTCGCTCCGCGGCTGTGAGCTCTACATGATCTTCCTGCAGTTCGCGCGTGACCTCCTGAACCGCTACGACATGGTAGTTATTTTGCAGAATCACCTGAACGATATGTGTGAAAACGAAAAACCGTTCTCCATACCGGCAGAAGGAACCGAACCGCCGGCCTCCGGAACGGAGGGCAGTGAGCCTTCGGAACAGGCTGTGAAGCCTGCGGGAGGTGCCGCAGCATGAGCGGGTCGGAAGAAATGACGGCTGGGCCGGTTCCCGGCGTGAGGGAGGAGGTCAATGCCTTCCTAACGCGGGAAGGGATTCCGTTTACGGGTTTCATTCATCCGCCGATCATGACAGTCGCGGAAGGGGCTGAGATCGCCAAGCGTACAGGAGGTCTCTGCTGCAAAAACCTCTTTCTTAAAAACAAGAAAGGCGGTTTCTTCCTTCTCATGATTCCGCACTGGAAGCGGCTTGACAGCAAGGAACTCGCGCGTCAGATCGGAAGCGCGAGACTCTCCTTCGCAGGTGAGGAGGACCTGAGACGGCTTCTTCACCTGTACCCCGGTGCGGTGAGCCCGATGGGACTCATTTTTGATCGGGAGGGAGCTGTGCAGGTGCTCCTGGATCGCGAGATCATGAAGCACGCGTTGGTTGACTGCCATCCGTGCCGGAATGATGAGACGCTGACCATGACACCGGATGACCTTGTGAACCGGTTCATGCCGGCGACCGGACACCAGGTGCAGTGGGTGGATATTCCGGAGCCGGAAGAAAAGCCGGAATCCTGATATCGATAAAAACCGTGAGGCATCAGCTTCACGGTTTTTTTCTGGAGGAAAAACGGTGTTTCAGCCTGCAGGCGGCTCCCAGCCATTCACATCGCCGAGTTTCCCCCGCTCCAGAAGCACGGTGATCGGGGCGAGTTCCGCGGTGTTATGAACATCAAGTTTCCGGTATGCGGAGAGCCGGTGTACCTGAACAGTCCGCTCGCTGATATCGAGTTTTGCCGCGATCTGACGGTTCAGCAGCCCTTTGGCGGCAAGGCGGATAATTTCCCGCTCGCGTGTTGTCAGACGCCCGAACCGGGATTTCCATTCAGCTTCATCAATAGGGTGCTCGCGGCTGTCACAGTCCTTCTGAACCGACCGGGCAACTGTCGTGAGAAGCCTGTCCGGCTGCACGGGCTTCTGAAGGAATTCTTCAGCACCCCGCCCGGATCGCGAAAACTGCGGTGTCGATATCCCCGTGCCCGGTGAGAAAGATGATCGGGAGCGTGATTCCCCTTTTTTTCATTTCCGCCTGCACTTCGAGTCCGGAAACGTCCGGCATTCGAAGATCCAGGATCAGGCAGCCTGGGCGCGACGGCCGGTCATTCACGAAGAAATCGCGGGCGGAGGTATAGGCCGCGACATCCCAGCCTTCGCCGCTTAGCAGCGCTTCAAGAGAAATCAGCTGGTCTTCGTCATCATCCACCGCACGGATAAGCGGTGTTTCGTGTTCAGTCGTCATGATGGGGATGCCTTGTCTTTCGGTTGGGGAACAGCGGCGGCGCGCGGTTCAGGCGAAGCTCCCTTTGCCTCTTCAAGCGGAATCGTAACGCGGGCCAGCGTAATGCCGCCTGCGCGTGAGAGTTCAAGCCGCCCGGATATCTTTTCCACGAGTGTCTTAACGATGAGAAGCCCGAGCCCAAGACCGTTTCCTTTGGTGGAGTGCAGCGGTGTGGGGGAGAGCGGGGTGTTCGCCTCGGACTGGTCCCCGGACCCGTTATCCTCAACTGAAAGGATGGCAGAACCGGCCTTTTCACTGAGAGTCACGGCGACTCGGGGCGCGGGTTGGACGCACAGGCCTCTGCGGCGTTTTTGATGAGATTATTGGCGACGAGCTCCATTTCCAGTTCGTCCCATGCGGCAAAAAGCGGCTTTTCGGGGAGTGACAGCGTGATATGGATATCGGGATGCGCGAGACGCCGCATAGAGGCAACACGCTCCAGAGCCGCGGAAAAATTCACCGGCACAAGTTCCCGGTTCCGGTTCTTCGCGTAGCCTCTGACCCGCTCAATGATTTCGGAAGACCGCCAGCACTGTTTTTCAATCAGCGCCACCATGCGCGTGACAACCGGGGCGGGCGGCGTTCTTTCAAACAGACGTTCGAGCGTGCCGCAGCAGTTGGAAATCGTGGACAGAGGCCCATTCAGTTCATGCGTAATGAGGCTTGAGATCGCGCCGATCACGCTTACGCGCTCAAAGGTCTCCAGTTTCTTTTCAGCCTCGAGTTTCCGCCGGGTGGCAGCCTCCTCGGCGAGCCTTGATTTCTCGAGTTCCGCGGTCCGCTCTTCAACGAGCCGCCCTGATCGCCAGCTGTGGAAAATGAGGAGAAGAATGAGAAGAACACCGAAGAGAATCGGGGTCCGGTACTTGCGGACAAAGTCGCCGACCGACTCGACCCGAAGGTAAGCGTAAGGGCCGGCTTTGAGTGTTCTGAAGAGCCCGTCCACCCGGGCGAAGTCCGATACGACGCCCCAGGCTACGCCGTGACTTGTCTCAGGCATCGTGAGGAGCGCGACTGTGACAGCGCGGCTTACAGGAGCCGTGGCGGTCTGAGTCGAAATAAAAGTCCAGTACGGGTAGAGATCCGTTGATGTGCGGCAGTGGAAAACGGCGTCCGGCTTCTTCAGGCTGACAGCCCGGAACTGCTTCGCATATTCCGGTGTCGTGCTCTCGAGCTGCTCAAAGGTGCAGGTCCGGGCGAGCGCGAAGTCGGCGTCACCTCTCTGCACAGCGGCCAGCAGGTTGGTCATCGGAGATCCGGCTTCGACATAGTGGAAATAGTGATCGGGCGAGAGTCCCCGGGCGGCGAGCTCCCCCTCCGGGATATAGACGCCTGAAAACGCCTCGATCCAGCTCACGGCTGCCCGCTTTCCCTTCAGGTCTTCAATGCTCTTATAAGGGGAATCGTAGGGTACAAGAATGAGAGACCCCACGGCTTCACTCGGGTTTGGGGCCTCACGGGTGATCATCGTCGCGATGTCTCGCAGCCCCTGCACATACACGCGCCGGTAGAAACCGGCGGTCTCAAGAAAGAAATCGACTTCGCCATGCCGGATCGCGTATTCGAGCCCCGGAATTGTGTAGTTCCGGATTTCAATCTGATACTGCGGGAGTTTTTTCTTCAGCCACGCAAAGGTGGCAAGAATATCGGGGCGCTCTTCCGGCATGAAGCTTCGTTCCACGTAACCGATGCGGACGATCCTCCGGCCGTCAGCCGCGACAGGGGAGGATTTTGCGGAAAGGCTGGATACGGGAGCCGAGGCTTCCGTGTCGGAGGCAGCTGCGGCCGGGAGCGGCTGCCAGAGAAACGCGGCGGTGAGAAGCCCGAAGAGGGCTGTGAGCAGAACGCGGCCCGAAAGACCGGAAAATCCGCAGCGCCAAAACCTTGATTGTCTGTCTCTAAGCCGCATCAGAAGGATCTCCCCGGTAGCTTCACCCATCATAGCGGGGAAGGAATCGGGGAGCAGGAGAGATTCTGAGAAAAAAGCGGGGAAAGGAAAGGAGATGGGAGACACCTTCTCCCTTAAATCCTTTCCCCGGCTTAGGTAACCGGTCAGAAACAGCGGTTCGCTGTGATGCGCTGAACTCTCTGTTTCTGTTGAAAAAGATTCTAGGGGAAGGGGCTACTTAGGTAGCATGTTGGAGAACAAGCCAAAGCGTTTTTGTTTCTTCGGTCCCGATCGGAGCGGCCTCGCTCCGGGAATCCGGTCCCGCATCCCGAAAAAGTCCTGCTGATACGTGTATAAATGAGCTCACATCGGTCCCGAAGTCTGGCACGGGGACCGCCTTGGAGAATTTCAGCATGACGACGACGCTTTACCGGAATGGAAAGGTTTTTACGGGGACAGGCCCGGATCACTTCACCTCGGCGTTTGAGGTAACTGACGGTGTGTTTTCCTGGGTAGGGGAGGAGAGCGATGCCCCCTACAAAGCCGACTCAGATGTGGATCTTTCGGGAGCCACTGTAATCCCGGGGCTTATTGAGGCTCATGAGCATGCGCTGATTGTCGCCGGCATCGCGAATTCCACAGCCTGTACGATTCCGGCGGTAACTGATATTCCGTCGATGATTGAAGCACTCCGGAAGAATCCCTCCTATGGGAAAGGACCGGATCGGTGGATCACGGGATGGGGGTACGACGAAACGAAGCTCGCGGAGCATCGGACTCCGACCCGTCACGATCTGGATCTTGTCAGCACCACGCAGCCAATCTATATCATCCGGTCAGACTGTCACTCAGGCATCTGCAACACGAAGGCCCTGGAACTCGCGGGTGTCACCCGTGATACGCCTGATCCTGCGGTAGGAGCCTTCGGCCGGGAGGCGGACGGGACTCCGAACGGCATTCTCTTTGAGCTTGAGGCGAACGCCAGGGTGAGGAGCCTCGCTGAGAAACCGGATTTCGAGAGTGTCGTGAAGGTGATCGCGGGATCCGCCCGGCACTTTCATGAACGCGGATATTCCGTTGTCACGGAAATGATGGCGCGCCGTTCTCCTCTGAATACGCTTGAAGCGTTCCGGGCCGCGGAGCCGCTGGGGTTTGACCTGCAGGCCGCGCTTTACCTCGTATGGGAAGGCGGGGAGGATGATCGGGGCATGGCAGACATCACGGAGAACGAAAAAACGGGCCGCATCCGCATCGCGGGGGTCAAGCTCTTCGCGGACGGCTCGGTTTCCGGCCGTACGGCGTGGGTGAATGAACCGTATCAGGATGGGACGACCGGACTCTCGACTCTGACCCCGGCCGCGATCCGGGCAGCTGTTTCCTTCGCGAAACGAAATGGCGTGCAGCTGGCGATTCATGTGATGGGGGATCACGCAATTGATCAGATTCTGGAGGTGCTTGAGGGCGAAACCGACTGGCTTCAGGGGATTCCAAGCGTGCGGCTTGAGCACGTGACGCTGATTACGCCTGAGCAGCTCGAGCGGATCCGGAGGAGCCGCCTGACGTTCGGCATGACGACTCAGGTGATCTTCCCCTTCGCGGAGATTGAGAGCTATGAAGCGTCACTCTGCCCGGGGCCTTTTAAACGCATGTATCCGGTAAAAACTCTGGAGAAATCGGTGGAAGCGCTGGCGCTCTCGTCAGACAGCCCTGCGACCACCTGGATGGATCCGGATGATCCGGCAGTGTCGCTTGAAGCCGCGGTGCGGCGTGTGGCTTATAACGGTCATCCGATTAACCGGGAGGAGGGGGTGACACTGGGTACCGCGCTCACGCTCTACACGGGACGGGCCGCGAAGCTATTTGCGAAAGAGTCGCCTGCCGGTGTCATCGCGCCGGGGGCCGAGGCGGATTTCAGCGTTCTGGAAGCGGATCCCTTTACGATGCCCGAAGACCGGATTCATGAGATGCGGGTGAAGCGCGGCTTCCTTCGCGGCGCCGAGGTTTTCCGCAGGGAAGACTGACCTGGCGGGTCAGAAGAAACCGGACAGAATCTTCGCAAACACCATGAGACCGAGAGCGATAAAGAGAATGCCGCTTATCCGGTTGATGATGAGAGACGCGCGGGTGCCCTGAAGGGCACCCCGCGCTGCTGTCGCGATCACGGCGTACGCGCTGTGAATCAGAATGAGAAGGAGGCTGAAAAGCGCGATCAGGATCGTTGCCTGTGGCCAGAAGGGGCTTTCCTTCATGACAAACTGAGGAAAGAGCGCGAAGAGAAAGAGAAACAGCATCGGGTTCGTGCCCTGAAGCAGAACCGCGTTCCGGAAGAGCGTCCACTGGGATTCAGACGCCTGGTCGCTCGCTGAGGCGAGCCGCATCAGATCAAAGGGCTTCGCCCGGAGTTCCTGGATTCCGAGCCGATTGCCTGAAGTGTTGTGAAAAGGACAGGGCTTGCGGCCAGCACGGCACCGAGCCCTCCCGCGGTCAGAAATGACACGATAAGAACACCAACCGCGTTTCCGGCCACACAGGGCCAGGCGTACCGGACACCGTATTTCAGCGACCCGGTCACGGTGTAAAGCACACCGGCGCCGGGGGTCACGATCGTAGTGAAGCAAAGCAGAAGGTAGAGCGGAAGCAGCGAAGTCATTTTTCTTCAGAATCAGAAACCGGAAAACTTT
>OOCN01001129.1_pt1 | contig 18908 bp, 24 predicted proteins | sample 1671361 | NCBI WGS metagenome assembly OOCN01 (sample SAMN06348149, study PRJEB24527) | human gut metagenome | biome: human gut; feature: ankylosing spondylitis patient; material: feces | host: Homo sapiens | place: China | collected 2015-10
AGCCGCATCAATTATCATAGAAGATCTAAATTTACAGAAAAAATTTCACACCGTCACGTTTACACAAAACTTGAAACGGTCTCATTTTTTATTTTAATATTTCATTTACTACCCAAATCTATTATTTCATCTGCATTTTGAATAACAAATGGATCATGTGATACTAATATAACTATTTTTTTTCGCTTAATTTTTGTTAGATCACTCAATAATGCTTTTTTTGCACCAATATCTAATGCCGATGTTGGTTCATCCATTAATATTACTTCCGACTTTTTTATCATTGATCTTAGTATAGTTATCTTTTGCTTTTGTCCATATGAAAGTGTATCTGCTTGATTATTAGTTTCAATTCTAGTGCTTAATTCACCATAAAGTAATTTATACATTTCAGATTTCTTTATTTCATCATCTATATTTCCAAAAAGTTCTACGTTTTCTATCAAACTCCCATCTATCAATATATCATTTTGCCTGCAAAATGATATATTATTTTTTCTATAATTTAATACATCTACCTCACTCATATCAATATCATTTATTTTTATTTTACCATAATAGTTTTCATTATATAATCCAGAAATAATATCAATAAGTGTAGTTTTTCCTACTCCATTTTTTCCTACTAAAACATATATTTTATCTTTGTAAAAATCATATGAAAAATTTTGTATAATCTTTTGGCCATTAATCTCATATTGAAATTCTACACTTTGAAGTGATATTTTTTTAATATTTTCTACTTTTATCTTGCCTTTTTTCTCTATCTTTTCAGACATAACTTTTTCTATTATATTATAACTAGAATTTGCTTGCTGATATTCACCACACAATCCATATAAATATACAATTGAATTTTTTAAAATTTCAACATATTCTATTATTATCACAAATGTGCCCAAACTAATACTACCATTTACAATCTCCACTATTCCTATCATAAAATATATAATTTGAAGTCCAATTTCTAATAAAGATTCAGATAATTCAAATCCTTGTTTACATTTGCACCATTCCATAAGGGATTTAAAAAGAACTTTAAATGCACTATTTGTCTTTGATATAAATATTCTTTCAATATTATTTGATTTTATAAACTGTGCATTTATTAATTCACTTGATAATGCAGAAAAAAATTTTGATTGTTTTTCTTGCATTACCAAACTTTTTTTATAAATAGGAGTTTTAAACAACATATAAATAATTAAGCTACCTATTGTAAATAATAAAACCATTACAAAAAAAACGCCATTTATTTTACATAATACATATATCAAAACACAAATTTTAAGAATTGTAATTACTGTTTGTCCAACATTTTCAATGTAAAATGCGACCACCTCATTAACCGCATTATTTATCCTTTGACTAACATATATTGCATCCATATTCCTTAATTTTATATATGGCAATTTTTGAATATGGCTAAGTAAATCTTGATTACTTTCATATCCAATTTTGGTCTGAATACATGTAAATAAAGTGTTATATATATACTTACATACTGTTCCAGCAACAGATATCAGCAATAGAAAGGTTATAAATTTAATTATATGTATTTTTTCACTTTTCAATTCTAATAAATTTAAAATATCTCCTTGAATTTTTGGCAATATAACTGAAATAATATTTAACAACAATACTATTACAAGATAAATAAAATACATGGACAAATGTTTTTTTATATATTTATTTACAAATATCATCATTTTTTATATGTCCTTTTAACATTAATATCATTTCTTTTGCATTATATTTTATAGAATGACATTCTTTACTGTTTTTTTCAATGTTATGATATGGACAACCACATAAACAAATCGGTAAATACTCACATTCTTTGCATTCTTTATAGTAAATAAATGGATAATTTACCCACTCAATATATCTCCCTGTTATCGTTTCTTCGTTAAATATACTTCCACATTTTTTTGATATAATACCAATTTCATCCCAACATTTATATAAATCACCTAATGGATCTATAACAAAACTATTTGCAGAAACTGCTCCACAATTTCCTGGTGAACATTCTGGCAAATGATACACATCAATTCCTAGCTGCTTATTTCGTTTAATAAAGTTCATTTGATATTTTGAAAAATCTTGATCGCTCATGCATTCTTTTATTACACCATTATCATTTATCTCATCCACTGGCGCCAAATAAAATAAAATTTTTTTATCTACGTTTTTTTCAATAAAAACATCAATTATTTTATTAACAAACTTTATATTTGTTTTATCTACATTTATTCTAATAACTATTGGGATAATATTACATGCTTCAACTATATTATTTACTATTTTATAAAATGTATCTTCACCATTAGGCATCCTTCTTCTTTTATTATGAATTTCAGGTGGTCCATCTAATGTTATCTGAACAGACCTAACCGAAAAATCCACCAATTTTTTTGCAATATCTCTAGACAAATAATATCCATTAGTAACTATTGCAGCATTATATTCAATACCTTCTTTTTTTATTCCATTAGTTATTTTTTCTATAACATCCAATTTTAATAATGGTTCTCCACCATACCATGTTACATCTAACTGTTTTTTCCCTTTGCAATAAGAATTTATAAACTGAATTGTTTTATCTACGACTTCTGGCGTCATACTATTATGTCTATGCCCTTTTTCGTAACAATAAGGGCAACAAAAATTACATTCCAGTGTAGGTGCAATTGTAAAACTCACTACTGTATTATTATATTTTTGGGTCATATGCATCATTTTCAATAAGTGAATTTCATTTATATCATCTGCAATTATCATTCCCCCCTTTACTAAATTATGTTCAAGATCATTACTTAATTCAATCTTATTATTTCTGAAATTTTCTACCTCTTCCCAATATTTTTGTTCTAATTCTAATACCCCTCCTGTCAGAGTATTATAAATAATCATATCTTTTTGTTCTTTTATATAAACATTATATTTTGACAATTTCATCATTTTTACCTTTTTAATGAACTTCATAGTGTTATTACTTGTTATTTCTAAACTTAGTATATAATAAGTAATAACACTATGTTCAACAAATACTTTTAAAAACCTACTATTCTTTACTCATCGAAATACCTTTCTATGTATTTTTATAGCAGCCGCTAAACTTAGTTATGCATTGCCTAATATAACATAGCGGATGGCACGGTCCTCCTTCACTACCTCTTTTATAACATATGTTTGCAAAACATATAATAGCAGCACTCGGTTGCTGATTAGATTTAACATTTTCTGTACTCGGCTCATTTAACCACTTCATTCAATCACCTCTCATTTTTTATGTGCATATATTCCACAGGCTTGTAAACTTTTGCAGTTTGATGTTTTTATACTGCAAAATGGTGGATTATTGCCCCTACACTTTGCTCCCATACATGGGCACCACGATACACTTTTCGTCATATTTACTTCCATCGGTTCTCTTATCCATTCCATTTCATCACCTCCTTTACACTTCCTTCGTTTCTTCATATTCCAAAATGTCACCCGGCTGACACTGTAATACTCTACAAATCGCTTCCAATGTAGAAAACCGAATCGCCCTAACCTTTCCAGTTTTTATATTCGACAAATTTACATTCGATATTCCCACTTCTTCTGCAAGTTCTTGCAGGGAAATTTTTCTATCGGCCATCACCCGATCTAACCGTAATACAATTGGCATCTTATATTCCCTTTACTTTATCTATAATATTTCATCAACCTCTTTCTGCAGTTCGTACCCATGTTGAAAAGAAACACCAATGAAATAAATACAGATTCCTACTATAACAGCTGCTCCAATAAAATGATCCGTTCCTTTCCATTCTACCCCTTTTATAATCTGGCATGCTGCTAAACTTAAATATTTCAGGCATTTAATAACCGGATATCCGATTACAAAACATAAGGCTATCCATTTTATATTTATAAATGAATCCTTTACAAATGGTGTTCCATGTTTTCGTACACCCTTGTATACCTTTTCACACTTAATCAATATAAACAAAAATAAAACATGTTCAAACACACGATTCCAATACCCAACTTCAAATACTAATTTTGTATGTTCCTTCACTTTAGTTAGAAAATATACTCCTGTATATTCTTGTTCGAATATAGGTGGCAGAAAAAAGCTTCCATAATTTTTACCAATATCGCTCTGAAAAACACTTGTTTTTTCCAAAAGAGTCCATATCCCTGCCATCATCTCAATTACACACACAATCAGTAATAACCAACGCATAATAATAATCAAATCCCCTACATTTTCAAATTGTTTTTTTACTTTATTTTCGTTCTTTCTTTCAAACATTGTTTATTCTCCTTTCTTGTATATCATAATTTCACTTTTTATGTTTGTCAATACATTTTTAATGTTTATCGTTAATTTATGACAAAAAATCCCAAGAGCGATGCCAGCATCGATACTCATGCCACAAAAAAGAAGCCACACAGCACTCCTGCTGTGTGGCTCCTTCGATATTTCATTATCCTTCAATCGCAATATATTTGTTTTCTTCTACCGCTTTCTTTGCCTCTTTCTTCGGCACGAACAGCTTTAAGATACCATGCTTAAATTCTGCTTTGACATCCTCCTGCTCAATATCTTCACCGACATAAAAGCTTCTCTGGCAGGCACCGGCATAACGTTCCCTGCGGATGTAGTGACCGCTGTCCTTTTCTTTCTCGTCCTTGTCGAGACCTTTCGCCGCACTGATGGTCAGGTATCCATCAGAAACAGAAGCCTTAATCTCATCCTTGGTAAATCCCGGAAGATCAATCATCAGCTCATATCCATCCTTCTGCTCTTTGATATCGGTCTTCATAATCCTTCCGGCTTTCTTACCGTAAAGCTTCTTTTCGGTATTATTCATTTCTTTATCCATATCATAAAATGGAAACTCATCGAACCAGTCATCAAATAAATTCTCTCCAAAAATACTAGGCATTAACATAAGTCATCTCTCCTTTTCTTTCTACGTCCACGGTCTGTGGACATCTCATGCTTGTTTACCTTGTTTCTTTGGAACCGGGATGTTTCAGGAACCTTTCGTTCTCTTTTGGTTCCCTTCCTTTGTTCTTTCCTATGTTATAGCACTGTTTGTTAGCACTGTCAAGAGGTGAGTGCTAATTTTTTGAGATTTTTTTGCAAACCTTGATTTTTTACGGAGTTTGCAACACTTTTTCTTCCTTATAATCATCACTTTTTCTTGATTTGACACCATTTTGACACCAATTTTTTTATTTTTGGTGTCACTAATTGCTACGCTTTCCAGCCTTGTGATTTCACTCTCAATTCTGGACATCTCACTTACATGGTTATATACGTCCATTGTTACATCTATGTGGGCGTGTCCCATAATATATTGAAGAACTTTTACGTCTATCCTCTTTTCTGCCATTCTGGTACAAGCCGTATGTCGCATAATGTGAGCGGATACCGTTGGTAACAATTCAGCATTTCTATGTTCAGTCTTTGCAATTTGAACTTCTTTTTTGTTATATGCGTCTACAATATTATATAAGATATTGTTTATTGCACTAGGCATGAGCGGTCTGCCGGACTTTGCCATGAAAATGAATCCTTTATAACCGTCTATCTCAACATCTTTTCCTTTTTGAAGCATAAAGTTTAATTTCTTTTGTTCTTCAAATGCTCTTTGTACATCTGACGTCATAGGGATAGTTCGGATTCCAGAATCCGTCTTTGGCGTGGAAATATGGAATTTATAGCCATCTCCTAAATCTTTATAAATCAACTGATGGTCAATACTTACCGCTTTTGTTCTGACATCTACATCTTCCCAAGTCAATCCAATCAGTTCTCCGCACCTTACACCAGTTCCTAACATGATTCTGAGCATTGGATAGTAGGTGTTGTATACTTGATTATTTTTCACAAATTCCAGCATTTTTTCCTGTTGTAAAACTGTTAAGGCAATACGTTCTTCTGCCTGTCTACCATAATCACTGATAGAAAACTTTGCCGGATTCTTGCGGATAATATCATCATCAACAGCCATTTCCAGTGCCGGATAAATCATATTGTTAATAAATTTTATTGTAGAATATGCGTATCCTGCTTTAGAAAGTTTTGAGTAAAACGATTTGATGTGTGATGGTAAAATCTGAACAACCTTGATGTTTCCAATTTCGTCTTTGACACGATTCTCCCATGTTTTCAGATAATTTGCTCTAGTAGATTCTTTCAGCTCCCTAGTGGACATATATCTTTCAAACAATTTATTAAGAGTAAGTTTTTTGATTGCTCCATCAGTTAAAATGTTATCTTCCAAGTCTTTTGCAATCTGCTTTTCCTTTTCCCTTAATTCCGGTAAATTCTTTGCATATACTGTCAGACGTTTTACCATGTTCAACATATCTGTTGACGAGTATTTCTATCCATCAAAAAAAGCTGAGAAAAGTACAGTTCGCCGTCAGATAGATTCGTCACTTGATTTATTGACTGATAACGAATTAAAAATTATTCAAGCTACGATTGATGGTGTCTTGAACAGTAGAGAGAATAAGCAGTAATTTATCTCTTATTCTCTCTGTTTTTCTGTTTAGATTTCTCACTGCTTATTTGTTGATCAGCTTCGCAGTAGCAAATAAATCTTCATTTATAAATAACAAGTTACTGTGCCTTTTCAAATTTTATTCACAATTTCTTAACCGTTCCACAATAGAGTGATTTCCTACGAGTTTTTTATAGGATAAAAGTGGTGCTAGCGTACATATCAGCACAACTAAAATAATCGAACTGATTAACGGAATTACTGGCACTTTAAACGGAATCCTCATATAATTCATGGATTGGAAGCAAACATAAGTGATAGCAGAACCAATCGTTAAAGTTACAAATATAGAGAAAATAGCATATAAAATACCCTCTCGAATCAAAAGTTGATTTATCTGTTTTCTGGACATTCCAATGCTTTCCATAACAGAAAAAATCAATCTACGATTTTGTATACCACTTGCGATTGTATTTGCATAATTTAAAACTCCAACAAATAAAAGCAATAAAGCGATTATTGTACCTATCTCCATCATATTTCCCTGTGCTTCTTGAATTGTTTTCATATTCTCATATTGAGATTCAACATATAAGTCATTACTATATGGACTATTATTTATCAGTGAGGTAATCTTTTTTTCTAAAACTTCATCATATTTCTGATTATAGTAAATATACACGTCTAATATTGTCGGCTTAGAAGTCAAACTTTTTAAATAATTTTGACTTACAATCAACGAAGCTCCAATATCTCTTCCGCTGTACTGTGTTTCATAGGACACAGCTTCAACAGTAATTTCATATTGCTTTCCATCAAAACTGAAAGGGACTTTTTGATTCAAATATTCTTTGGGTATTTCAGAGCCTTCATACTGTACAATACAACTTTTCCCATTGAGAAAATCTTGTTTATCAACAGGACTACTCAACGATTGATTTACATAATCAAATTGGTCTTCATCAATGCCTATTAACATGCCATAATAATTTGACGGATTTGTTTTATAATTGGTTATCACGTCTTTTGAAGATACATATGGTGTCCTTTCTATATAATTAGTTATCCACATATCAGAAAATCCCTTTGACACATATGGGAAACTAATTGGTACTCCCTCTACAAGATGAATGTCTTTCATACCGTCCATTTTTTCTATTTTTTCAACAAAAGAATCCTCTATGGCTGGCTTTAGAGAATTGATATTCTCTGTAGTTTGTGTCTGGTTTTGAACAACAAAATCAGCATTCCAATAATTAGGAAGTACTGTTCTTTCTCCCTGACTACTTATAATCGTTGTAAGACAATAAAATACAGATAAACTTATTGCCAGCGATAGCAACACAACAACTGTTTTCTTTTTGTCTTTTTTAAACTGTTCAAATGCCATTCTCCAAAAGAAAGCTTCCTTTTTCTTTTTATACCCTTTTCCATTAGAGACACACTCTATATATTTTGTAGCTTCTACGGGGGTAACTTTTGTTGCAATTTGAATAGGCTTTCTCATTCCAAGAAGAATAGAGAAAACTGTCACAGCGACACTCACAATTAAAATGAATGGATTGAATTGCAACGCCATATTTCCAGTGGAAATTCCCAATACGCTAAGAATATACGGAACCAGTTTTATGCATAAAAGAATACCTAACAGGTTTCCAATAAATATTCCTGCTATTGCAATAAATAGCATTTGTTTTGTTATGAAACGAACAAGCTGTTTCTTTGTCATACCCAGAGATTGAAGCAATCCATAATATCGTATCTTCCCCGAAATGGACAAATACAAAATATTATAAATTAAAAGATATGCACTTAGGCATATAACAAGAGCCAGACCGCATATGCCCAATAGCAGTTTAAAAGAATTTTCGATGTAGTCTGTTGGAGCAAAAATTTGTCTGTCTGAAAAATTCAATGATTTTTCTAAGGACTGTATTGTAGTTGGTAAAACGTAATTACGGTTCAATTTTATGCAAAGGATTCCATCATTTTTTAAATCATACCCTGTCTCATCATAAAAGTTTTTTGACACAAATCCGGCAGATTTGTCTCCGTATCCATCCCATATGCCACTAATCACAAATTTGTCTGTATGAACACCGGTATTATTCTCGTAAGTTAAAACAATACTATCTCCGACAGATAGATTTTCATTTCCACATGCTTTTAGAATATCTTTTGTAACCATCAATTCATTCTTATTTTGTGGATAGTGTCCATCTAATTTTGTTCTTGCAGGAGACATCAGATTATTCCAGAACGTTTCATCACACCATAACAAACCGATTTCAACTGTATTATCAAACTCTGAACTTTTAATAAATCCAGCATAGGATTCCATCCCTACATTTTGTATGTTTTTGTTGCTCTGTAAACTTTTAACCTGTTTTGATGTAAAACCATTCATAGTCGTAATATCATATTCAGCTCCATTTAATCGTGTATTTTGTAATCTGCTTGAATCCAGATAAGTCAAGCCGATTGTAAATACACAAAAAAGCATAAACGCAGATAAAACTATTGTGAAAAACAATATTCCATATTGCTTTTTATTGGATTTTACACTGTTTTTTGCCAGTTTGTTTATAATCATCTTATTATTATTCGCTAACATGGGAACCACTTCCTTTAGATATTTTCCCGTCCTCAATCTGAACAATTCTGTCTGCCATTTGTGCAATATCTGTATCATGCGTAATCACAATCAATGTTTGCTGATATTGTCTGCTTAACATTTTCAACAATCCGATCACATCATGGCTGGTAGCAGTATCGAGATTACCTGTTGGTTCATCTGCAAGAATAATTGCAGGTTTCGTTGCTAAAGCTCGAATAATCGCTACACGCTGTTGTTCGCCACCAGATAGCATTGAGGGGAGCATTTCCTGTTTATTTGAGATATTTAATATATTGAGCAGTTCTTGAATGAACTCTTTATCAATTTGTGCACCATCTAACTCAAGAGGGAAAATAATATTATCATATACATTTAAGTCTGGTATTAAATTATATTGTTGAAAAATAAATCCTACTTTTCTTCTTCTGAAAAGAGCAAGCTGTTCAGAATTTAACGTTTCAAGATTTACTCCATCAACGATAACAGTTCCACTGCTAGGCGTATCCAATCCACCAATCATGTGCAGAAGTGTACTTTTACCACTTCCAGATTTTCCAATGATAGAAACAAATTCTCGTTCAGCAACTTTAAAATCTACACCATCTAATGCTTTTACGGTCTGATTTCCTGTTTTATAGTATTTTTTTAAATCCTGTGTTTTGACAATCACATTTTTCATAGTCAAGTCCTCCTTATGATTACATGATAAAATAGAAAAATCACAAAACTGTCACAAAAAGAAAAAATCACAAAACTGTGATTTTTCCTAATCCCGATTTGGAAGATATATCATAAAGGTACTTCCTTTTCCAATTTTTGAATAAACTTCGATATATCCATTTTGTAGCATAATGATTTCCCTTGCTAAATATAGTCCAATACCAATTCCATCATTATCATGTACCTCTGGCTCACGATAGAAGCGAGTAAAAATAGTTGCTTGTCGTTCTGGAATAATACCTTTTCCAGTGTCCTCAATACTGATTTTCGTAAAAAGCTCCTGTTTGCACACAACGATATGGATATTTCCACCATCATTCGTATACTTCACGGCATTATCTAAAATATTGAAAATTGCTTCTGCTGTCCATTTTTTATCATGGTTTAATTCTAATCGTTCGTCATATTGCACATCAATTGTAATATTTTTCTTCTCTGCCTTTATTATCACATTACTAATTGCCATAGCAAGAGTGTTAGCAAGAGGAGTTTTTTGTTTTTGAATTTTTATTGTCCCTGTTTCAAGTCTGGACATTTTTACCATACTTTGCAATAGAAAATCTAATTTATCAACCTGACCGTTCATCTTTTTTAAATATTCTTGATTCCTGTCAAAATCCGTTTCATCTGTCATCATTTCTAAATAAAGTTTTATATTTGCAATGGGAGTTTTCGTCTGGTGAGAAATATCAGACACCAATTCTTTCAGTTTATTCTTTTCTTCTGAAATTTCTAAATTTTTGTGAGTATACAGATGTGATAAGCGAACCAGTCTATTATAGATTTTCCCCCATAAATCATCTTGTTTGTAGGAACTTGTTTTTAATTCCTCATTTTTCAACATCTTGTTTATAGCAATATCTAATTTTTCTGTATATTCATAAACATCATGCTTTAAATGAATATATTTCCAAAGTATAAAAGTGGCGATAAACACTAATGCAAAAAATATTATAAAAATCATTGTTTCCATATGTACCCCATTCCATATACATTTGAAATGTAAGAGTGTTCTTCAGTTTCAATCTTTTTACGTAATCTGTTGATATTTACAGCCAGCGTATGTTTGTCCGTTATTTGTACTCCCTCGTCCCATAAGGAATCTAATAGAATTGAATAGGTAAGTAGTTTTCCCTTATTCTCAATCAATTTTTTCAAAATACGATATTCTGTAGGAGATAGTAAACATTCATTTTCTTTTTGCCGAACTGTACCAAGCTCAAAATTCACTTTCAGAAATCCGTCATCATAAATATTTGTTCCTTGTGACTTTCTGATTAAAATAACATACACTTTTTTCAATAAAATCTTCATAGAAAATGGTTTGGTTACATAATCGTCTGCGCCTAATTCATATCCATTTAAAATATCTTCTTCTAAGTTTCTTGCAGAAACAAATAAAACTGGGACTTGTTTTTTGGCTTTCAACCATTTACAAAATTGAAAGCCGTCCCCATCTGGTAAATTGACATCAAGTATCGTCAAATGAAAAGATTCATTTTCTGTGAATTTTTCAGCTTCTTTACAAGAATGGGCTGAAAAGATATGATACCCCTCTTTTTTTAATGCATAAGTGATTGTTTGATTTAATTCCACATCATCTTCCAAAACAAGAATAGTATACACAAATAAATCCCTCCGTAAGAAATATTTTAGCTTTTTTAATTATATCAAAGAACTTACTAGAAATACATATTTTTTAGAGGGAGCATTTTGTCATTGATAGCTCCCTCTTTTGATTATACTTATATAATCTTCCAGTTATCGTCCTTATGTAACACAAACTCATACTGTGAGATTTGCGTCATTTTCGATTTATTATCCAGATATTTTACAGATATATTGACTTTGAGGTTATCGCCATCTTTGGTAAAGACAGGATTTACCAGTTCTGAAAATACATAATCGCCGGATACAGGAGCAAGCACACCGTCTTTGACATAGTAGGCAAGTTCTTTCTCCGTAGCGGTAGGGTACAGTTTGAAGAATGTTTCCAAGAAAGCGGTAGCGTCCTTGACTGTGTCAGAGCTGACACTGGCATCGGCTTCCTGTGCTTTCGGTTCATACTCTGATTTCTGTACTGCCGGAGCAAGGGTAGGATTCTGGGTAATGACCATTGCACCGTCCTTATCCACATGAACGGTCACGGTGTAGTTTTCTGTGACTGCCTGTGTCTGTTCTCCCTCTTTTACCTGCTGATCTACTTCGTAGGCAACGCTAAAATCGTCCGTTCCAGACTGTTCTACATTCCAGACCAGCACATTTGTAACCGTAGCACTGGTTGGTATATCGGTTCTGATGGTATCGGCGTTCAAGTCCTGTAATTCTTTAGTAAGGTATTTACTGATTTCCGTTGTCCTTGCTTCAATCTTTTCTTTGCTGGTATCCCATGAGTAATAGGCTTTCGCAAAGTTCTTGACGAAATTCTCAATACCATTGGTATCGTTCAATCTTAACTGAATGATTTCTTTTTCGTGTACTGTGTGGGTGTCAATGGCGGTAAAGTTCTTATACACACCAAAACTAGTGCTTGCCAGAAGCACCGCCCACAACAGCAGGACAGATTTCTTATGTGTCCCGACTTTCATGGTATGATGATAAATTCCGTCAGCACAAACCATGTAATCTGGGTAAAGGTCACAGGGAATGGCAGGTTTACATCATTGATGGCATACAGTACCTTTTCCACGTTCCAGATACTTGTATAACTTCGGATTTTCTTCACTTGTAAATGCTCCTTTCTTCATTTTCATAACAACAGGGACAGCCGGATTTCCCAGACTGCCCCCAAGAGAAAAGCTGACAGTAGCACCAGTGGCGGTGCTGATCTGCCAGCCCTTAACGCAGTACCTCACAGATACCAGCGTTTGTTTCAATAAATGTCCCCTCTATATCGAGGTCACGCCCGTAGGCTTCGTAGTCGATATAGTTCTGTAAGTGGGACGGGATTTCTCCGAGTGCCTGTACTTCATCAATCAGATAGTAGGCTACATCGGTCATCGTTTCACAGCCGGAATACAGAATGATGTCGTCTTTATGCTCCACCAGTTCTTCCAGACTTCCATAACAGGATACGAAACTGTCCAAGTCGTCCAGCAGGTAATCTGGTAATTCTTCCAACTGCTCATAGATACGGTTCAATTCTTCAATAGAAGTGTATTCTCTAATCTCCATAGGGAAGTTGTCCGTATCGTGGATTGCGTATTCTTCGTACTCTGCATTTAAGCCGATACGTTCTGCAATCACTTCTTCGTCCAACAGAAAAGAGAACCAGTCCCCGACCAGTTCTCCCTCATTGTACTTGCCAAGATTGGCTATATAGACTTGCATATCATCAATCATAAGCGGTCACTTCCTTTCGGTGTCTATCAGAGTTTGAACATACCGTTTTCACTGACAGCATAACGTCCTGTTTCTTCCAGCTCCTGTGCATAGGCTTCCAGATTAAAGTATTTCTTTCCCTTTTCGGAGAGGGCAGAAAACTCAATGTTATGTTCCAGTCGGTAACGGGCAACGTCCATGATACTGTGACACTCTGGATAAAACCGAAATTCTTCTGATTTCTGTAATAAATCCTCAACACCGCCACAATAGGAAATCAAGTCATTGTATGCCTGTTGAACTTCTGGCGGTAACTCCATGTAAGCAAAGTACAGCCTGTTTAATCGTCTGACAGAAGTTGTCCTTACAATGTCGCCAGCAAAAGGGAGTTTCATATCCATAATCTGATAATCGCCACTGTCAGCTTCCACACCGAGCAAGTCACGGAACAGCTCATAATCAATGGAGAGATTGAACCAGCGAGAGGTTTTATCCTCTGCTGGCAAGATGCTTTCTATCAATACGCTACATTCTTCCATAGTAGTTCAATCCTTTCTTCTAATTTTGAGTATGAAAAAAGCAGTCGATCATAAATGAAAGACTGCTTAAAGCGTATATTTTATTGCTTTGTGTGGAGATTTAATTGATTGTCAATATCCCGTCCGGCATACATTACTCTAAGAATTGTTACAACTTTTTTATCGCTGTCTGGAATATAAAGTACCACATAATTGTCTACTGGTAATACACGAAGTCCACGGCTTTTCCACGGTTCTTTTTCATATTTTCGATAACGCTCCGGCATCGTATCCAGACTTAATATCTGTTCTTCCAGACGGTCAAGCTGTCCGCTTGCATTTCCCGGCGATTGTAATTCAAAAGCAATATATTCAAAAATCCCTCTCAAATCACTGTCAGCCTGTTCGGATAATTCTACTTCATATATCATAAGCCATAATCCTTGCGAATGTCAGCAAATGCTTTCTTCGCATTTTTTGTCCGTCCAGCCTGCATATCCGCATATCCTTTCTCCAATTCTTCATTGAACTCTGCTTCTGATAATGTGCTGATATCAACAGGTCTGGCAAATGGTATTTTTACTTCAAACGGAAGTCCTCTCTGTAAGATAATCTGTTTATAAAACATATTGATAGCACTGGAAGCAGGGATACCAAGTGTAGACAGGATACTTTCTGCTTTTTCTTTGACATCTGGTTCAATCCTTGCATATAAATTTGCTGATTTTGTAGCCATATAAAACATCTCCTTTCGTGAGTAGTATTTCCATCTATCTTTATTATATGTAAATGTCCGCACAATAGCAATACTAATTTTATGCTCCAATAATCTTATTGAATAACTGTAACAATACATCTTTTACGCCGGACGCATTGAATACAAGACCAACGGCTACTAAGGCAACTACCAAGAATCCGATAAGTTTGGAAAACTCACGCTTGAATCCCAAGTAGATACCGATAACAACAATCGCCATCAGCACAAGGCTCTGTGCGTTGCTTAAAAACCAGTTATAAAGATTCTGTCCAAAATTCATACTTTCTCTTCTCCTTTCAGTTCCATCATTTTTCGATCAGACTGTCTGCCAGCCTGTAAAATACACATGGCAATCACGCCAACTGTTCCACCTAAAGAGAAGAACAGGAAGTCAAATAATAATCGTTGCATTTTTCAATTCTCCTTTTCTAAAATCACATCTTCGGTTGATGTGGTCTGTTGTTCGATTATCTTGTAGTGCTTTTCCGTCAGTTTCGTGGATTTACGGATTTCTTTCAGATAATCAATCCCTGTTTTCGCTGTGATTGTTTCCAGCATTTTGAGTGTCGGGTCAACCTGCCGTTGAATCCAGCGTATGGTTCTGTCCAGTGTGTAGGGTTCGGGTTTGGTCGTGAGCTTTAACGGCTCTCTGTTTTCCCCGATGAACCACGCCCAGTGGACAGATAATTTCCAGTCGCTCCGTTCTGCCAGTTCATCATCACAAATACGAATATCATTACCGCATACGTTGAAAAATGTATATCTGCTGTCGTATTCGTCCCACACAACCAGCTTTTCCACGACGATTTCTGGAAGTTCACAGAATGGAATTTCTTTGTCTTTTCGTCGCTTCAATCCCTGCTGATAGTCCTTAACAACATGACGGACAACTTTTTTCAAACAGCTTTCAAAACGGCATTGAATAGTTTTTTGGAAGTCAGACAGTTTCATCAATCTCACCCCCTTTCCGCTATGACGTGAAAAGTGTTTATCCCTCTTTCCGCACCATATAGGAAATGGCAGGTGTGATTTGCTAAGTTGAAGATAAAAATTTTTGAGTATAAAAAAAGCCCGCACAAAACTTGTTGTTTGCACGAGCTAAAATATTGATATATTCAATTATAAATTGTGTTTCGATAAATTGTATTTTGCTAAATAATCTTCTTAAAACATTCCATAATGCAATCTTCCCTTAATGATAAAACATTGGTTATCAACAATTTTAATATATGTACGGAAAAAGTTTGTATGTTTTTTCTCTATATAAGCTATATCCTTTGAAATATTTTTGTAAAACTGCTTCTTCAACATTTATTCTTATTTGGTAGCAAACAAAGCTACAAATAGCAACTATCAATATAGCAGGTATATTCTTTAATACAATGCTTACACCTAATAAGGACAAAATACTTCCAGTGTAGGCAGGGTGGCGGACTAATTTATACATACCACTTGTTATTAGTTGTTGTTCTTTACTAATCTGAACATTTAATGTAAATGCCTTTTTTAAAGTTAAAACAGCTTTTATACGAATACAAATCCCGAATACTATAATTAGCATACCAATTTTTGCAGAGTAAGCAGGTAAAGTCATTTCTCTTATGTAAAATGGAGCTTTTTGACTGACACATAGAAAACTAATTATCAAGCAAAATACAAAGTTTAAGTATAACAACCATTTAGTTCCTAAATCTCTAGTATCAATTTTTTCAGTTCTATTTTGTTTTGAACGTGTATAAAAGAAAATAAATATTTCGGAAATAAGTAAACATATTAGCAACACATTAAATATATAATATTCAATAGCACTATTAAATTTTGTCATATCGCCCATTACTATTACCTCTTATTCCTTAATCTTAAAAAATTATTTATTTCATCAGCTTGTCTTTTGGAAATATGATAAAAATAGCAATGAATGGCTATCATAATTAAAATATAGACACATGAATACCATGTAATGTTAATTGCACTAAATGCAAACCATTTGCCTATAAATGCCACACCAATGGTTATTGGATATAATATAATCATTTCAGCAATAAAGTGATGTATATATTTACTAAAATCTATAAATGATAGAAGCCAATCGACAATCACTGACACCATAAGATAAACAAACACCTGCAAAATAAAGAAACAAAATCTGTCTTTAGAATATCCTACTATAATATTGCTTATTGCTGCATACAAAACAATAAATGTAAATGCCATAGAAAATGCAGGAAGATATGTCCTTAAAAATTTATTCATAATAGCCACTCCTTATCTTATCTCTTAGAATAGGAATATATTTTCTTGAAACAATCAGATTTTCTTCATTGTTAAGTTCTGCCAATAATCTGTGGTTAGGGTAAGGTTTAACACAGACCAGACAAGAAATATTCAATAAGGCTGTTTTGCTTATCCTTACAACATTTGACCTTATTAAATCTTGTTCAATAGCGGAAAGTGTCTTTTTACATTCAAATATTTTGTGTTGAGTGTACATAAATGTTTTTTTATCAACGGTTTCAAAATATAAGACTTCATTTAATGGTATCTGATACAGCTTTTTTTCAAAAATTCCTTGTATAAGATATTCCTGTTGACGGATATATTGAACAATCCGATTTAAAGGTTGTGTCATACTTGAATATCGTATATCTATTTCCGTTTCAGTCAAATCTTTTTTTTCCAATAGTTGCAGTTTCAATGTATTTCCCTCCATTACTTCGATAGAAGTTTAATATTTCTCTAAAGCAATTGCAAGCACTTTAAGCTCAAATACCCTTAACAGCATTTAAAATACCCACATTCCACTTTGTTCAGTTGCAGAGCATACACCGTATGACGCAAGCCTTGTTCATTATCCCACAATCTTCCAGTTTCTATCTTTATGTAGCACAAGCTCATACTGCGATACCTGTGTCGCTTTTGTCTGATTATCAAGGAATTTCACAGCAAACTCGGCAACATCTATCGGCAGTTCAAACCAGTATGATATTGTTTCTTCGCCAGTTGTTCCTCTCGTTTCCACCAGCACCCTTGTTTCCTGCATTGTTCCTCACGTCCTTTCTGTTGTTTCATCACATCTTTTAAGGTCTGGTACGACATACCAAACACATATTTTGAAAAATCTTCTAACTGTCTTTCTTCATAGTCGGCAGGGTTCAGTCGTTTCATTTCATGCCATACCTTACGCTTGTAAGAGGGCAGGTCAGAAATATAATCACAGCCGACTTTTGACTGCATATCCTTAAAAATATCGCTCATTTCATCACTCCAATCTAATTTTAGGCAAGAAAAAAGCAGTCAATCCTAAGACTAACTGCTTTATAAATATGACTAATAGTTTTTCATTCAACTACTTATTCCAAAAATTTTTTATTTTATATAACCAAATTGCTTTTCGTACTTCTTTTTGAATTTTTCTCTGTTTTGCGTATTGAATTTCTTTTGGTTGTTTAAGTTCTTCTAAAATATCATATTGAGAATTATAAGTACGTACAAACAATTTTATATATGTAGGGTCATAGTTTAAATAATCTAATAATTCTTGCCAATAAGTTGCCATAAAACGCAAATCAATAAGATAATGAGGAAATCTATTCTCTATGCTTTTCAACATATTCTCATCATTATTAAGTTCATAGTTTTCGCATATCTCTTTGATTTCTGGATAGCCATTACGTATATTTGGTAACCTGTTTTTTATATTATTCACTATGTTTAAAAGTTTAAAGTTTAAATTAAGAAAAAAACATGACTGTAAAGATTCTATAAGTATATCATTATTTTCACATGATAGACTATATGCCATCATCCCAAAATCTACTTCATATTCTTTATAAAACTTATAATACATCAAACCATCTGCTATTTGTCTTTTAGAATAATCTTTTTCTTCATTTTTACTTGTCCTTTCAGGAATAGTATTTGAAATATTGCAATATTTCTCTATACCGTCATAAACATCTTGAATAATTTCATTACATCTAACATCTTTTTTTAACATTCTTTTACTGTACTGAACTTGAAAAAAGTAAATTACAATGACAGCTATAATACTACATAAAACACCACTAAAATAACTGTTGTTAATAATAGATAATATGCTTTCAATCCAAACACATGAAGTGAGTTCGGAGAATACTCCTATTTTAACAGCAATAGTGATAAGTAATATAAGACATATACTTGATATTACAAACATAACTTGTCGATACAAAGATTTCTTCAATTTTTTATCCTCCGTTAAATACTAAAACTATGTCTTATATTATAGCATTCGCATATTAGCACCACAATAAAAAATTATGCACCAATAATTTTATTGAACAGCTCTAACAGTACATCTTTCACACCGCCAGCATTGAATACCAAGCCGACAGCAATCAAGGCAACTACTAAGAAGCCAATGAGCTTTGAAAACTCACGCTTGAACCCTAAGTAGATACCGATAACCACAATCGCCATAA
>OOCN01001162.1_pt1 | contig 18554 bp, 15 predicted proteins | sample 1671361 | NCBI WGS metagenome assembly OOCN01 (sample SAMN06348149, study PRJEB24527) | human gut metagenome | biome: human gut; feature: ankylosing spondylitis patient; material: feces | host: Homo sapiens | place: China | collected 2015-10
AAGTAACGACATATTTTGCACATGACAAAAAGAAACGTTCACTTTTTTACCGAAATAGTTTACCGCGTTAATGAAACGGTTGTTTTTCCATTGACTTTTTTAATGAATACTTTCTTGTATGGTTCGTCGTCGTCCGAGTAAACATGCACGCCATTATATTTCCAGGATATCATTTTCGCCCAATATTTACCGCCGATAACGTCTCTATCCGTATATTTATAGGTAATTTGCATTGCATCCTTTTCACCATTTACATAAATTGGAAAAGAATAAGTGCTCTGTCTTTCATCTCCGTAAGCACTCACTTCGCAATAATACAACCCCTCTTCCTCATCATAAACAACCCAGTTATGATTACCATTATAGTTACCATGCTCCGCATTATAGTCTTCTGTACGTTCTATCGGATTAACTAATTCTTCACGCCATGACACAGGGAGTGTATTTTTATCCTCCGGATTTATCAGACTGTTTCCATTCCCATCTATATAGTAGAATCGTACCGTATTTCCTCTCGAAAAGAAATTTCCATCCGGGATGCTATCATACCAGCCTTCTTCCTCATCAGTCATTTCATCATTACAACCCATCAGGCTGAATGTACCTAAAACGAATAGCAACATTCCTAGTAGTTTTCCTGTTTTCATAATATAAAAGTTTTTAGACACCGACAAAGATATTGAATTAATCCGGTAAACAGAATATTTTCTTTAATAATTGTTTCTTCTAATAGAAAGCTCATTTTCAAGACTAACAGTAGTAAGCACAAATCATGAAGTAACTGCATTTTGATGTTTCTTTCAGTTTTTATCCTTATCTTTGTCGCCATTATATAATAAGGTAATAAATATGGGAAAAGAAAAAATCATATTGACGGGCGACCGTCCTACCGGAAGACTTCATATCGGTCACTATGTAGGTTCGTTGAAACGCAGAGTTGACCTGCAAAACGCAGGTGATTATAGTAAGATGTTTATCTTCATTGCCGATTCACAGGCATTGACAGACAATATAGACAATCCGGAAAAGGTGCGTCAGAATGTAATCGAAGTTGCTCTTGATTATCTGGCTTGTGGTATTGATCCGACTAAAGCTACGATTTTCATCCAGTCGCAAATACCGGAACTATGCGAACTTAGTTTCTATTATATGGATCTTGTCAGCGTATCCCGCCTGCAACGTAACCCGACCGTGAAATCGGAAATCCAGATGCGTAACTTTGAAGCAAGTATTCCCGTAGGTTTCTTCACTTATCCCATCAGCCAGGCAGCAGACATTACAGCATTCCGCGCAACGACTGTCCCTGTGGGTGAAGACCAGGAACCGATGCTCGAACAGGCTCGCGAAATCGTTCGCCGTTTCAACTATATATATGGTGAGACATTGGTAGAACCGGAAATCCTGTTGCCGGACAATGCAGCTTGTCTGCGTCTTCCGGGAACTGACGGTAAAGCTAAAATGAGTAAATCGCTCGGAAACTGCATCTACCTTTCGGAAGAACCGGAAGAAATCCAAAAGAAAATCATGAGTATGTATACCGACCCGGGGCATCTCCGCGTACAAGATCCGGGAAAAATTGAAGGTAATACGGTATTTACTTACCTAGATGCTTTCTGCCTCCCCGAACATTTCGAACGTTATTTACCGGATTATCCGAATCTGGCAGAACTGAAAGCGCATTATCAACGCGGCGGATTGGGTGACGTGAAAGTAAAACGTTTCCTAAATTCCATCATGCAGGAGACTTTGGAACCGATTCGCAATCGTCGCAAGGAGTTCAGCAAGGATATCCCTGCTATCTACGAGATGCTTCAGCAAGGCTGCGAAGTGGCAAGGGCTGCGGCTGCCGAGACTTTGGCTGACGTGAAGAAGGCGATGAAGATTAATTATTTTGATGATAAGGAATTAATCGAAGAGCAGGTGAAACGTTTCTCGCAAGAGTAAAAGATTTCGTCTGGGAATAAACATAATTATAAGGTAAAGGCTGCCCTTCTTTTGTAGAACAGGCAGCCTTTCTTATCGGATATTTTTCAAAGATTCAGTTTGTTTCTTCCTCGTCATTCTTGAACAACACATCCTTTAATTTCTGATAAAGGAATGAAAGTATCAGCAATATCAATCCCAGAATGATAAATACAATAATCTTGCCAATGGTCGGCATAGCCCATAAATCATCAAAGACGAGTTTGAGCAGGACTAATCCGAAAGTCGCAAGGCTCACCATACGGAGTAGTTTCTGATGCAGGCGCATGCCCAACCCCATTTGGACGAACCCGGCAATGCTTAATGAGAGTGACAGCCCGGCACTGAAATCGTCCACTCCTACTTGCCAAAGGAAAGAGCGTACCATTGTCAGCCAAAGGAGCGTGGCAAGAATATTCAGATATACGGTGAAACGGGATTTTATGCCGATTGATGTATAGTACATACGTGCTACATAATACAAATTCGCTATTACGAACACAGCTGTCAGCCATGGTAGTACAACAGGAGGGGAAGTCCATATTCTCTGGTCGCCCCATATATTTATAATATATACAAGTACGTTTGCCCCGATAGTCAAGATATAAGAAGTGAGATGTTTCGTTATCGGGAATCGTTTTCTGAAAGCATAGCAAACACTCGAAATGGATATGGCTGTAAACAAGAACATAGCTCCGCTTCTCGTCGCCCCTTCAAAATACAAATTGAATTCCATCATAAATGTATAATAAAGTATGATTACGGAGACGATAAGCATAAAAGGATTCCAGAAGCTGTATTTCAACCGGCGTGCCGTAGAGAAGAAGGAATGATAATATTCCATTAATAAAGCAAATGCTCCTGTCGCTAATCCCACAAACAAAGAGGTGGCAAATGAACTATTCAGAAAAATTGTATCTAAGGAATGATGTTCAAACATCACACTATACACATCCATCAAGTAAGAAACGAAAGTGAGTCCTACCAGAACTTTAGCCGCATACTCATATACTCTAATTTTCGACTTAACATAGAGCCACAACAGCAATACCATTTCCGATGCCCAAAGCAAGGTTATATAGTTTCCGTCCAGTTGAATCGGAACTGTAATGGAGACAAATGTCAGCACAAGCCCCAACGTGGTATGCACGAGGAATTTATATTCCTTCCTATTCTTCCACAACCAAAGAACCAGTCCTAAATTAACAAGAGCGATAAACAGGCTCAACAAGCCGCTTGCTTTGAAAGACAATCCCATATTCTGCAAGAATAAGGCTCCTGAAAGCAAATAGATAAAATTATTCGTTATAATGACGAATACTAATCCCCGGCTCATCGTCCGCATATTCTCTCCACGAAGGATAGAGAACACCGGAAGTAGAAAGATAAAATAGAACAGAGTAGCAAACCAAAACAGATGGTTCGAAATAACCATAGAACTAGAGGTATAGTTAAACAAAAGAAAGATTCCCATTATCAGGCAAGTAAAAACAAATGAAATCATTGGAAGTTCACTCCACTTTTTATAAATGGAAAGTCCGAACATACCCAGGTTTAATATGCTCACGTAAGTGAACAGTACCAAATAACTTCCTTCCCCGCTACTCACTATGAATGGCGCAAGGAATCCTCCTACAAGAGAAATGATAGCCAACTCACGCCGATTATATACCACAGACAGAATAGACATAAACACTGTGACACCAATCAGAATGATAAAGGCCATAGTCTGCGAGAAAATATGATAATAATGGAAAGCAATGGCAACTGTAAGATAGAACACAGCGAAAGCACCACCCGCAAGCAGCGAACTGAAGGTTCGGTATTTCTTTTGCAACCGTTCGGCAACAGCCAGCAATACAGTTCCCGTCAAGAAACCAAGCACGGTACGGAAGGTTTCATTAATCCAGTTTTTATCAATGGCATACTTTACAAAGAAGCCTACACCGATTACAAATATAAGGATACCAATCTTCCCGAAAAGGTTCTCACCGATGAATTTTTCATAGTTCACCTGCTTCTTTTGTTTCGGAACAGTCGGGGCAACCGGAACAACCGGAGTAACCGGTACAACTGGCACAGTCGAAGATTCAGCGGATTCCTTCCGAACAGCCTCTACGCAAACTTCCTCCATTCTTGTTTCAAGCGTCTTTTCAGGCGTCTTTTCCAATGTCTCACGGACAACTGCTTCAACAACCGGTTCGTGTTTTTCCTGAACAGCCTCTTCTCGTTGTCCGGTCTTTACTGCCTTAACATGCTCTGCCGCTTGAGGCATCACAGGAATATCTTTTGTTTCTTTTTCTGATATTTCCTCTTTCGGCTTGGAGGCTTCAGCAACAGAATTTTGCTGAACCTTGAGATAATCTTCCATCCGTTTCTTGATCTCATTCAACTCTTTCTCTATCTTTCCGAAGCGATTGTCCAACCTACTCAATAAAATAAATAACATAACCAAAACGAGTAGTGCATATACAGTATTAAAGTCGTCCATAATATTCCAGATTTGAGTTCTATATCACAAATATAGATAATTATTAATAGCTCCAATCAATTGTTATTAAATTATTTGGATTATCCCAATAATGCAATTTTACATCAATTGCATAAATCAGGATACAAATCCTCTAAATCAGGAAAAAAATCTCCTCATTTTATAAAAAAGAATAGAGCTTACAAATTCCAAACAATTATACGGCTTTTATTCTTCTTTTTCCTATCTTTGCCACAATATCAATAAAAATCACACAAATTATTCACTTAAACACAAGAAGCATGAAGCACCTTAAATTTCTATTTGCACTTGGCGGCATTCTTTTCTTATCTTGCCAAACAGTATCCGCACGTGGTTTAAAAATCCCTTTCGGCGACCGCGAAGTATTAACCAAAGTAGCAGATTTGCCTGATACCGAAGAGTACCAAACAGACGATGGAAACTACATTGATCTGGCAACTTTCCATCAGGAGTTCAACATCGCTTACATTCTCCCTCTATACATAGAGAAAGAGCCTCGCCTGGTCGGCTATTGCGAAAAGGAAGACACTTACTATGAACTGACGGAAGAACAACTGGCTACCATCCTAAAAGAAAATAATTTGGATGGAGAGAAGTTGAACAAGATCGGTTTCTATTCCCGTTATGGCGGTAAAGCTGTCGGACTTCTTATAATTGCCCTTATCATTTGGGGATGTATTCCTGGAAAAAAGAAAGAAGTGAAACCCGTGGAAGTATAAAACAAACCATTATTAATAACATTAAAAAGTACAAACTATGTCTATTTACACCTTTATTCCGGTCATTTTCATTGTTCTATATCTAGGATACTGGTTTTACATGAAAAACAAAAACTCGAAACAGGCACAAGTAGTGAACAACACCGATTTCAAAGCTGAATTTGCAAATGCAGAACAGTATAAAAAACTCTGCTTAAACTCTGATTTATCTTTCCTGAAAGAAGCTATGGGAGAAGAAAAAATTGACGCTTTCAACTATGCCAGCAATGAGTATGGTGTAGCATCCGCACTCAAAGACGGAATGAAAGATAAGCTGAAAGGAATGGCCACCTTAGGAACTGTACGTTTCAATACCGTACAAACTCCCAAATATCTGGTATTAAGCGGAGACAATCTGCACCTATTCGATACAGACACAGATGGAGAAATCGACAATCATTTTGTATTCAATCAGGCGCGTCTTGAAAACTCCCGTCTCATCGCAATTCCTATGGAGGGACAAGTACAAGCACAGGCACAAGCCAGAGGAAACAACGTGAAAGCATACAAACTTTCATTGCAAACCGACGAGAAACCTGTTGAACTCATTATCTACTCCTGTCTGATATTTACAAATATCCCGGAGATTCCGACAGATTCACAAGAAACAATACAGGATATTATCATTGGCAATGACTTCTTGAAACAATTGGGTGACAAATATCCTAATTTGAAAGTCTCATTGCCGATATTTAGCTAAAGAAGGACATATACTTAGAAAAAATAACAGCGGAAGGTTAGCTAGTTACCAAACATTATGCGTCCCGGCGGATTTGCAATCCGCCGTTCTCCGAGTATCAGGATTTATAATCCGCAATACACCTATACTTTAATATATAGTTCGGATTGAAAATCCTGATGCTCAAAGCAATCGGATTACAAATCCGATTAAACAGGTTAAAAATCCGATTGAACAGATCTCTGCAGATACTCCCCGCAGAAATTCAAAAGTAAAATTAAAAGCGATACAGTTTCGTTCGGACAAGAAGCTGAAACAATCTGTCGGATATATAAAAATAAAGCAAATGAAGCGGGTCAAGCACTCTGCCAAATTATCGGAAATAGAGATAGACATGCGGCTAAAAGAGTATTTCAGCGATCATCAGATTATGCAACGTTCCGACTTTCAAGGCATCACGGGGATGGTACGTTCCACAGCCATGATTCATATTCGCCGACTCCGTCAGGAAGGCAAGCCGCAGAATATCGGCATTCCCAGTCAACCTATTTATGTGCCGGCCCCAGGATTTTATGGAAAGTCCAGAGATTATCAGCCTGTCAAATAAACTAAAACAAAATATCAGAGGAGATACCCCCAAAGAACAGATATAAAAAAGGCGGCTGAAAGCATGAACCCCTCTTTTCAGGGTTCGCTTTCAGCCGCTATCTCTTTCCAGCAAGCGATTACAGAGAATCGCTGAATGCTGAAATCGCTTTTTTACTTTTTATTACTGTGCAGATTCTACCAATACTACACGGTTCAGAATCGGTTGACCGAATTTGTCAACACCACCACCGGCTGCAACTTTCAGTCTATCGGCAGAGATGCCATACTTCTTAACTAACAAGTCTTTAACAACCTGTGCACGTTCCAAACTTAACTTCTGATTGAAAGCAGGAGTACCGGTTGCAGAGTCAGCATATCCGTTGATTGTGTATGTAGCATTCGGAGATTCTTTTATCTTGCTGGCAAGATATGACAAGTTCATTTCTTCTTGCGGAGATAATTTATCAGAACCGATCTTGAAGAATACGGTACGCGGAGCAATGTTAGTATCTGTGATAACAACTTCTTCAGTATCTTCTACTTCTACTGGTTGTTGTGCATTTGCCAACTGTTGTTGCAATTGCATATTAGCTGCTGCCATTGCATTCATCTGATTACGCATCTGATTCAATTCAAGTTCAGAGATAATCTGTGGAGTAGGACGTTGGAATCCGCGGGTAGGGAAGTAATAAGTCACACCGAGGGTAGCACCTAAGATACCATCATAATCGGGTCTACCTCCATGTTCTCCGTCAAACTTGCCTTCCAGACCTGTTGCGCTCAACTCCAGATTCAAGTCAACAGCATTCGACAAACGGAAGCGGTTGATAATACCTGCATTGAAAGTAGCGGAGTTAGTGTGAGGACGAGAATAAGCATGAGCCCAACCGGCACCTATATAAGGGATAATTTCATATACGCGATTCGGATTGTATCCACCGAAAAGTGCGTTCAGGTTAATCATCAAATCACCATGCAAGTTCATGTAGTCCCATCTTTGTTTGTAAGAACCGTCTTCTCTCGGACCACCCACTACATAATTAGCAGTTTCGCTGGTAGTGAATCCTTTTGCCTGCAATCCGCTGTATTGCAAACGCAATCCGAATCCCGGAGTTACCCATTTGCCGACAGACACGTTAAATGTAGGAGCAACACGGTCTCTGAATTTGCCGATATGGTCATTGTTTCCATATAGCACCTGGGCGCCGCCTCCTACAGAGAAGAACCAGTTACTCCAGAAAGGATTAGTTATTACTTGATATTTATCTTGTACCTGAATCACTTCGTATTCAGTTACAGTCATTGTCTGCTGCGCAGAAGCGACAGACGCAACGCCGGCAAATGCCAGCAACATCAGAATCTTTTTCATATACCTAATAGTTAAGTGGTTATTTAAATCTTTTTCTTTGTTGAACTATTTAAATAACACGAACCGAACTAAAAGGTTTTAGAAAAAGATGAAATTATTTGTTTTATTTGAATAATCTTTCGATGTCTTCCTCCTTGATTGTTGTCAAAACAGTTTTCCCATCAGGGGTGTAATTCGGTGAGGGACAGGCAAAAAGGTTGTCTACAAGGCTTACCATTTCTTCATTACTCAACACCTGTCCGTAAACAATAGCCGCCGCGCGAGCCAATGTTAATGCCAGAATACTTTGGATTTCTTCCTTGACGTCACTTCCTTTTTCCATCGCCGTATGCAGCATATTACGCACCAGTTCCACCGGATTCAGACCTTCAATCCCCGAAGGAATACCATTAATGGCATAGCTACCGCCTCCCAGATTACTCAAATCGAAACCGACTGCAGACAAATCATCCATAATACTTTGCAGTACAGCTGCTTCCGAAGCCGGCAACTGTAAGATTTCCGGGAACAGGACGCCTTGTGATACCCCCTGTTTCTGTTGGATCTGTACCATATAACGATCAAAAAGCACCCGTATGTGTGCCCGGTGCTGATCGATTAGCATCAAACCGGATTTAACTGAAGTCAGGATAAACCGCCCTTTAAACTGCAAATGCTGATTTCCTTTCTCTATCACCGGTTCACTGGCATACAAAGTAGAAGAAGCGGCAGAGGTGACCGTCTCCATCTTTTCTTCAACGAAAGTGGGTTGGCCGCCAATAGAAGAGTCTTCCCAATCCATTTCTGGTTCCGGTTGCGGGTTATTCATCTTACTGGCTTTCGTCAGCCCTCCGTACAAATCTTCCCATTCCACTTTCGAACGGCTGTACGATCCGCCACCACCGCCACCGGCAGAAACTTTAAACGGATTATAATCTGTATTATAATGTATCTTCGGAGGCTCGGAAGATATTTTCTCCTCAAATGCCGGAATGTCAGGCATATCTTCCGTATCAAAATCAATGGAAGGGATCGCACTGAATTTGCCCAACGACTCCTTCACGGATGCCGAAAGTATCTGCCAGATGGCCTGTTCATTTTCAAACTTGATTTCGGTCTTTGTCGGATGGATATTCACGTCAATATTGGCCGGATCTACATCAAAATAGATAAAGTAGGAAATCTGTTCACCGGTGGGAATCAACTGTTCATAAGCCTCCATAACCGCCTTATGAAAATAAGGATGACGCATATAACGCCCGTTGACAAAGAAATACTGATGTGCCCCTTTCTTACGGGCAGTCTCCGGCTTGGCTACGTATCCGGAGATTTTCACCATGGTAGTATTGACCTCTATATTCAGTAACTGCTGATTGAGCTTCTTACCGAAAATAGCAAGGATACGTTGACGTAATTGTGATACCGGAAGATTGAATAACTCCGAATCATTACTATAAAGCGAAAAGGCAACCTCCGGATGCACCAAAGCGATCCGTTCAAATTCGGCAAGGATGTTACTCAATTCCGTTGAATTAGCCTTTAGAAATTTACGACGGGCAGGTACATTAAAGAATAGGTTCTTTACAGAGAAGTTACTTCCTTTAGAACAGGATACAGCCTCCTGACTTTCCACTTGAGAGCCTGCAATCACCAACTTCGTACCCAATTCTTCCGATTCCGGACGTGTCTTTAACTCTACCTGTGCCACTGCAGCGATGGAAGCCAATGCCTCTCCGCGAAATCCCATTGTACGCAAAGCAAACAGATCTGCCGCTTGACGTATCTTGGAGGTGGCATGCCGTTCAAAAGAAAGACGGGCATCCGTTTCGGACATTCCTTTTCCATCATCAATCACCTGAATGCTGGTTTTACCTGCATCAGTCACCAATACATGTATATTTTGTGCATCTGCATCAATCGCATTCTCCACTAGCTCCTTGATGACAGACGCGGGACGTTGTATCACTTCACCGGCAGCAATCTGGTTAGCTACCGAATCAGGTAACAAATGAATTATATCGCTCATTCTTCGTAAATTAATAATTAAAAGTTCCAGCTTCCTGTCGCCAAATAATGCCACAGATAAAGAAGGAAAGCAATGATTATCAGTATGATTCCGAAAGAGACCGGTTTGCGGCCACTCGCTTTTCTTCTTTTCAAATGCGTAGTACCTTCGATGAACTTACCGCGAATATCCTCCGGATTAAATTCCTTTTCCGGAAGCATCCCCAAGTCACGTTTGGCGTTCTCCTCCATCTTTGCGAGCTTTTCTTTCCGCTCGTCTACATAAATGTATTGATGATTAAAGCCACGGGGCTTTCTCATTGAGTTAAACATTCCCATACTACTTCATATTTATTAAGTTTCGCTTTTCTGTTTTGGGGCGCCGATCGGTGGTCGGTTTCAGTGTATCACCCGCACGCTTACCCCGCCAGTTAAAGATATCATCCTTATTCAGCGGACGGACATAGTCGAACCAGGCAAAAGTGGGAAGACGCAATTTATCAGGCGGTATCTGGTCCATCGGATACATCGTTCCGTTGGATTTACCGATAAACAGTCCTTTTTCCATCTTCTTATCCTTCATATAAAGATGAAGCACACTACCTTCCAGACAATTAAATCCGGTCATCGTACTGTCTTTCTCTTCAGGATAAAAAGCTGTCAGCACATTACCGATCACTTCAATATGGCGCATATCTCCATTAACGAAATAGGCTTTCATCTCCTTGCCGGACACTTGATTATAGTGAATAGAGTCTTTCATCTCCACTGTCAACGCCTGGTTGATAATGTGCGCCCAGTCAATCGTACTGTCATTCATATAGACCTTAATCTCTTCACCCAACAGTTGTTGCCCTTCGTTCCAAAGAATAGGATCGCGATACATAGTAAGGCAGGAATCTTTCGTATTGAAAACCAAAGAGTCGCAAACACCCTGCAAATCGATGCTGTACATACGCACTTTGTGGAAAGCACGCATCTCACGGAAAAGGGAGTCTGTGTCAAGATTATAACTATTCATCAGTAATGTATCGGCATGCATGAAAAGACTGTCGCCACGCGAATAATCCACAGCCACGGCACGCTTGGTGGCGAGGGCATTCTGCTTCAGCTCGTCATAATAACAATAATCGCCGGTAAGCATGTTCTTATTCACCGTATCATTCATCTGCACATTATCGAACGCTTCGCCATAGCCGGCTTTACGGTCATAGAAAAGGCTGTCTCCGGTCAATCGCTTGCCATCATTGGTCAATACTGAGCGATCCAGCAGTTCGGCTTGTCCGGAAACCGTATTGTAAATGCCACGTTCGGAGTAGATGTGATTTTGTTCACTGACAATATCAGAGGGTCCCAGGATGGTGGCAATCTTCGTATCCGTGCTATACTTCAGGGTATCGGAAGTCAGTACAAAACGGGGATTAACAAGCTTGACGTCGTGATTGAAAACGGACAGTTTGGTGGCGGGACTGTATTCGCCCCAATCAGAAGTCAGCACGTTTTCTTCATCCATCAAGGTGCCTCCATCAAAATAATAGCCCAAATTGTACAAACGGTCATAATTCAGACTATCTGTCAACAGGGTAGTATTCCGGTTGATCATTTTTACATTCTCACGAAGCTGCGCTATCTGGGTCATGCCGTCATAAAACAGATAATCACCATAGATGAAAAGGGTATCCCCCTGCTCCATACGTACATTACTGAATGCTTCGAAAGAATTGGTTTTCTCGTAAATCAAGGCACTGTCACAATACATGTACATGCTGTCATGACGCAACTTGACCGAACCGATCAGCACCTGAACATCGGGGCGGGCCAACTTATCGGCCTGTCCCTGATCGGCATGAAGCAAGTCGACACGTGTTTTCTTTTTACCCTGTGCCTTTTCCGGTTCAACTTTCTGCTCCGGCTGCGCTTTCTTGTCATGCTGAGGTTTCTTGTCCTGAGCCATCAGAAAACATACAGCAAGCAGGCATAGAGTACCCGCTAAGAGAAATCTATGCCTGCCTTGGAATTTATTTTCTTTATTGAATCTAAACATATCAAAATAGGATCAGTCTTTTTTAATCCACCCCGGATATTTAAAATCGCAACGCTGCCATGCCGGATTAATACGTACGTATGTATGCTTCTGTTTTTCAACGATCCATTTCTGCAACGCTTCTTCGCGACGCTTGTCGAGCACGATTTCTTTCAGGTTCTGGTAGTCATCGGTGATCGTGGCTTTATGCCCGTTGATACGTGACTTCAGTTTAACAATGGCACAAACTTCCTTACCATCTTTAGGATTGACCATCGTGAAAGCTTTGGAAATCTCACCGATATTCATTTTATCCACCACTTTAGCAATCTCCTGCGGCAAATCCTGCATTTCGAATTTAGCGGTCTGGTTCTGCGGGTTCTGCATCAGACCGTGGTTATTGCGCGTATCTTTGTCCTGAGACAAAGCAGAAGCAGCCTGATCAAACGTAAACTTATCGCTACGGATATCGTTGGCAATAGAGTCGAGACGCGCATTGGCTTCATCCAACTCCTTATCCGACACTTTGGGCTTCAACAGGATATGACGGGTGTTGATACGGTCGCCACGTTTTTCGATCAACTGGATGATATGGAAACCATACTCAGACTCTACGATTTTAGAGATCTTCTTGGTATCCTGCAAGTTGAAAGCGACATTGGCGTATTCGGGAACCATCTGCCCTTTACCCATAAAACCGGTTTCACCACCTTTGATAGCAGAGCCGCGATCTTCGGAATACAGCAGGGCAAGCGTAGAGAAATCACTTTCACCCTTATTGATACGGTCGGTGTATTCACGCAAGCGTCTTTTTACATCTTCAATTTCGGCAACAGGTATTTTAGGCTGCTGCGTAATAATCTGTACTTCTACCTGGGTGGGGACGTAAGGAATACTGTCCTGGGGAAGCTCCTTAAAGTAACGGCGTACTTCCGCTGGAGTCACTTTGATATCACCTACCAGTTTCTGCTGCATCCTTTGTACAATCAATCCGTCACGGGCATTCTCGCGCATGGCTTCACGAATCTGTGTAGAGGTCTTATTAAACTCTGCTTCCATTCTTTCTCTGCTACCCAAAGCCTGAATATAATTACTGATCTGATAGTCGACACGCTGTATGACTTCTGCCTCGGGCACTTCGATACTGTCGAGCACAGCCTGGTGCATATAAAGTTTCTGTACGGCCAACTCTTCGGGAATCACACAATAAGGATCACCATCAAACTTACGCCCTTCATACAAAGCGGCCAGTCGTGCTTCTTCCACATCGGACTTCAGGATAGCTTCGTCGCCAATGACCCAAACCACTTCGTCAATCACATTGTCCTGTGCATAGGATGCCACGTTAGCAACCAGTGCCAGGGCAAACATAACAACAAACTTAAAGTTCACAAACTTCTTCATTCTGTGTATTTAATAATTTATAATCTTCTTTCTTTTTACTGCACGCTCGTACAGATCGTCTTTCACTTGTTTCATAAAGTCAACCCGCTTGATGTTGACAAGCATATCCTTGACTTTCGGCTGGGCAAATTCATAAGGTTCCTGTTCGCCCGCCACACGGAAATCACTGATATTCAGAAAATAGTAAAATGCCGTATCTTTCAGTTCAATATGGCGGTTTTTATCCATATAGGCTTCAGCGGATTCCGCTTTCAACGGGATCATATCCAGCACATCGGCCACCCGCACCCATTTATCATAAAAATACTCATACTTCACTGCGTTTTGCAAACTATACTTTTCCAAATGCTCAACGGCATCCTGAGTCTCCGTCTTGTACCACTTACGCACGTTGCCCAGTTGGGGAGCGGTCAGAGGAACTTTGATAAACAGACCTTTCATCAATGGACGGTCCAGCTTAAACAGTTCTTTGTTCTTTTCGTAATAGTCTGCTATTTCTTGTTCGGGGATCTCGCCCGACAATTTCTGGCTGATTAGTTCTTGCTGATAAGTATGCATGATCAATGCTTTCCGGTAATTCTCGACCAACTTATCGATTTCTCCGTTATCGGGAATATTGCTTTGCGCCTGATTGAACAACAAAACATCTTCTACCCAGCTACGGACGTAGTGCTCGGCGAAAAGAAGACTGTCATCTTTTGACAAACCGGCGGGGAGCACGGCCTGAAGGTCTTCTTTGTACAAAAAGTTTCCATCGACCTCTACCAAAGGAGTCTGTCCTTTGTGGTCATGCTTGTCGGCACACGACGCACAGAAAAGGAGAGAGATTAGCAGAAGGCCCGTTTTTCGCATTGTCAACTGAATTATACTTAATTTAAGGTACGAAGATAATACAATAATTCGTTGCATCAGTGATTATTAACCGTTTTTAAAACCTCTTGGTTAATTTCAACCTTAGCAGAAGCTTTGAGACGTTCTGTCCAAAGTGCATCCAGATGATTCTGATAATCCCGGATCAATTGGGGAATGATCTCATGGTAGGACTCCGGCCCTTTCTTTTTCTCACCTAGAACAACAGTAAAAGGATAGGACTTTAAGGGTTCGAAATCTCCTTTTTTAAACACTAACTTATCAACAAAAACATTGTCACCTTCGGCAAAAGTTCCTTGTTCTATCCGGATAGTGGCTGGCGAAGCAGGAGTATTAAACGTCAGGCGGATGGCGTCTTTCCACTCTTCCTCGGGAAGTTTCTTCAAGAATTTACGTGCACTTTTCAGAGTCTTTTTATGGGTTCCATGCAATACGGCACCCCTGTAACGGGGCGAATCCCAATTGTAATCGGTCCGGTGTTCCTTAAAAAAGGCTTTCAGCGCAACAGAATCGGACAGACTGACCTGACGCGATTCGCGACGGGTTATAGCGGCTAAAAGCAGATCGTCACGGCGCTGTTGCAAGGCCAGTCGGAAATCAGGATATTTCTGTTCAAGGCGATTGTTTTCGTAATCAAGAATTGATTTCACTACAAAGGCATTCAATTGTCGTTTTATCCCCATGGGATGGGCATCGGCAAACCGTTCAAAGTCTTTCCCGGTAAAGCTTTTTCCGTCCAGCGTAAAAAGAGTGCGGGAAGTCCTGCCCAAGGCAAGCAACTCTTCCATCCCGGCCTTGTCCGGAGTATATTGACAGGTACTCTTCAACTTGTTCACCCATAACTCAATTTCTTTATCCGTACCCGGGCGACGGGAGAGTTTATGAATCAATTCTCCGCGTATCTGTTCGAATGGAGGAATTTCCCGCCTGCCTGTCACCTTGATAATCTGTATACCCTTGGGTGTAAAAAACGGCTTTGAATACTCTCCATCTTTTAAAGAGAAGGCTACTTCTTCAAACTCCTGCGAAGTCTGCAACCAACCCATCCAAAACTCTTTCTTATCATCCGAGTATTTGTTTACCAGTGTCCTAAAGTCAATATCGGGATGAGTCTCCAAGACATGATAGAGTGAATCCATCAAGATCTGTGCCTCCCGCAAATGATGGGGTAAGGCAGTCTGCGGAAGATAACGGAAAATACGCATAACCTTAACTTCGCCGGCAGCAGAGCGGGTTTTCATCTGATCGTAGAGTTTCTTTGCGTAGGCCTCATCGGTAGCAGAATCGGTAAGATAGGACCTGGATAAGGCTCGATGATAATTCTCCATCTCTGTACGAAAATCAGAAACAGTATCCAATCCGGCTTTTTGCGCTGCAGACAACTTCAACTTCATATCGACAAAAAGATCGGCACAGCGTTTCAGAGTCTCCTTCCCGGCTATTCCCGAAGGTTTATTCCGGTGGCAGAAACGCTCAAACTCCGAACGGGTAATATCCTGCCCATTAATCCGCATCAATACCGGATCTTGCTGGGCATGGCCGGCAATCGCCCCAAACAAACAGGTCAGTGTTCCAACCAGAATCTTCTTCATATCATTCTACATTCAGATGTTCATATCAAAACAAAAAAAATGAGCGGATGTTACGGAGCACCTCCAAAGGTGATCCGTTCAACCCGCTCAATCGATATTTTCAAAGAATATCTGCCAATATTCCTTTTGTCTTTTTACTATCTATTACTCCGGACGGCTGTAATTAGGCGACTCACTCGTAATCGTCACATCGTGCGGATGGCTCTCCAGTACACCAGCATTTGTAATACGGGTAAACTTAGCATTATGCAATTCTGTAATATTATGAGCACCACAATATCCCATACCTGCACGCAATCCGCCTACCAACTGGTATATAACTTCATACAAGGTTCCTTTATAAGGTACACGGGCAGCAATACCTTCTGGCACTAATTTCTTCACGTCATTAGTTCCAGCCTGGAAATAACGGTCCTTTGAACCATTTTCCATTGCTTCCAATGATCCCATACCACGGTATGATTTAAACTTACGTCCGTTGAAAATAATTGTATCACCCGGTGATTCTTCTGTTCCTGCAACGAGTGAACCAATCATTACACTGTAACCTCCGGCAGCCAATGCCTTAACAACATCACCAGAATAACGCAAGCCACCATCAGCGATCAAAGGAACTCCAGTACCTTCCAATGCTTTTGCAACATCATATACAGCAGTCAACTGCGGAACTCCTACCCCAGCTACTACACGTGTAGTACAGATAGAACCCGGACCGATACCAACCTTCACAGCATCTGCTCCAGCCTCAACCAACATCTTGGCTGCTTCGCCAGTAGCAATGTTTCCTACAACAATATCAATATTCGGGAAAGCTTTCTTTGCTTTTTTTAATTTTTCGATAACAGACAACGAATGTCCATGTGCAGTATCGATAACAATGGCATCTGCACCAGCATTTACCAATGCTTCCATACGTTGTAAAGTATCAGCAGTAACACCAACACCGGCTGCAACACGTAAACGTCCTTTAGAGTCTTTGCAAGCCATTGGTTTGTCCTTTGCCTTTGTAATGTCTTTATAAGTAATCAAGCCAACCAACTTACCGTCTTTACCAACTACAGGCAGCTTTTCAATTTTATTTTCTTGCAGAATTCTGGAAGCAGTTTCCATATCCGTTCCATGCTCAGTAGTAACAATGTTTTCCTTCGTCATTACTTCATCGATACGCTTTGTCATATCTTTTTCAAAACGAAGGTCACGGTTTGTAACAATACCTACCAGATAGTTTTCATCATCTACAACAGGAATACCACCGATTTTGTATTCTGCCATCAAGTCAAGAGCGTCTTTTACAGTAGAGCCTCTCTTGATAGTTACAGGATCGTAAATCATACCATTTTCGGCACGCTTCACAATAGCTACCTGACGAGCCTGCTCTTCTATAGACATATTCTTATGAATAACACCGATACCTCCTTCACGAGCAATGGCAATAGCCATTTGTGCTTCGGTAACTGTATCCATAGCAGCAGTTACAAAGGGAATTTTTAATTCAATGTTACGTGAAAACTTTGTCGTGAGTTCGACAGCTTTAGGTAATACCTCAGAATAGGCCGGGATTAGCAATACATCATCGTAAGTCAATCCGTCCATTACAACTTTATCTGCAATAAATGACATAGGGCTTTATGCTTTAGATTTTATTGCGTGCAAATATACAAATTTTATTCAAATCAGAAAGTAGGATTAACATCTTTTTTTATTTACAACCATACCCTGATAACTCTGGAACAACGCTTAAAAATAAGAAACAGAATTACATAAAACGACTTACAATTTATACCAAAGTCCAAGAACCTATCAACAGACACAATCCGACAAAACAATAATCCGCAACGCCATACTGTTCTTTTTCGTCTAAGCAGATGACAGAATAAAAAGACTATTTTAGCCACTTATTGTCTATATTATTTGCTAGAAGTTGTCTATCTTTGTCCGCTGTTGAATAAAAATCTTTTATAACGCAGTAAAAAATAACTATGAACACGCAAACCACTTATCTTGCATCGAAGCCTCATTACGAAATTCTTGACGGGCTTCGAGGAGTAGCTGCCATTATGGTCATTATCTTTCATTTATTTGATACCTTGCTGTTGATTTTTTCTTTATGCTTTCAGGATTTGTAATAGGCTATGCCTATGACGACCGATGGGATAAAATGACATTAGGAACATTCTTTAAGCGACGCATCATCCGCCTGCACCCTATGGTCATCATGGGAAGCATCGTTGGAGCTGCACTTTTCTATTTCCAGCAATCATCTTGCTTTCCACAAATAGAACATACACCAGTAGGGGCATTATTGTTAATTATGCTACTGGGATGTACATTACTTCCACTTCCTTTGAAATGGGATGTACGAGGATGGACAGAAATGCATCCATTGAATGGCCCAGCATGGTCGTTGTATTATGAATATATAGCCAATATTCTCTATGCCCTCTTCATACGTCGTTTCAACAAAATAGCTCTTACTGTTTTAGTCGTTATTGCAGCTTGCTTTACAGTATATCGCAGTCTGACAGCCCCAATGGGTGATATGGTAGGTGGATGGGCACTAAACTGGGAACAACAATATGTAGGCTTTGTACGATTAATGTATCCTTTTTTTGGAGGATTACTCTTATCCCGACTTGGATGGTTGATACGAATTAAGAAAAGAGCCTTTTGGTATTGTGCTCTGATTATTATCGTCATATTATCAATTCCCCGTCTAGGAGGTGAAGAGCATTATTGGATGAACGGACTCTATGAATCATTCTGTATCATCTTCATATTCCCTATAATTGTTTCCATGGGAGCTGGTGGTAAAGT
>OOCN01001225.1_pt1 | contig 17821 bp, 17 predicted proteins | sample 1671361 | NCBI WGS metagenome assembly OOCN01 (sample SAMN06348149, study PRJEB24527) | human gut metagenome | biome: human gut; feature: ankylosing spondylitis patient; material: feces | host: Homo sapiens | place: China | collected 2015-10
CATCACGGTAGAGATTGGGATACAATTCCGTACACAGCTTTCGGGAATACAGCGGAAGAATCAACGTCTCCTGCACGGTGTTTTTCTCGATTTTGTATTTCATAGGTTCCTCCCTCAGTGAGTAAAAATAGTCACCATTGCCGCCAGCACCATCGCTATGACTGCCATGCCCACCGTGCCGAAAAGCCACTTTTTTTGCTTGTCTTTTGCGGTGATGTAGGGCTTCAGATCTTCTGTTCCGGGAATCGTCCATGCGTTCGTATGTTCCACCCAATAGCCGTCGATCAAAAAGCGGTCAATGAGATTCATAACGGACAAGATGAGAAGCAGCTGCCAGAAGCTCGCCGCAAAGCCGTGCGCACCGTTTATCCCATAGACGCAAACCAGCACATAGCCAATATAGCCGGGAATGCAAACGGCTTTGAAAAGTAGAGAATTTCGCTTGATTTTCGCGTGTGTTGTAAGTCCCAGCGTCACGCACCGCTGCTGCACCGCCGGGCTATAAAGATGCACCATCCCAACAGCCCCTTTGCGGATGCCCGTAGCGCAGACCAGAATCAGCAGTGCCCCCAGCCCAAGACCTTCCAAAATCACTTGTAAAAGCATTACGTGTTCCTCCTGAATCCTGCCTCGTCCCGATATTCGGGATGTTCCTTTGCATACGGGTCTTGATCGCCGCAGATGGTGTAGTCGCACTTACAGCCATTCGCGCAGGTGGTCGTCCGCACCAGCCTTGCGTGAAGCAGCTCCATCGCTGCAAAATCCACATTGCACAGGGCGGGCATGATCTCTGTAAGGCCGTTTCTGATAGCAAATTCTGCTGCGGGACAGGCGGTAAATTCATAATAGATCGGCTTGTTCTTTTCGTAAGGAGCCACCGTCATTTCATAATCGTGCCACTTGTCACAGCCCGCTTTTGCCCGTAGAAACGCCATGTGCATCAGTTTTTTCCAGAACGGCTTATTACAGTTCACGAATTTCAGTTTGCGGAAGGACGGCAGGATCAGATTTCCCTCAATTTCCTCGATCTCACGGAAGGATGTAACCGGTTTGCAGACTACATAGTAGCTCATGATAGCGATGCAGTCATAGGTGCCGCCTGCGCCGTTGTGAAAGTTCCGTTTCCCGCCCAGATCTTTGCGCCAGTCCGAAAGGAAACCTACATATTGCCGCTGCACCTTTTCCCATATCATCTCCCGCTCCGCTTCCGGGTAATGCAGGGCGATTTTCGACTGTATCTCCTTCTTGCAGGTTTTGGAGTATAGCACATGACAGCTGTGGTCGAATTGGAGTTCATCGTCCTTCATGTATTTGTCTCCTCACTTTCCACCTATGTGAACAAGGTCGTTGTCTACCTTATTTCCTCTATTGCCCCGCGATAGCATACGCCGTCTCCGGGCAGCATGACCATCAGTTCTGGATTTTCTTGTCCAAATTCAAAATATTTCATCTGCATATCCCCCGCGGCAGTAAGTATCCGGCAGCAGCAAAAGCATCGGAACTGTTCTGAAATTCACAGCCTTTTTATCTTCCCACGCCCTTCAAGTACCCGCTCTTTGCATTTTCTTCGGTATCGTCAGATTCATCATAGGCATCGTAAAGCGCATTGGGGTCGTGGGCTCTTTTTTTGAAAGGCGAGCACAGCTCATTTTTGTGCGCAAAGGCAAACTCCATGTTGTCCGTCCAGCCGGTGTGACCGGTAATAAACAGCGGATGCAGTCCGCGTTTTTTCAGCTTTTTCTCCAGCAGTGCCAGAGACTTCACTGCCAGCTTGTTATCCTCTGCCAGCGCAGAAATAAAGCTGTAGCCGCCGTCCGCGCCAAACCAGATAGTATCGCCGGTAAAGAGATACTTTCCGTCCACAAGGTATACCATGTGCCCCCATGTATGCCCCGGAACCAGAAAGCACTCGATTTTGATGCCGTCAATGTCAAAGACCTCTCCATCGTGCAGCAGCACTTTTTCATTGTTGATCGTCACCTGCGGCAGCTTGTAAAGGTGGTAAATGACCCTGCGGCGCACCACGCCGGTCAGATAGCGGTTCTCGATCTCGCCAATATACAGCGCAGCATCCCGAAACAGTCCCGGACTGTCCGCCTCTACCGCGCCTATATGGTCGGTGTCCTGATGAGTGATGAGGATGTGCCGGATGGAATGCGGGTCGATACCGAGCCAGCTCATTTTCTCCGCCAGACGGTCATAGTTGTATCCGGCGTCGATCATAATGGTGGTATCGCACTTGCGGTAGAAGAAGATATTTGCCACCCACTCTCGCACACAAGCGACATTTTCATCGATCCAGCCGGTGTTCAAAGGCTTAAAGATCTCCTTGCCCCGGTACATCCGGCTCATGGCTTTTCTTTGAACTTCGGTTGCCTTTTTCGACATGATCGCACCTCATTTCTGTGCTGTGACGCACAGCCAGCCCTTTTTATTTTTCTGACTCTGAACCCTGCCAAAGCCTGCTTGCTCCAGATACACTTTCAGATCAGCATCCGTATAGATGGTCATACCGTTAATGATTCGCGTCCATTTGTCGTCTTTTGGTGTTTCGCCGTTTGCTTCGTTACAGATGAAAAAAGTCCCGCCGGGCTTCAGCACCCGATAGACCTCTCTGAAATTTTGCGCAAGATCCGGCCAGAAATAGACCGTTTCAAATGCGGTCACTACATCAAATTGCTCCGCTTCAAACGGTAACTCTGCTACACTTGCCTGCTGCACAGTACACTGCCCTGCTGCAATGGCACCTGCATTGACCTTTCGCGCTTTTTCTACACTGACTGCCGAATAGTCGATGCCCTGCACCTTGCCCTTGGGACACCGCTTCAGCAGCGTTTTGATGTTCGCTCCACCGCCGCAGCCGCAGTCCAGCACCATGGCATCCGGGGCAGGCTGCAAAAAATGCAATCCCCACGCTGCCATTGCACTGTGCCCAAAGTTCATCATGGCAACCATGATCTTCCCGCCAAGACCTACAGGTTTGCGGGTGTTTTCAAAAAAGGACATAACTTTACCCTCTTTCTGTTTACCGTTCACAATGCAATGCTTTTCACAAGCTGCGCCCACTGCCCCGGGTGGCAGGCAAGCAGCTCCTTGTGTTGCAGGTTTTGCTCATGAAGAACAGGATGCGCAAAATGCCGCTGATAGCGGGCGCGATATTTTTTGCCCATCTTCAAAGCGTAGAAGATATGGATCTCGGTGCCGAGTATATGGATTTTATCCGGCAGCGGGGTGATAAGATCGGAATAAAACTGGTTTTTACAGCTCTGCATGGTCACATAGGGGCGGGCATCGCCGAACATTTTCAGAAAGGCTTTGACATAATCCTCCGACTCCTTGGCACGCTTGTCCAGACGCTTTTGGAGAAATTTTGCCTTGAACTTTCCGTCACGAACCACGGGGTAGATCAGCGGCAGCAGAAGATTTGTCTGTAAGATTGCCGCCAACGGCGACGCCTGATCCAAATCGGAGCTTCCCAGAATGCCGTAGTCTATGCGGATGTTCCGCCGTGCCGCCAGCAACCCTACGAAGGAGCCGCCCAGAGAGCAGCCGTAGGCTGCCCGGATGTGACCACCACAGTGGGTCTTGAGGTAGGCTTCAATCTTTTGAGTCTCCTCCAGCATGGTGGAAAATTCGGTCTGCTCGGTTTCGTCAAAGCCATCGTAGCTGACACACAGCACCCGGAAACTGTCTGCCAGAAGTGGAATCACCGCACCAAAATTGCTTTTCCAATGGCAACAGGTACCCGGCAGCAGCAACAGCACCGGGGCATCCTTTGCACCAAATGGGTAAATCTTCATCGTGATACGCTCCTTCTGCTTTTAGGCAACACCGCACAATTCTCGCCTAACGGCTTAAGCACCGCTCCGGCGGATCTCCGCGCCAAGAGCCGCCGCAAGCGGCGGTTGCGCTCCGAAGCGCCTCGCTGCGGCTCGGTGTGCGGCACGGCATCTGCGTTGCCAAAATGCTCGATAATACACAAAGTATTATCTGCGCTTTTGGCTTATCAGCTGCCGCACCTCGCTCGCTGTATCGGCACTTAGAATTATGCGGTATTGCCTTTAGTTTCTGCCTGTAAGAAAAAACACATTTCTTCGGGCAGGACAACGCCAAGAGTTATATAAAACTAACTTACAGTGCTGCAAAAAGCCGCTGCTCAGCGGCTAGTTTGCCCAAATAATACGCCCTGCTGCTAACTCTGTCAAGAAGTTTCGGGACTTTCGGAGATTCTGAGAGAGGCTCCCGCATCATAAAGTGCTTGAGTGGTTATGCGCAACTAACTATATAAAAGTATACTGCACATCGGCAAAAAGTCAAGGGTTTTGCGGCAGAAGAAATTTATCTGAATCGAATGACGGTAAGCTGATTGAATGTGATTTACCCAATACGGTGCGAATCGCAACTGTATCTTCCCAAGGACACACTGGTTTGACGGCAAAAATAACGCTGTATCAGTAGATTTAGCGGGCGCGACAAATTATATGGAGAAGCTCCTGAAAGCGATTATCATGTGTGTTCTCTTTTTAACAGTTTGTGAGGGCATAGTAAGGCAACATCGCACAATTCCCAGCTTATAGCTTAAGAGATGCTCCGACGGCTGCGCTGCCAGAAATCATACGTTTAAACGATAGAATTTGCTATTTGCAGCGGGGGACATCATCACAACGATAACTGAGAAAAAATCTCATTATATGAGCACCGCAGGGTATTGATCGCAACCCTTTATGAGCGGCACAATGATATAGTTGGAAACCGTGCTTTTGAGTTCGATGCAAGTTTCCATACCATCCGCAACGATATTCGGGTACTGGAATTGAAATATTCAATCTATACAAGGATGGGCGCAGGTGGCGGCGTGTTCATTCTAGATTCGAGCCGACTGCAACAGCGATGGCTGACAGTACACCAGCGGGAACTGCTAATGGATGTGTGCAGCGTTTTAGATGATGAGCGAGCCTTGCTGATGAAATCCATCATAGGCGGACTGGCGCCTTGAATTGTGAATGGTGTGTAAACAATTAGCACTTGCCATTGACAGACTGCTAATTGTCGGCGTATATTAAACTTACAGATTTATTCTGTACCAGCACCTTTACAACTGAATACACAGCATAACAGGTACTTTACTTTCCCGGGGGGGGCGCGAAGCAAGGTCAAGGCAGACCCTAACCCACAGCAGGGAGAGGACATAATGATACTCCAGATGCCCCACAGCTTCAGATGGGGTGACCGCGCAGGGGTTGTAATCAGTAAGATTCTTGCAGAGTCAGTGTACGGTCGTTGCCAGCGGCTTGCCTGTTATGTTCCCATGTCTGGGGGCGAGCGGCAAATTAGACATTTTTCTTCAGCATTTATTTTGATGTACACGGTTTCTTTTATTATTTACATAACCGTTTGATTGACGCCAGTATGCGTATTATTTGATTTTTATTGAGTTTACATCAAGATTTGCGGGGAAAGTGTACCCTTACGCCCGGATAAAACAGAGAAAATATAGAAAGAGCCCGGAGGACCTTACCAAATCGGTAAGGCCCTCCGGGCTCTTTTTTCTCCCCCGGAAAGTGTATTCAAGAGGGTTATACAGAATAACGATACAGCACGGAAAGGTAGTGAACTTATGATTAGACCAATTCTGAGAGATTGTGCGAAATACGCACGCGGAGCGCCGAAGTGAATCAGAACTGATTCACTATTTGAGTACAAAATCGAAAAAGTGAATCAAATCTGATTCACTCCCACATCTCGCCCAAATCCGCCCCGTGTGGGGCGGATGCTCCTCACCGCACACGGATGCGATGAACTCCGCAAAACCGCCGTTTGGCGCGTTTGTGGGGCTGTGGGGCGGCGTGAGCCGTACAACTTAATACTAGAGAGTAAAACTTACTACACACAAAATTACGATACTATGAGATAATAGATATATACCAAACAAGAAAGGATGATGTGAATGACTACCACAAGATTACCGAAAACCATTACCGCCGGCGCGCTGCTTGCAACACCGATACCGCCCGTAAAATGGATTATCCCAGGTTTGCTCCCGGCAGGGCTTGCCATCTTTGCAGGCCCCAGCAAGGCAGGCAAAAGCTGGCTGACACTTTGGCTCTGCTTGCAGATTTCACAGGGAAAATCTGTGTGGGGGCGTGAAATAGAACCGAGAACCGTGCTTTATTTTTCGCTGGAAGATACACTTGGGCGTCTGCAAGAGCGCCTTTACCAGCTTGCCGATGCAGAAGAAGACCCGGAACGTCTCATCTTGCAGACGGAAAGTCACGGAATTGGGCAGGGATTGGAAGAACAAATCGTCAGTTTCATCCATACTTACCCCGATATTAGCCTCATCGTCATCGATACCTTGCAAAAGGTGCGAAAAACCGAGCGGAATGGTAGTATGTATGCCAATGATTACCGTGATATTGGGGCGTTAAAAGAACTTGCCGACAAGTACGGCATTTGCATCCTGCTGGTGCATCATTTGCGTAAACAATCATCGTCAGACCCCTACGATCAAATTTCCGGTTCAACGGGCATTATGGGCGTGGCGGATACGACATGGCTCATGCATCGTCAGCGCATGAGTAAAACAGCGACAGTTCGTGTAATTGGACGGGATATGGACGAAAAAATGCTGCATATCCGGGAAGAAAACTGCGTCTGGACGTTGGATGAGGAAGAAACCGCAGAACAGCAGGCGTTGAAAGCTATTCCTGACTACCTTTGGAAAGTTGCAGACTACATTGACTCGGTTGGAAAATGGCAGGGCACAGCTACGGAATTGCTTGTTGCAGCGAATATTTTTGATGTAAAGCCTAACCAGTTCACCCGGAAGATGGCGCATTATGCCCGCGATGTGTTCAGCCCTCGTGGTATCGAATACAAGTACACCCGCACTGAACAAAAACGTCTGTTTGAGTTCTTCCATGACGATGATGACGGTGATGACGATGATATTGATATATCGGAGTTGTTCCACTGGGGTATCCCACAAACATCGTCATCATCGTCAGCATCGTCATTAAGGTCGCTTGAGGGAAGCAAGCATGGGCAAGGTGTTGCCACCGGGCAACCATTTGCCAATCCTACGGGGCCAACCCCGAACCCCTGTAAGGCTGCTGGCGCATGAGAAAGCGCAGTGTTGGAATCAATGTCCGCGTCAGCGTCACAGAGAAACGAAAAATGACGCTGATGGCTAAACGATGCGGGCTGTCGCTCTCGGAATACTTACGCCAGCGGGCGCTGGGATATGAACCGGGTGGACACCCGCCCAAGGAGGTATTTGATGTGTTGGATAAGATTGATGAAATAGCAGAAAGCTGTTCGATGCGGGATGGCGCCGCCATTAGCGCCCACACTGACCGCTTGAGGGATCTGCTCATTGGCGGTAACTAAGATCTGGGCAATCAAGGACAGCTTACAGCGCGTCCTTGATTACGCAGCCAATCCGGACAAAACCGAATACGATGCTCTTGCCCAAACGCTGCACTATGCAGAAAATGATGCCAAGACCAAGCTGAGCGAGAGCGCCCAGCTCGTCACCGGCATCCATTGCAGGGCAAATCATGCGTGGGAAGATATGCGGGCTGTACAGGAACGTTTTGGTAAAACAGACGGCGTGGTGGCGCTCCACGCCTACCAGAGTTTCCGCGAAGGGGAGGTCACCCCGGAGCAATGCCATGAGATCGGCGTGGCACTGGCCCGCAAGGTCTGGGGCAAGCGTTTCCAAGTGCTGGTCGCTACCCATATGAATACGGATAATCTGCACAGCCACTTCGTCATCAATTCTGTGTCTTATGTGGACGGCAAGAAATACGAGCAACGCCGCAGCCAGTATGCCGAGTTCCGGGCTGCATCCGACAAGCTGTGCCGGGAGTACGGCTTGTCGGTAGTGGAACAACCAAGGGAAAAAGAACCTGCACGGTACGCCTGGATGCGGGAAGCCATCGACCAAGCCTGTGAGGGTGCCAGCACCGCCGAGGACTTCCACAGGGCGCTGTATCGGCAAGGGTATATTTTCGGCAGTGACCCCAACCGAAGGTACGCAACCATCCGGGCGCGGGATGGCGGACGAGCCGTGCGACTTTATAGGCTGGGAGAAGAATACGATTTACCTGCCATAGATGACAGGCTTCGCGGAAATTACCTGCTGTATGGATCAAGGCTGTATGAGTTGAAACATCCGCCCCGGCAAAACACGCCGAAACGGTATCGCCCCAAGAGCCATTACACAGGAAAAGGTGTCCTCCAAATTTTCTTCGAGGTATTCTTTGGGGAATCCCAGATACACCGCTTATATCTGTACTACTGTTATCAGCTGGGGATCCTGCCCAAGAAACAGCAACCGCGTATCAACCGCCCGGAACTGGAGCGCATCTGGAAAGATACCGAGAAAATTCTTGCAGAACACGCTTTTGTTCACGAACACCAGTTCCCGTCTTTGCAGACAATCGTGGACTACCGCAAAGACCTGTCCCGACAGATAGAAACCCTTGCCGCACAACGGGCTGAAATCGTTAAGCAGATGCGCAGAAAAGATGCTCCTCCGAAGCTGGCTGACCGCCGTGCAATGCTTACCTGTAAGATTGCCGAACTTCGTAAAGAGGATAAAATTGCGGAGGGAGCAATCAAACGCATTCAACGAACAAGGGATTCCAACCGTATTGAACAAGAAAACCGAAGTCAACATACAAACAATAGAAATCGCTGCCGAGACCGTTCTCGGCAGCGCTGACGAGGAGGTACAATGGCTTACATCAAGAAAAAGTCCGAACGAAAATTCAAAATCACTGTCTGCAACGGCTACAAGGTCAACGGGCAGAAACGGATGAAGGCGCAGACCATCACTGTGCCTTCGTCCGTGCCAAAGCGCGGTATCCAGCAATATGTCATGGCAGAGGCGGAGCGCATCGAGAAGAAGTTCAAGTATGGCGTAGAAGAAAGCGACCAGACCCACTTTGAACAGTACGCCGAAAACTGGCTGAAGCGGCAGCAACCGTTCTTTAAGGCTACCACCTACGCAGGGTACAAACGCAATCTGGATATTGTTTACCCGCTGATTGGCGGTATTCCGCTTGCAAAATTGTTGCCCATGACGCTGGAAGAAATGTGCGAGGAACTGCGCAAGCGTCCAGGGCGTGGTGAAAATTGCATCAAGGAAACTACTGTGCAGAAATATTTGGAAACGGTTTCCTCTGTACTGGAAGATGCCAAGAAAAATGACATCATTCCGTTCAATCCGGCGCACCGTGTCCGCAAGAAGCATTTTGAGAAGGAGGTGCAGCATATTCCGCAGAAGTATGAAATGAGTAAAATGATGCGGGCGATTCAGAACGAACCAATTCTGTATCGGGCGTACTACACACTGGCAATCACGACAGGGTTGCGGCGTGGGGAACTGTGCGCCCTGCAATGGAGGGACATAACCGGTGCTTGTGAACTGACCGTCCGCCGTTCCCGCAGCTGCGCATCCGGGAAGATTGTTGAGAGCGACACCAAGAGCCATCGGGAAAGGATTGTAACCATTCCGCTGGGGCTATGGGAGCTTCTGATGGCGCTGCGACAGCAGCAGGTGCTGCATAGCGGTGTTCCGAATAGAGAGCAGCCGATATTTACTGACCCCGACGGTCATGTGCCGCACCCGGATACTTTTACCCGACATCTGCGCAAGCTGTATAAAAAGTGCGGGTTGCCGGAAGAATACCACCTGCACACCCTGCGGCATTTCTACGCAACCTATCTGCTGCAGGAAGGCACCAGCAAACAGGTGGCAGCATCCCTGCTGGGTCATGCAGATACGGCATTTTTGGAGCGCACCTACTGCCACCCGCAGGACGTGGCGAAGCGTCAGGCGGCAAACCTGATGCAAGATCTGCTGAACAACCAAAATCCGTGCTATGTTGCATTTATGAAAAATAAGAATAGAAAAGTCAAGAAAGCAGGCTAAATAAGCAGGCGGCACCGTCAGAGATGGCGGTGCCGCTTTTGTCAGTAATAGGTAGAATTTTGGGTGAAAGATTGTTGGGTGTGGTGATAGCTTTCTGTCGCAGTTGTCGGTATGCTTTGTAGTGCCCGCAGGTCAATAAAACATACAAAGGAGCGTTGAAAACAATGGCATCTATCAGAAAACGCGGCAGTAATAGCTATTTGATTGTAGTATCTCGTGGGTATGACTACGAAGGGAACCGACTAAAATCTGTGCAGAAAACGGTCAAGCCACCCAAGGAGTACACACCCAAACAGGCAGAGAAATGGGTAAAGGAGCAAGCGATTCTATTTGAACGCGAGGTTCAGCATACGCCTGAACCCATCAACCGCAGCATTACGCTGGCAAAGTACATTGAGCATTGGGCGGCTGATATAGGACCGAAGAAGCTGGCGGACTCTACATACCAACGAGATTTGCAGGATATTCGCAGAATCCTGCCTGCTCTGGGCAACTACAAGCTGACGGACTTACGCAAGGAGGTCATCCGAGAATTTTACGAAGAAATGCGGCACACACCGCGTCTGGACGGCAGAGGAAATCTATCCGAGAAGTCGGTCGAAGGCTTACACAACACGCTGTGTGGCATCCTGTCGGCGGCTGTGGACGAGGGATATCTTACGCATAATCCCGCATGGCGGTGTTACAAGCCGAAAGGGCAGAAGAAAGAACGTCCCGTAGCAGACGAAGAAACCGTTCAGAAATTGATTGCCGCTTTTGAGGGGCAAAGCATGAAATACGAAACCTATTTCAAGCTGGTACTGGCAACCGGGCTGCGGCGTGGGGAAGCCTGTGGATTAAAATGGAGTGACATCAACTGGCGCAAACGGACGATTCATGTACAACGCGGAGTCGTGAAGTTGAGCCATCAGGAATCTATTACAAAAGACCCTAAAACTTCTAGCGGCGACAGAATGGTATATCTGAGCAAAGAGATGTGCCAACTGCTCAAGGCGTGGCGCAAGGAATGCGAATGGGATAGGCAGCAGACCGCGAACGAAACTGTGGACGAGGATGACTACTTATTCCGTCAACCTAACGGAAAGCCTATGTGTCCCAGTACATTCACATATAGATTTAAACTGATTCTGAAAGCAAATAATCTGCCGCTGGATTTGAATGTGCATAGCTTGCGCCACACCAATGCCAGCCTGCTGATTGCGCAGGGCGTGGACGTGCGCACGGTGGCTAGTCTATTGGGTCATGCGCAGGCAAGTACAACGCTGGATATTTACGCCCACGCCTTTGACAAGAACAAGCGAAAGGCACAAGAGAAACTCGGAAAAGCGATTGGATTATGATGAGAAAAATCAAGCTGACCCGCGCGAACAAAAGTATTCTTCTGAAAGCACTTGCACCTTACTATTACCAGCAAAGGGCGCTTGGGCATAGCACAGAAAAACCGGGGCGACTGATACTGAAAATTGATTCTGTCCCAGCCGATAAAAAAGCTACTTTTTCTACAGAAGAAATCCGCCTCATGCGAATCACTATAAACAGGCTGAGGAACGAGCGTCTAGGAAAAGGGCAGTACACCGATGCGGCAGACGATATGCTGCTAAAATTATTCTGAAAATCAAACACTAACAAGAACAAAAAACCTCATTGCAAAAAACACATTGCAATGAGGTTTTCTGGTGCGACCGGGAGGATTCGAACCTCTGGCCTTCCGGGTCGGAGAACTACGACGCGGAGTACAATTCGATGATATACAGTGATTTTTTGTTGGTTCTGCACTGCTAGGGCACATCTATCACAAGCAGTATAAAACAATGTGCCAACGATAAAAACTGACCACCGGCAATAAAAATCATTGTCGGTGGTCAGTTGGTGGTCAAAAAATGGTCAATGCGTGCGAGATACGGCGCTGCCTTTTGCCTCACCATAAGCCCTTTTCATAGCGGCAGCAGACACAACCCACTGTTTGCCGAATTTGCATACGTCAACGCCATTTACCAGCTTCCCATAGGGCACAGCTTTGCGCAGGGTAACAGTGATAAGGAAGTGATTTAAACTTGACTGTTAGCTGACGGATTCAGGTGCTAAAAGGGACACCTACTCTTTTGAATAGATGTCCTTTTTTGTTGTGCCGCGGGGCTGTTTTTGAATTGGGTCAGATGGCCCAGCGCTGGCTTTCGGTCTGCAGATCCACCATGTGGGTGTACAGTCCCTTCTGAGCGTACAGCTCTGCCGGGCTGCCCTGTTCGGCCACGATGCCGCCCGACAGCACCACAATTTTGTCCGCCCCGGCTACGGTGCGCATCCGGTGGGCGATGATAAGGACAGTTTTGTGTTTTATGAGCCGGGAAAGTGCCTCCTGAATGGCAGTTTCGTTCTCCACGTCCAGACTGGCGGTGGCTTCGTCCAGCAGAATGATGGGCGCATCCTTCAGGAAAGCGCGGGCAATGGAAATGCGCTGACGCTCGCCGCCGGAAAGGGTGCAGCCATTCTCGCCGATGTTCGTGTTCCACTTGTCCGGCATCTTTTCGGCAAATTCCTCGCAGTTTGCCAGCTTTGCCGCCGCAAGGACCTCCTCGTCGGTGGCACCTTTGCGCCCCAGACGAATGTTTTCCAGTATCGTATTGTGAAACAGGGTCACATCCTGAAAAACAATGGAATACAGGCTCATGAGCTTTTTCGGGTCAATCTTGGAAATGTCCATGCCGCCCACGGTGATGCTGCCCTTCTGGTAGTCCCAGAACCGTGCCGCCAGTCGGGAAACGGTGGTCTTGCCGCCGCCGGAGGGTCCCACCAGTGCCGTGACCTCCCCTTGCTTTGCGGTAAAGGAAACATCCCGCAGCACCGTTTCGCCGGAGTTGTAGGCAAAGCCCACATGGTCGAATACGATGTCGCAGCCCTGATTGGTCAGCTGCTCGCTGCCGGTCTGCAGGGGAGCGTCCAGAATCTCGTTCATCCGCCCCACATTGGTGCGCATGGCAATAACCGCCGCCAGGTTCTGCAACGCGCCCTGCATAGGGTCGTACATCCGGGAAGCCGCCATCAGGAACAGGAACAGGGTCAGTACATCGATGCTGCCCTGCACCAGCATCACCGCGCCGGTGAGTGCCACCGATGCAATGCCCAGCTTGAGCACCATGGAGAGCGGGGAGCCGAACAGACCGGGGATGAAGTGAGAGCAGTCCTTTTCCAACACCTCGCAGTCTGCCATGATGGTGCTGGTCAGGTCGGCAAGGTCGCGCTTGCCGAAAAAGGACAGGGGCAGCTTGCGCAGCCGCTCCGCAAGGGTCAGGCGGCGAGTGCCGCTCTCTTTATAGGTCGTAAAATAAAAAGATCATGGATGCCTACCAGGGCATTGAGGACAAGTTCGCAGACAAATTTCTGGAGAAAGATGGTTCGCTGAAAACCGTCGGCATGGCAGAAAAAGCAACCGCAGCCTACCATAAGGTCGAAGATACCGTGGTCGGCGGTTATAAGAAGGTGGAAAATGCCTTCGTGGATACATTCCTTGAGAAAGTGGATGAACCGGAATCCAAGGATTCTGAGGAAAAAAAGTAATGCCAAGCAGAGAACGGCAGGTACAGCTCAAATGTACCTGCCGTTCTCTTTTATTTTTAAGATTATAGAAACACAACGCCAATAAACTGTTTCACCGGTTACATGAGGCTACAGAACAATTTGTCACGCAGCATTCTTTGAAGTCTGCCCCGAATTGCTATATCTTTACCAGAAACCACCTGTCTTGATTTGCAAAAAGCTGTCATGACTTATTCAGATTTCTCGCAATGACTTTGGCTACCTCTGCCACATTAAGAGGCTTGGAAATATGACCGTTCATGCCCGCATCCAGAGAGGTCTGTACATCCTCCGCAAAAGCGTTGGCCGACAGTGCAATGATGGGGATTTCTTCTGCATCCGGGCGTTCCGCCTGCATGGCGCGGATGGCTTTTGCTGCCTGCAGTCCGTCCATTTTCGGCATCATAATGTCCATCAGGATAATATCATAGGTACCCGCCGGGTGATTGGCAAACAGGTCGACAACCTCCTGCCCGTCCGCCGCACGGGTTACGATCATCCCCGAATCCTCTAACAGTATCGTGGCAAGCTCGGCGTTCAAATCGTTATCCTCTGCCAGAAGCACCTTGATCCCTTTCAGGCTTTTGCGCCTTGCCGGCTTCTTTGTTTTTTCGACCTTTTCAGAGCTTGTCAGCTCCATGGGGATTTCCACGGTAAAGGTCGTGCCGACTCCCTTTTTGCTTTCCGCCGCAATGGTTCCGCCCATCAATTCCACATATCTCTTTGCGATGGACATACCCAGACCTGTGCCTTTATACTGCGTTCTTGCGTCGTTTTTCTCCTGTGCAAATTCGTCAAAGAGCTTTGTCTGGAATTCCTCGCTCATACCGACACCGGTATCCTGAACTCGATAGCAAACCACCCTGTGCTGTGCATCAGCTCCCGGACGGTTGCTCACATCCAGCCGGATCGTACCGCCGTCATTGGTGAATTTTACGGCGTTGTTCAGGATGTTGACCAGAATCTCCCGGATGCGGACAGGCTCCGTCATGACATAGGGATTTTCCATCGGTTCACGGTGTACCTCAAAGTTCAGGCTCCGGTTCAGAAGGGTACCGTTTATGATCTCAACTGCACTATCCGTAACGGTGGTGATATCCGCCGGAACTGGGGAGAATACCACCTTTCCGCTTTCGATGCGGCTCAGATCCAGTATATCATTCAACAGGGACAGCAGATGATCCGAGCTGTCCTCGATTTTTTTCAGGCAGTTGTGGATTTCGGGTACAGAATCCTGATGCAACGCGATATTCGTAAAGCCGATGATGGCATTCATCGGGGTACGGATATCGTGGGACATATTGGAAAGAAAGACACTTTTTGCTTTGCTGGCGGCCTGCGCCTGCTCTGCAAGGGTGGTCATTTCTTCTGCTTTCTGCTGGGCGGCAAGCTGTAATTTTCTGCGCGTCTGCAAACGGCTCATAATAATGATCAGCGTGACCGCCATACACGAGATAAATACGATGATAAGCAAAGCCGCAACCGGATGCAGGCGGATCATGTCTGCAAAGGTCAGATTTCTCGCTTTATATGTGGTGTACTGCGCCGCAAGATCCTCGACAAGATTCTCCGGCATCGCGTACATTGCCTTTGTCAGGATACCTGCCAGCGCGTGATTTTCCGTGGAGGAAACCACCATGCGGTAGCTGAAGGTGGGCTGTTCCAGCAGCGTGTAGGTCATGGTGCCTGTCGTGTCGCCGTTGACAAACGCCTGCGCCATATAATAGTAGACAAACGCTGCATCCGCCTTGCCGTCACGGACAGCTTCCATCATCTCCTGACGAGTACTGCACATCAGTTTTTCCGCACCGGGTGCCAATGCATCTTCGATCGACTTGGACGCGGTCTGATTGACCGTGGTGACGACATGGATGTTCCCGTCAAAATCTTTCCGCGTCACCCTTGCCATGCGCATCGTGATATAGGGTGCGGTCAATCCCCATTCTTTGGTTTCTGCGTAATTGTCCGTATCCAATCGTGCATCAATGCTGATGCCTACCGCGGTCTTATCGCTTTGATACGCGATATATTCATCTCTGGTTGCGGGGACAAGAAATTCATAGGAAAGCCCGGCATAGTCCGCTATCTTCCGGAAATAGTCCGGGAGAATGCCCTTTACCTCGCCATCTTCTGTATAAGAATAGGGATACCGGGTCGGGCCGCACAGGATGTGAAGGGGATTGTCCTTGGAATGTTGGGCGATGATGCGCTTTTCTTCTTCCGTATACTCCAGACTTTTGGCATCAGCGCTTTCGTAATTTTTGTTATAGAGGGTCGTTTTCCAGTTGCCCTCGGCGGCGTTCATCTGATCGATTGCATAATTTACCCGGTTCAGAAGCTCGGTATTTCCTTTTTTGACGATCACATAAAAATCACTGCTGCCGAATTTTTCAAGGATGCGCTCGTTGTTTATCCTGCGCAGGGAACTGGTGACAATGGCATCGACCGTTCCGTTCTGAAGGGCTTCTGCCATCTCCTCAGTCGAATCGAAATAAACTGGTTTGTAGGTAAAGCCTTTGGTCTGTGCATACTCTGCAAATTCAGCATTCCGGGAGTTTCCGTTCAGGAGTGCAACACGCATCCCATTGTAAGTACTGTATTGCCCCTCAACGATAGCAGTATTATCGCCGCGGATCGTCAGGATACCGTTGTTGGTTCCGATGGGACGGGAAAAATCAAACAATTCTTCGCGGTCAGGCGTTTTGCGGGCAGAAGTGACCATGTCGATCTCGCCGTCCAGCAACATCCGCTGCATATCCTCCCAGCTTTTGTCATAGCCGATGTACTCATAGTCTGCATCCCAATAGCGCGCCATCAGGCGGAGGAAATCATAGCCGTAACCGCTGCGGTTTCCATCCTCATCCATCATGTGATAGCCGTCCATCGCAAAAAAGCCAACGCGCACGTGCTCATGCTGGCTTTCCGCCTCTTCCGCACGCGCCGGGAAAGACAGCAGCGCCGTTAGAATCAGCATCGCTGTCAGAATGGCCAGTTCCCTGTAAACCCCGGCTCGCTTTATAAGATTCATAGTACAATCCCCTCTATTTTTATATTCCATGTATGGCGCCTAAAAAAGCAAACAACGCTTTCAAGGTATGGCGAACCCATACCTGAAAGCGTTATCTAACCTTATAAAACAATATTTGCGGGCAACCGAAAACGGCAGAGCATTATAGTTGCTCTGCTCTGCGGTCAGTATATCTCTGTGCATTCACCCTTGTCAACCTCTGTTTTCAAAAAAGAACACAAAGCTACTGATGGCAGAAAAAGCAACATTTTTTTCTGGCAACTGGCTGACCCAATGGGCCCCTATAGCTTTGCGTCGCCGGCTTGCGCCGGGTTTGCCTATGAACTTGATAACAGGTATTATACCATATAAGTCGTCGATGAACAAGTCAAAAATCAGAATAAAATCAAATAAATTCATTTTTTGCTTCTTACAGAAAAGTTGTACCGGAACACATTGCTGTTTGAAAAATGGGCGGCGCTGGTGATTCTATCATCCCTCTGATGCAGCCTCGCCCGGCTTGGTCGTGATGAGCTTATATACCGCAGTGTCCTTGGGTTCCAGCACCGCGAATAGCACTGCCATCCAGCCGTAATGCGGGATGTTCACCGCCTGCGCATAGTTTGGCGCCGCGTTCAGCACATCCCGCAGAATCTTCCAGATATACACAAAAGGCACCAGCGCCCCCAGCGCACTGACCGCAGACAGCACCCATGAAGCGTAGGTGAAATATCGGTAGTTCCCGGCGTAGCCCATCAGCCGGGAAAGATCGGACTGTTTTTTCACGAAAGAACCTCCTTCAAAAAAGTATCAAGTCAAAATTGCTGTCATCCTGCGAGGTGCGCAGAGTGCTTTTTCTCATACACCGCAGCCGCGATGCACCAGCGGATGAACTGCTTTGATTCTTCTTTCTTCATTTTCTTCGCTTCCTGTGCATCTATTTTATGGTTTTCATGCAAAAATCGCAGCGGTCGTTCCCGCGCCCCAGCGTCATGCTTCTCTCCCAGATCAGCTTCGGATGCAGCCCGGCATAGCTAATGTCATCGCTGTCACAAAAACAGCGGCACAGCTCCGGGCAGCCGTATTCTGCGCAGGTGTCGTGATAGGGACACTTCATCATATCCACACGCCATACGCCGTTGCCGGCCTGCAATTCTTTTGAGGCAAAGCCCGCCGCCGGGCCGAAAACGCTCCGGGTGGATTTGACGAAAACGCCGGGAACAAGGCGGTAAAGCCCCGGTATGTGCAGCAGGGCGGCAAGCTGTTTGTGGCTCGTTCTCGCCAAGCGCTCCACATAGCCG
>OOCN01001227.1_pt1 | contig 17811 bp, 8 predicted proteins | sample 1671361 | NCBI WGS metagenome assembly OOCN01 (sample SAMN06348149, study PRJEB24527) | human gut metagenome | biome: human gut; feature: ankylosing spondylitis patient; material: feces | host: Homo sapiens | place: China | collected 2015-10
ATTTGTCACTTTAATTAGGTTTATCCGATTAAAAACGATACCTTTGTATTACAAATAAGAGTTCATTGATTTAGATAAAAAAAGGAGTTCGTGACTTAGTCGGTGGCTAATTCGGTGGCATTGACTAAAGTGAAGGCTCTGTAAATAACTGATAATAAGTGCGAAATAGCAAAAATGTTTTACGGCTATCATCCGCACACTTTCTATATATAAACAGACAAAAAAGCCTCTAAACAGACATTTAGAGGCTTTTTTTATATCCTTTCCACAGATCATCCAAAAACGTGAAAGCTCAGTCTGAAAACTTGGGGGATTTGATTCAGGGCAATCACATCCTTAAAAATAGATTCATTCCGGTGCATAAATGAACTATTTCAGAAATGAACTAATCCGCACAGAAAGAAATTAAATAATATAGTTTAGACTTTTCTCCACTGTATAAACAACTTGTCTGAGACCCGGGTGTCAGATAGAACTCTATTACAAAGCGTTTTTTCTTTGGTACTAGAGTAAATAAAATTCTGATGCGTCTAATATCTATTCAAAAATGTGCGGGAATGAATCATTTTTTAGGGATATGGCTGTCCTGAATCAAGTCCCCCAAAAATTACAACTGAGCCAACGTGAACACATTCTCGGTGACATTTGCGGTGATACCCCGGAATCCTCCGTGATTACTTCTTTGCTTTATTCGCATGTTGGGCTATAAACTCCTTAGGTAAAATACCATAAGCTTTCTGAAACACACGTGTAAAATAGGAAGCTGTACTAAAGCCGACACTATATGCAACCTCATTTACCCTCATATCAGTCTCCAACAATAATTGGCAGGCTTTTCTCAGACGATAATTCCTTAAATAATCACCTGGTGTAGCACCAGCTATTGCTTTGAGTTTTCTTTGCAGGTGAGAGCGGCTGATATTGAAAATATCGGTTAGTGATTCTACCGAGAAATTTTCGTCTGAGATATGCCTTTCAATTTCTTCATTCAACTGGTTCAAAAACAGCTCATCATTTTTACTGGTAACTAATGCAGAGTAAGAAATAAAAGGAGAACGATTGAAAGCCTCAAGCACAGTTCTCCGATTTTCAAGTAAACTTATGATTTGCGCCTTCAGATATGAAACTGAGAACGGCTTTTCGATGAAAACATCTGCACCTGAGTGTAATCCTTCTATCTTTACTGCATTTTCAGTTTTAGCCGAAAGTAGTATGATAGGGATATGGTTATAATTGAGGTCCGACTTCAATTTCTTTGTAAATGAGATACCATCTATCCCAGGCATCATAATATCCGAGATTATAATATCATAGCTGTTCTCTTCTAATAATAGTATGGCTTCCTCAGCATTGAAAGCAGTATCAGCAACATAGTCTTTGTTCAAAGAGTTTTTTATAAATGAAGCCATTTCGATATTATCTTCGACAATAAGTATACTGTTTTTGTTTTCTGGCGTACTTCTGTTTTTTATTATTTCCTTTTCGGAAGCAATATTATCAAGCTCTGATTTATGTTGATATAAAAGAGGTAAATCTGAAAAATTAAATACAAATGTAGCTCCCCCAGTTTCATTGTCTTTTACAGTAATATTGCCATTCAGCATCTCAGCGAGTTTTTTAGCTAAAGATAATCCTAAGCCAGTCCCCATCTTCCCGTTATCATTTTGCATCTGATAAAAAGGATCAAATATCAGTTTTTTATAGGCATCAGAGACACCATTGCCATTATCCTCAACAAATACAGAATAAGTCGCGTTCTCATTCTTTATGAGAGATAAAGCTATTTTATCTTTCGTGTATTTTAGCGCATTTGTAAGCAAATTCCCTATTATTTTAATCAATGCATCTGTATCAGAATTTACTACAAGCTCATTTTGAGGAAGCTGGAGAGTAAAATCAATATGCTGTTTCTGAGCTGTCTTACTGATACGTCCATACAATTCAGTTAAAAGATGGCGCAGGTCTACTCTTGTCGGGTTTATAATATATTGAGTTGAATCCATTTTTCTAAAATCCAGTAACTGATTAATCAAATCAGTCAACCTGTCACAATTCTTTTCGATTATCAATATATTCTCTTTAGTCTCTGGACTTCCTTCTCCTGAATTAACAACTTCCTCCAAAGGTGCAGAGATTAAGCTCAACGGAGTTCTAATTTCGTGTGCTATAGTAGTGAAGAAATCTATTTTCGATTTAAAAGCTAAGTTTTCCTGTTCAGTTTTGAATGCTTCCAGTTGTTTTTCTTGTTTTGCCCTACTTTTCTTTATGTAAAATGAGATAATCAAATAGGCCATAACCAGAATCAAAACAACATATATAATCTTGGCAGGGATAGATAACCAAAACGGGGGTAGTATCTCTATCTCTACTTTTGCCCCCTCTTCATTCCACAATTCGTCATTGTTAGAGCCTTTCACTCTGAATAAATATTTGCCAGGAGATAAATTTACATAAGTTACGCTTTGTTTATTTCCTACATAATTCCACTCAGTATCCGTTCTTTCCAACTTATATGCATATTTATTTTTCGAGTGTGCTATATAGCTTAAGCTAGTATAAGATATAGAAAAAGAAGACTTGTTATAGGGCAATACTATCTTTTGCTGCTTGTTTAATTTTTGCTGTATAGCCTCATTCAGTTCCCTATCTCTATTACCAAGAATATCAATCTGGGTTATTTCTATTGATGGTAAGACGGTATTCTTGTTTTTATTGAGATCTTGGGGATAAAACGAACTAAACCCATTGATTCCTCCAAAGTAAAATTTCCCATTTAAAGCCTTATAACTTGATTTATAATTAAACTGGTTACTCTGCAATCCATCGTCCCTTGTATATAGTTTTATATTGTGCGGGTCTGATGTGTTCATCTGGATGATTCCTTTATTAGAGCTCATCCACCAATTGCCTTGCGGATCGTCCAATATACCATATATTACCCCGTTAGGCAAACCATCGGTTTCAGATATATTCTTAAAACTATCGGTTTTATAGTCGTAAATGAAAACACCTTGCCCCTCGCTTGCAAATAGTAATCTTTTTTTAGAATCAATATAAATATTAGTCAATTTACTCTCTTTTAATGGCTTACAATTAGTGTATATTGAATCGTAACATATCCATTCATTAGTTGGCATATGATATCTTATTACTCCTGAACCGTAAGTTGCCAACCATAGATTTCCAAAATCATCTTCTTTTATATCATATATAAACTTAGAAGCCTGCTCTATGTTAATGAATATATTTTTATCTCTGTCATACTTATTCAATCCTGCATGAGTTCCGACATAAATATCTCCTTTTTTAGTTTTATATAAAGCATATATACCATCATCGTTGATACTGTTCTTTCCATCAAGACTACGTTTGAATACAGATAGAGACTTTGTTTTAGTATTGTAGACATGAATTCCTCTCGCATAGGTACCTATCCACAGGTTATCTCCGTCTAGTAATAAGGCATGTGCGTTATGGTATAATCCTTTTATCGGCTGAGTGATAGTTTGCTCTTTCGTATTAAAATAATTTACGCCTCCATTCTCTGTAGCTATCCATAGATTCTCATTTTCATCTTCGCAAAACTGCCTGACTGTTTTCCCCGATAAAGATCCGGATAAGATGTCGGAATAATATGTTTCTATGCAAGATGCACTAGGACTTAAGTAATTTACTCCTCCCGAATAAGTGCCAATCCATATCCCTCCTTCCCTATCTTTGTAGATTGAACCGATAGCCTGGTCACTCAAACTATGATAAGAATTAGGAATGTCGATTCTCTTGGATGTTCTATTCTCAATATCGAACATATACAATCCATTGTCTGACCCTACAAGAAGAGCATTGTCCCGATATTGGCAAATAGCCATAATACGTGTTACGGCAGAAGGTTCTTTATTTGAACCCAGAAAAGTGGTATATACATTGGACTGTTTTTTATATAAACGTAGACCTTTACCCCATGTTCCAAGCCATAAATCACCATTTACATCTTCGACGATTGTTTGTGTCTCATGCTCGGAGCTATCATAGAGGCTGTACAATCCTTCTACCGGATCAAAAAAGCCTGTATTTGAATTATACCTGAGCAATCCAAGCCTTGTACCAACCCATATATTATCAGAGGCATCTCCGTATATAGACCATACTATGTTGGAGTCGAAATCGTATCCATTTACCCGCACCCTCTTCAGCTCATTCTTTTCGGGATTATAAGTATAAATACCTTGCGAATTAGTTCCTATCCATATATTTCCTCTATTATCCTTAAAAATGGTGGTCACAGTATAAGTGATTTTAAAATTATCAGCAGTTGTATTTTCCACTTTTTCGAAAGTTTCGTCGGCTATATCCATTATATAAAGCCCTGCTTCTGTACCTACATACAGTTTATTATTATCAGCCTCTATCATACAATGTATGATATTATTTCCTATCGTTTTCTCTTTTTGAGGATTATATCTGAATACCTTGCAACTATTCCCATCGAATTTATTTAAACCATCCTTTGTCCCAAACCACATAAAACCTTTCGTATCTTGCATGATACAAAAGACAAAATTTGCGGAAAGCCCATTATCTACTTGTAACTTCTTGAAATGAAAATTAGAGTACCCCTGAGAAAAGGAAACAATGCTATAAAAGGAAAGGCAAAGCAAAATATACAAATAGTGATTTTTCATATAAAGAATGGTATAACGTGAAAGTATCGACAAATATACGCATTTATCGGCAGTGAGAAAATATCAATTATTATTTATTTATATCACATTTTAGTCAAGATGGTTATAAAAACCTTTTATTGCCATTTTTTTACCCAAATATATCACCTTGGCAATAGATGAATTATCTATTTTTGCCATCAATCAAACCGAGAGCTTGTTAGCCCTTTAATATTATAGAAAAAATAGTTCAATACCATGAAAAAACCAACACACAAGAAAACACAGCTTACCAGTTATGCAGCAATTTTCCTTTCTTTTAGGAATGATATTCAGGCTTCAAATTTAGTGCCTCCTATAGCTTCTTAATATTTATACTAATTACATACAAAAATCTATCATCAAATGAAAACACCTTTTTTATTAATTATTTTACTCTTTTCTTCCATGTCATTATCTGCGCAGTGGAAACCTGCGGGTGATAAAATAAAAACGGCTTGGGCGGAAAAAATTGATCCTAACAATGTTTTGCCAGAGTACCCCCGCCCAATAATGGAACGCGATAAATGGCAAAATCTGAATGGTTTGTGGGATTATGCAATTTTACCTATGGGACAGCAGGAACCTCAAACGTTCGATGGAAAAATTCTTGTTCCTTTTGCTGTTGAATCAAGTCTTTCCGGTGTCCAAAAAGAGCTGGGCAAAGGAAAAGAGCTATGGTATAGACGTACGTTTATGATCCCCTCCGATTGGAAAAACAAGAATATAATACTACATTTTGGAGCAGTGGACTGGAAAGCAGAAGTTTATCTCAACAATATTAAAATAGGAACTCATACTGGAGGATATATACCATTTAGTTTCGATGTAACCCCATTCCTAACCTCAGGAAATCAAAAACTGGTAGTTAAAGTATGGGATCCTACAAGCGATAGTTCTATACCAAGAGGAAAACAAGTGACTAATCCTCACGGAATATGGTACACACCCGTTTCAGGTATTTGGCAAACAGTCTGGTTGGAGCCAGTGAATAACAAGCACATTGTTGGCGTTACCCCTATTGCCGATGTAGACAATAACAATTTAAAAGTAAAAGTATGTACAAAGAATACAGAGCCATCTGATATTGTAGAAGTTAAGCTAAAGGATAACAATAAAGTTATCGCTTCAGCAAAAGGAGTTGCAGGACAGATATTAGATATTGCCGTTCCGAATGCGAAACTTTGGTCGCCCGAATCTCCATTCCTTTACGATTTGGATGTTGTTATCATCGAAAGAGGAAAATCAGTAGATAAAGTTAGCAGTTATGCCGCAATGCGCAAGGTGTCGAAAAAGCGTGATGCAAATGGTATAATACGCATGCAATTGAACAATAAAGATATATTCCATTTCGGACCATTAGACCAGGGATGGTGGCCTGACGGACTTTATACAGCACCAACAGATGAGGCTTTGAAATATGATATTGTGAAAACGAAAGACTTCGGATATAATATGATTCGCAAACATGTAAAAGTAGAGCCGGCACGTTGGTACACTCATTGCGACCGTTTAGGCATACTCGTATGGCAGGATATGCCCAATGGAGACCAGGGGCCTAATTGGGATATGCACCACTACTTTGACGGAAAAGAAGTCACACGTTCCATCGAATCAGAACAAAACTTCCGCAAAGAATGGAAAGAAATAATGGATTACCTGATGCCTTATCCATCTATCACCGTATGGGTTCCGTTCAATGAGGCATGGGGACAATTCAAAACACAAGAAATTACGGAATGGACTCAGTATTATGATCCATCACGTCTAGTAAATTCAGCAAGTGGTGGCAATCATTATCTAAAAGTTGGAGACATACTCGATTTCCATAAATATCCTTCACCGGAACTGATGATGTATGATAACGAACGAATTGCTGTTGTCGGTGAATACGGAGGAATAGGTATGCCGCTTACAGGCCATTTGTGGCAACCCGACAAAAATTGGGGATATGTACAATTCAAGAGCGCAAAAGAGGTAACAGACGAATATGTGAAATACGGACAGCAATTACTAGAATTGGTAAAAAAAGGAATATCTGGTGGCGTATACACACAAACGACAGATGTAGAAGGAGAAGTAAATGGTTTAATAACCTATGATAGAAAGGTTATTAAAGTAGAGGAAGACCGAATTAGAAAGATCAATCAGGAAATCAGTAATTCACTATCTGAATAAAGAATGTACTATGGGTATTAGGGGAAACTGATTCTTTATAGTTGTCCTGCAACAAAGCAGCCAGCGTTGCAGGATGATTATAAGGTATACTAAAAAACACAATTTATTATCAATAAAAGTAGTTATAATATGACTAGTAGAATATGTAAACTATTAATGTTAACCGGTTTAATACTGCTATATGCAGGAATTACCACAAAAGGATTTGCTCAAACTGGTGTCACACAGCAATCTCGAACAGAAAAAACTGTAAAAGGCACTGTGAAAGATGAGCAGGGAGAACCGTTGATTGGCGTGAGTGTTATTGTAAAAGGCACCACCAATGGTACAGTGACGGATGTAGATGGAAAATTTTCCATCATGTGCAATGGTGATGATGTGTTAGTAATCTCATATATTGGTTTTCAAACCATTGAGAAGAAAGCAGGAAACACATCATTTCAAGCTCTTATAATGAGAGAAGACTCGAAGTTATTGGATGAAGTTATTGTTATCGGTTATGGTACCACCACCCGTAAACATGTGATAGGGGCAGTCGATCAGGTAAAAGATAAACTTATTAAAGATCGTCCGGTAGCCAATCTTACCCAGGCATTGCAAGGAGCGTCACCTAGTCTCACGATTCAGCAACGTAGTATGAATCCGAATGACAACTCAATGAATATTAATATTCGAGGTGTCAGTTCAATGAATAACAACGACCCTCTGATTGTTATAGACGGCATGATTGCCAACGATGTTAAAGCAATGAATATGCTTAACCCAAGTGACATAGAAAACGTTTCCATATTGAAAGACGCTGGTACAGCCGCCATTTACGGTTCACGTTCGTCCAATGGAGTAATACTGATTACCACAAAGAAAGGGCATTTGGATATGAAACCTCAAGTCTCTTTCAACGCCTCTATTGGAACGCAAAACCCAGATATCTTATTGAAGCCTCTACCAGGCTATCAAAATGCGCTGTTGCGTAACGACTCGTATGTAAACGCTGGCAAAGACCCTATTTACACTGCCGAAGAAATACACCAGTTCGCTCAAGGAGACAGTGAGTGGGGATATAAAGCTATATTGAAGAATGCTCTGCAACAAAGTTATAATGTAGGTGTACAAGGAGGCTCTAAGACTACCTCTTACAATATTTCCTTCGGATATTACGATCAGGAGAGTAACTATAAAGGGCAAGACTTTGGAGTTAAAAGATACAATTTCAGAAGTAATGTTGTATCTGACATAGGCCGTTTGAAACTGACTGCATTATTGGCTTATGACAGGCAGGAAGGGCGTTCGGACAGAGGTGGCTTATGGTTATCAGATGTTATGCGCGTGCCAACATACAATACGTATGACATATATCTCGATGCGGATGGAAAATATTACAATACAGACGTCACCACCGGAGGCAATTTCCTTGCCACCTTATATCATGGTGGTCTTACAACTAACGACGACGACCATTTTCAAGGGGTTGTATCCGGGGAACTAAACATTTGGAAAGGGTTGAAAGCGAAAGCTGTATTAGGCTACGACCTGAGATCTGAACATCGTCTTATAAAAAGACGTTATCACCCGGTATATGATTATATCGACAGGGATAAAGTCATAAATGAAAGCGATAATAAAGATTATAGCATTGAGGATTATAACGGAAAAATAACCATGTTGAATACCCAGTTTCTTTTAGAGTATAACCGTACTTTCAACAAAGTGCATAATGTTACGGGGGTATTTGGATATACAACAGAGTCATACCGCAGAGAAGCCAACGAGATAAAAAGAAAATATGTCGATCCTGATCTCTATACGGATACAGATGACACCGAAATAGATCCCGGCAGTTACAACACACCTGGTGGAACAGTAGAGCGTGCGCTTCATTCGTGGCTGGGTCGTTTAGGGTATTCATATATGGATAAATATTATGCTGAAGTAAGTGCCCGCTACGATGGTTCGTCATTGTTAGCAAAAGGGCATCGATGGGCATTTTTCCCATCAGCGACCCTTGGATGGCGAATCTCGGAAGAAGACTTTTTCTCTTTCTGGAAAGAAAAAATAGGCGACCTGAAAATAAGAAGTTCGTATGGGTTGTTGGGAACTCAATCCGTGCCAGATTACCAGTATTTCACCACTTACGATATTTATAAAAATCAATATGGATTTAATAAAACTCCGGTAACAGGCACAGGCTATACTTTTGGCAATGAAGCGTTGTCATGGGAAAAGACGAAGACATTCAACATCGGATTTGACGCTACTTTATTGAAAAACACCTTAAGCATATCTTTCGATTACTTCAATAAATACACTACCGATATTTTGTTAGTGCCACAAACCCCGAGTACTTTAGGAGGAGCCGTACCTTATAAGAATATTGGAGAGATGAGAAACAGGGGATGGGAATTGTCGATAAACTACCGGCTAAGTCATTCCGATTTTACTCATAACTTCGGATTCAATATAGGAGATTCTTTTAATAAAGTAATAAAATACGGAAAACAGGATATATTTCAAGTAGACGGAATAGAACGTATTGTTCGCGAAGGCGTGCCTCTGCATAGTTATTATGGATTTAAAACAGATGGACTCTATCAGAATGAAGAAGAAATACGAAATTCTGCAGTGTTTATCGGAGCAAACTTGTCGCCTGGAGATGTGAAGTATGTAGATCGCAATGGCGACGGAGTGATAGATGACAACGACCGTTATATCCTGGGTAATGCTTTCCCCCGCTACATATTTGGATTCAACTATTTACTCAACTGGAAAGGGTTTGATTTCAATATGTTGTGGCAAGGTGTAGGCAAACGAGACATGGCATTACGTGGCGAAATGGTTGAGCCGTTTCATGGAAGTTATTATTTTGTCATGTTCGAACACCAGTTGGATTATTGGAGTCCGAGCAACACAGATGCCAAATATCCACGGTTGATAAATGACTATGCAACATCCTCATATGCCAACAATTACCAACATTCGTCCGACAGGAACATTTATAATGCAGCATATCTACGATTGAAAAACTTACAAATTGGTTATACTATTCCGGAAAATATAACACAGAAAATAGGTATAAACAAAGTACGGGTATATGTGACTGGACAGAATTTATTAACAATCACAAAAAATAAATTTATTGATCCGGAATCTTCCGAATTTGGCAACAGCATGAATGCCGGTGGTGCAAACAGTGGACGTAACTACCCTACGCTGAAGTATTATGGTGGTGGTATTGAGATCGTATTTTAAATACAATAATCAGATATAGTATAATATATGAAAACAACAATAATTAAATATTTTTCATGGTGTCTGTTTATTTGCATATTTTCATCCGGTTGCGTCGATCTGGATGTATCTCCTACAAATAAATTTACTGACGATAACTATTGGACATCAGAAGAAAAAGCAGCTTCACTTTTGCATATGGCATATCGCCAGATGAACAGTACGGAATGGGTATTCCGTGACGAACGATTGAGCGACAACCTCTACAACGGATACGGTGGTGATGATGTCAAGACTATCAGTAACGGACAGGCTACCTCTTCAACAGGTCTTTTTGATAAAGTCTGGGGCGAACTATATGGCGGTATAAAAACAACCCATACGCTTCTTGCCAATATCGACAGAGTAGAAATGGACGCAAATCTCAAAAACAGGATGAAAGCGGAAGCCCGCTTTATACGTGCTTTCCTTTATTTCCAATTGACAAATTGGTATGGAGATGTCCCCTTCTTTACGCAGGATATTGATGAACAAACTGCAAGAACCATTGAACGAACCAAACAGGCTACCATAGTAGAATGGATACATCAGGAGTTGGAAGAAATAGCTGAGATACTGCCGACCAAAGAACGGTATGCAAGAGCTGACAGAGGACGGATTACATGCGGAGCGGTAGTAGCTTTTAACGCTCGTGTAGCTTTAAATTTCAATGACTGGGAAAGAGTGAAAATATATACGGAAAAGTTGATTGACAAAGCTGACTATGGTAGATATTCGCTTCACTCTAATTATCAGGAACTATTTTATAAAGCGAATGAATATAATAACGAAATAATGCTGGATATCCAGTATGTTCCTAAAGTACGTACATGGAGTGAAATATCAACATATGTTCCATTCAATTTGGAATCGGTGCAATACATAGTAGCAAGTCCCACCCAAAGCCTTATAGATACCTATCTCATGAGGGATGGAAGCAAATGGGATGAAGCAAAAAGCGCTTATGACAACCGTGATCCGCGTATGGACATGACCATCGTGCGCAATGGTAGTGTAGTACAAAAGAGAGACGGCTCGTCCTATACAGTAAATGTAAATCCTAATGGTGCATCAAAAGATAACAAAGACAAGATTGGTCATGCCAGTGGTTCGCAAACCGGATACTTCTATAGAAAATACTATGATCCGAGTCCGAGTGCGTGGACAGTAGGTACTTCATGGAGTTGCAACATCAATTTTGTAACACTGCGCTATGCCGATGTTTTGTTAATGTATGCAGAAGCTATGTACGAATTGGATAAAATGACTCCCGAAATCTGGGAGCAAACCATAACAGCGCTCCGCCGCCGTGCCGGATTCAATGAGACACCAGCAGCAATGGCTTATCCGACAAGTGGAGATATTCGTCAGATTATCAGAGACGAGCGGCGTGTAGAACTGGCACTGGAAGGAACACGTATTTATGATATACGTCGTTGGAAAATCGCAGAAGAGGTTCTGAATGAGCCATTCAGAGGAGCCAAATTTAAGTTGAGCGGCGGTGATTTGACCTACTTCTCCTATCATGAGAACTCATTTAACAGGGATCGGGATTATCTATGGGCTGTGCCGAGAAAACAATTTACGATCAATCCAAATCTGGGACAAAACCCCGGATATTAATCATGACGCTTATTTTTAATCATTTAATTTATAAAAAGATGAAAAACAAAATATTATTTACGGCCATAACATTCCTGACATTAGCATTAGGAGTATTTACAAGTTGTGAAAAAGTGAAAGAGTTTGAGAGTGTATCTGTCACTGCAGTTCCTAAGTTATATGAACCGGTTGAAGATCGGTATGCAGTAATAGAAGATGTATCAAACCTGTACTTTGAATGGGGAAAAGCCCAAGCAGAAGATAACAGCGTGGTTTATTACGATATATTATTCGACAAACTTGACGGAGACTTTTCGAACCCCATCTATATTTATCAGGCAGATGGCAATGGCTTGAATACCGGAGCTACTATTACGAAAAAAGGCTTGAACAGAATAGCCCGTCTTGCAGGGGCAAAGTCTGAAGAAGAAGCAACCGTAAAGTGGACTGTACGCTCAAACAGGGGAATGAATTTCGCTTTGGCTCAAGAATCGAGAACAATCACTTTGCTCCGTATGGCAGGTCTCGAAGATTTGGACGATGGAGAAAGATTGTACATTGGTGGAGCTGGTTCGGAACAAGGACAGCGTGTGAAAATGATAGAGACCAAAGAATCGACCGTTTATTACGAAATATATACGAAACTGGAGGCCAGCGAACCAATCTATTTCTACACCAGATTACAAGCTAACTCTGACAGGATCATATCAATCAAAGAAGATGGAAAATCTATTGAAGAAACTGCTGGAAGCGAAGCACTTCCTTATACAGTAGATAAAGCAGGGGTCTATCGTATTAAACTTGATTTCAAGAGCAAAAAGATTTCTTTCGAAGAAATCAATAGGGTTGCTATACGTAATTCATGGACAAATGCCCGCGGAATTCTTAGTTATACCGAGAAAGGTGTTTGGGAACTTATGAACTATAATGTACAATTACAAAAAACCGACTGGGGCTTTGACGAACGTTATAAGATTGAATTTACCGTAGACGGAAAACAAGAAGACTGGGGACAAATAGAAGAGAAGTTCTTTGACAACAGACCTAGCATAGATAGAGCTGGATACCGTGATATGGCTCCTACCAATAATGGTCAATGGGAGGGTAAACAATTCAAATTCCCGGAAGAACTTTGTGACAGAAATAATCTCAGCAAATATTTCACCGATATTACGATATCTATGACTGCTGAGAAAAATTACACTCACGATTTTACTAATATAAATACAGGTGACTAAACAATACGCGGTCTGTTTCTCGTAAGGGAAACAGACTGCTAAAAACGAAATCAATTATGAAAAATATATTATTCGGAATTCTCCTTACATTTTCATGTTCTCTGATGTCGTGTGGCACATACGAAGATGAATATATAGAAGTAAACCAGTTTCCCAAATACTCATGGGTAGCAGCGGCCGACAGTGCTTCAACAGCTTTTGTAAACAGGTATTGGAACACCTCTGTGAGATGCTTCAACAATACATTCGACGGACAAATAGCACAAAATGACTACTGGCCGGAAGCTCATGGCCTGGATGTAATAGTAGATGCTTACCTGCGTACCAATGATGAAAAGTATAAGAAAGTGATCTGGGACTTTTATGATGGAGTAAAAAACAAAAATGGAGGCAAATGGAGACACGACTTCTATGACGATATGGGTTGGCATGCAATGGCTCATCTACGCGCATACTATGCAACCAATGATGACCGGTTCTTACAATCATCTCACGATCTGTGGACATGGATCACAGAAGGTTGGAATGATTATGACGGTGGAGGTATCCAATGGAAAGTTGGAACCGATGCTGAAAGTATGGGAAAAGGTATACCGTCAAACGGACCTGCAGCTATCATCGCAGCCAGATTTGCACAAAAGTACCCAGATGAGACCATCAACGGATTCACCAATCTGCAATGGGCACTACGGATATATGAATGGATGAAATATCACCGGACTGTACTGTCTACAGGCCGGATATTCGAAAATTACGACACTACAAACGGGGATTATTCTTATGATGTAGGAACATTTATGGGAGCAGCGATCGAGTTATATAATATAACAAAAGAAAAAGTATATTTTAATGATGCAGTAAAAGTTGCCCGTTATCATATAGCCAATAATGTAAACACCGCCTACAAGGTTATGAGGGATTATGGCGAACAAACCGGCGATGGAGGCGGACATGACTGTAACCTCTTCAAAGGTATATTTGTACGCTACTTCACCATACTGATACAGCATCCGGATCTTTCGGAAGGTGACAGGATGCGTTTCGTTGCTTTCCTGAAAAATAATGCAAACTATTTATGGACTCTTGGCACCGAAAAACCGGATATCAAAATGAGTCCTACGTGGTGGCAAATGCCGAAAGGGGACACAGCATGGGGCGACTTACGTTCAGCCATAAGCGGTACAACAACAATAGAAGCTATGGCCCTATTGGAGAAAAATGGATTGGTAGATTAAGTAAAATCCATAACAAATAAAGTATTTATCTATTTATACCCTGCAATTAGCCAAGATTGCAGGGTAATAGTACCTTGTTCTATCCAATTATAAATAATATCAGATGAAACAACACATAAACTCAAAGTCCTTACTCACTTTAGCAATCATAATAAGTCTGTTGGGAATCAACTTAATTGCTTGTGGCGATAAAGATGAAATAGAAGATGAGGAACTCATTGCAGTGAAGAATCTTAACGCACCTATGAATGGTGATTACATTGTACTACAATCTGTTACAGACCTATTATTCGAATGGTCCAAAAGCGAAACGAAAGATGTTAATTACACGATTTTATTCGATAAAGAGAATGGTAATTTTTCAGCTCCTATATATAAGGTTTCATCAGATAATGCAGGGGCGAATACCAATATCAGAATCACACAACGCAAACTTAAAGATATCGCAACCGTTGCCGGAGGTATTGCCGGCAACAATATAAAACTAAAATGGGCTATACAGACCACTAAAGGTTTAAATTCCATTCTGTCTGAAGAATTTCGAAGTATCACTTTCGCTCTGCCAGCCGATTTAGGTGGCATCATCAAAGAGGGAGAGAAATTATACATCACCGGAGAGGGGGCAGAAGATGGTCAAGAAGTGAAAAAAGTAGAATATAACGGCTCCACAATTTATGAAATATATACGAAACTGGCAGCTAGCAAACCTTATTCTTTTTATTCGCAACTAGGTGAGCAAAAAAGAACATTCAACCTGAAAGAAGATGGTATAACATTGAACGAGACTACCGGACAGCAATTCTCTGGAACAACAGTAACACAGACAGGGACTTATCGTATCCGTTTGAACTTCGATACCTATCAGGCTACCACAGAAAGAATAAATAAGGTAGCAATTCGTTTTAGCTGGACAGGGCGGGAAAATGAATTTAATTATACCTCAAGAGGTTGCTGGGAACTAAAAGATTATAATGTACAATTATTCGCTACCGACTGGGGCTTTGACGAACGATACAAAATAATCTTCACTATTAACGAACAAGAAGAAGCCTGGGGACAACTCGGACCAGAATTCGGACAAAGACCGCCAATTGACAGAGCCGGCTACAGAGATATGGCTCCTACCGCAAACGGACAATGGGATGGGGCACAGTTTAAATTTCCAGCCGAACTATGTGATGAAAATGACTTGAACAGGTATACTACCACTATTTTGATCTCAATGACGGCCGAGAAGAATTATACTCATGATTTTCTAGATATCACTTCTCAAGAAGAGTATACTGCCAAGTACCAAAACCCTGTATTTACAGCCTTCTCCTTACCCGACCCCGATGTGATAAGAGGGGAGGATGGCTACTTCTATCTGTATGCAACGGAACACTCTCTGACAGATTCGAATATGAAAAATGCGCCTATTATGAAGTCGCGAGACCTTATAAACTGGACAAGAGCTGGATCCATCTTCACAGATGCAACTCATCCTCAAATAACAGGAATGAATGATGCCGGTATCTGGGCACCTACTGTAAGCAAGGTGAATGGCAAGTATATCATATACTACTCACAGCCTGCACCCGAATGGAAACATGCCATCGGTGTCGCTACTTCATCTTCGCCAACTGGTCCTTTTACCGATCATGGAAAACTAATAGACAGTAATGAGCAGGGAGTCGATATTTCCATTGATGCTTATCTTTATCAGGAGGATGGGCGTAACTACCTGTTCTGGGGCAGTTTTCGCGAAATTAGCGTGATAGAATTAACTGCCGATGGAATGTCTATCAAGAAAGGAGCAGTAAGAAAGAAAGTTGCCGGAGGTCAATACGAAGCCGCCTATGTTATCAAGAAAAACGGAGTATACAATCTGATATTATCTACCGGCCAATATCATAAAGGTGGTACATACAGTTTAGTTGTCGGACAATCGAATAACATCATGGGTCCATATACCAATAAAAAAGGGGAAGATATGAACGATGTCAAGCATGAGTTAATGTTGAAAGGCAATAACCGATTCTCTTCAACCGGACATTGTTCGCGCATCATCACAGACGATGCGGGTCAGGACTGGATTCTGTATCATGGATATGTTGACGAGCTCGATTATCGTTGCCTGATGCTTGATAAAGTAAATTGGATAAATGGATGGCCGGTTGTGAATAATACATATCCCACTTATACCGGATATAGCGCTCCTGTATTCAGATGAAAATTGATTAAATAGAAAATATATGTTTGGAAAAATTAAAACTACTATCATTCTCGCCCTTCTAGCCACTGTGGCAGGATGTGCAGTTCAGAAGGATAAGAACAAACGTTTGACCGATTATGTCAATCCATTTATAGGGACTACCACCTTGTGGGACAGTATCGATTTAGGATACAATCCCACTCGCAGGGCATGGGGAGCGGAGACTTTCCCAGGCTCATCCTTACCGAACTCAATGGTGCAAGTCACTCCCGTCACCATGTGGCGAAGCGGCTCGGGCTATCAGTATGAAGATACCATTATCCATGCTTTTGTTCATACCAGCAAAGGGCATTGGAATCTCTGTTATGTTCCATTGATAGCAGTAAGCGGGAATGTTGATCCAAAATCTTATTATACAGGGTATAGCCACGATAACGAATCGGCAAGTCCGGGATATTATCAGGTCTATCTCAAAAAATATGACATTAATGCGGAAGTGACTTCATCCTTACGATGTGGTTATCATAAATATACTTATAAAAATGGGAAAGGGAAAAAACTATTGGTCGACCTATCCCATTCTAATGAGCATATAAGAAGCTGGAATATAGAGAAGTCGGACGATAATGTATTCTCCGGTTATCAACAGACAGGCCCTACTTTTTATTTCTATGCGGTGACCAATCATAAAATCAAGGATATAGAATCATTGAAAGATGGGGATGCGGAAGTTCGTATTGTAAACTTTATCAATAATGAGAACATCAATGATCCTCTCGAAATGAAAGTCGGCTTCTCTTATGTCAGTGTCGAAAATGCAAAGAAAAATCTGGAGGCAGAAATACTCACCAAAGATTTCGCACAAGTAAGAAATGAGGCAAGCGACACATGGGAAGGATTGTTATCTAAAATTCAAGTATCAGGTGGTACGGAAGAACAGAAAGAAACCTTTTATTCTGCTCTCTACAAAGCATTTCTATGGCCCATATTATTAAGCGATGTAAATGGAGAATATGTTGATGCCAAAGGCGAGGTAGTAAACAAAGGATTCCGTTACTATAGTGAACCTTCTTTTTGGGATGATTATCGTAATAAGTTAACTTTGCTGGGTATGGTTTCTCCCGATGTCACGGCAGACGTCCTAAAATCTATTACAGATTATGGAGAGATTAGAGGATTCATGCCCAGATTTTTCCATGGCGATCATGCTTCTACCTTTGTTACAGGGAGTTATTTAAGAGGTATCCGCGATTTTGACGTGCAGCACGCATATAAAATACTCTTAAACAATGCCTTTGCCGAAGGCGAGGGCAGCAGACCTCATATTAAAGAGTATATGGAGCGGGGATGGATATCCGAAATGGATATTAAAGATCCCAAATTAGAAACAGTAGCGAAAG
>OOCN01001242.1_pt1 | contig 17657 bp, 16 predicted proteins | sample 1671361 | NCBI WGS metagenome assembly OOCN01 (sample SAMN06348149, study PRJEB24527) | human gut metagenome | biome: human gut; feature: ankylosing spondylitis patient; material: feces | host: Homo sapiens | place: China | collected 2015-10
TTCATATTTCCTGCATCGCGAAGCGTGTTGCTGTGAACGGAGTGAACAGTAACAAAATATTTCTTTACAGATACAGGGCAATCGTATGGATCATTTTTTCCACATCCAGTGGTTTGGCCAGATGTGCGTTCATACCACAGTCCAGTGCATGGCGTACATCCTCTGCAAAAGCATTAGCGGTCAGTGCGATGATGGGAATGGAAGAAGCATCCGTCCTGTCAAGCTTCCGAATCTGGCGTGTGGCCTCGTATCCGTCCATCAGAGGCATCATAATATCCATAAGTATCACATCAAATGTCCCCTCGGGGTGACGGGAGAAAAGTTTTACAGCTTCCCTGCCATTGGATACTGCAGTTACCACAGCACCTTCCTCTTCAAGGAGTACCTGTGCCACTTCTCTGTTTATTTCATTATCCTCCGCCAGCAGGATCTTTATGCCCTGAATGGAGTTTCGCTCAGCTTCTGGCTCAGAAGAGATATCCGTTTCTTCTGCCTTTTCAAATGGCAGAGTGATCACAAAAGTACTTCCGATACCCGGAGTACTGGAAATCTCAATGGTACCACCCATCTGTTCAAATAGCGCTTTGGCAATGCTCATACCCAGTCCGGTGCCATGATATACACTTCGGGCATCCATATTCTCCTGAGTAAAGGGTTCAAAGATCTTCTCCAGATATTCTTTGCTGATGCCGATTCCCGTATCAGAGATCGTCCATCTGCAGACCAGCTTATGATCATGGGAAGGGAGAGCATGGATCTCCGTATGGATCGCCCCATTTTCTCTGTTGTATTTGATACAGTTACTGTAAATATTCATCATGGCACGACGGAGGTGCAGAGGGCTGCCGTATACAAAGGGATGTTCGTATATCTCCGGTGCGATATGAACGGTGAAATCAATGCCGTTTTTCTGTGCTTGCATATCAATCAGCATCTGTGTCTCTTTTTCATATTTGATCAGATCAAAAGGTTCATGGTTGAGTACAAGTCCGCCCTCCTCAATCTTGAACATATCCAGTACATCATTGATAAGAGAGAGCAGATGACTGGCTGAAATGAATGCTTTTTCACGATTACTTTTCAGGAATCCGATATCATTTTCGTGCTTTTTATCAATTTCCAGCAGACCAATGATCCCATTCAACGGCGTACGCATATCGTGGGACATACGGGAAAGGAAATTGGATTTCTCTGCATTGGCACGTTCGGCAGTATCAAGAGCTTCTTTGAGAAGCTTCTGGTGTCTGATTTCTGATTCCACCACATCGTCCACATTCAAAAATCCCAGAACAATGATACCGGAGTCTTCGTTTTTGATAAAGCGGAACTGATAGTAATGGATACCATCCCTGTCATTTATCCGGTAATTTCCCTTGTATTCGGACTGACCGGACAAAACACTCATTACATTACCCAGTTCCAGTGATTCTTCCAGCATTGTACGGTCATCCGGATATACACGCTGTTGGATATAGTCTGAGAGGAAAAGATCATAGGGGTATGTATTGCTGTGTTTTTTGTCCGGATCAGGGACATCGTGGTCTTCCTGCTTGATCACAGAGAGAGTTTTTTCTCTGGGGTTGATCAGGTATACGTTCAGGTAGTTGCTGCTCAGTGTCTGGACAATACTTACCTGTGTCTCATAGGCTTCCTGTGTTCTGGTGACATCCTCACCGTAAAGGATTGCTTCCAGATGATTATTGGAAGGATTGAGCAGCAGTCTTGCCACATATTTGGAAAGCCTGATTATATCGTCATCGTAGAGACAGCGGGAAACCCTGGTGACTTCCACCTGACCGTCCTCGTAGCTTTTCATCAGGGAACAGCGGCAAAATGCGTTGATAAAATCGTTTCTGTCCTTTAATACCGGTATAAAAACAGCAGTCTCTGCAATAAAATGGTCAATGGAAGCGTCAGCATCCATCTTATAGGCCAGGGCAGAGGTGCCTCCGATCTTCAGAATCTTATCATCTGTAAGGTCGAGATGAAAGTAGCCGGCAGCATGGGTAATGGATGCCAGAAGAGAGTGGAGCTGATTTTCATAAATTTTGCGTGCTGTCACATCATTGTCTTCACAGGCTACTGCAATTACGAAATCCCGATAGTCATCGGCGTTTCCGTTTCTGGCAATGAGCAGATAATAGTAATGGACAGTATCTGTGACAACCCTGAAATGGAATTTGAAAGAGGCTTCCTGAGAAAGTCTTTCCAGCAGGGTTTCATAATTCAGGTGTCTGGACACATAGGAACGCTCATCCGGATGAATATATTTCTGGATGAGAAAATTAAATGACAGCTTATAGTCTGAATTATCTTTAATATCGAGATCCGCAAAAGCATCAGTAAATCTGGAACGATATACGGATATTTTCCCGGTTTCCCGGTTTACGCCATAAACAGACATGTAGTCAGAAGCAAGCAGGTTGATGGCACCCAGCAGACGGAGAGAGTTCTCACCTGTGGGAATAGACTTTGACAGGCTTTCTCCTTCGGCTACTGTGCTGAATACAAGTGCATGTCCTCTGCTGCCGTCGGGCTGTACAGTCTCTACTGCATCAACTGTCTCATAAATATGACGGATCGGATCCAGGTAGGTCTTTGGCCCCTGTATCCCCAGTGCTACAGGGCAGGGCGGGCATGGGGAATCAAGCCCCATAAGTGCCTTATAGCATTTCACTCCCGGCTGGAGATTGGGGTACAGTTGTTTGGCAGTGTCGTTATAGCTTAGGATATTATAGTCTTTGTCTATGCTGTAATATCCGGATGAGTGTGTGTTCATAATTTGTACTCCTGGTGTTTAGTGCTTTACAGTATACTCTTTTTACCAAAGAATAGCAATGATAATGGACGAATTTGTAAAGGTTGTACAATGTTTGTAACTGTTCACACATCACTACTGTGAACGGAGTAAACAGTAACAATGTTTCTGATGTCTGCGCACGATTCCCAGGTTAAAATCCTGTCTGCCGTTTGCTACACTGATATCATATATCCGAGAAAGCTCTGACGGTCGCCTGATCGATTCTAATGCCCTGTATGAGGGTATATGTCAATTATATGATTGACGTATTTCCTAAACAAAAGTATACTGATGTTTATCAGAAGGACAGGGGTAGCAAGTATGGGATATACGACAATTACATTTATGATATTTATGCTGCTGGTAACAGCAGCATATTATATGTTTCCTGTAAAAAAATATCAATGGACCGTATTACTGGTTGCCAGTTATATTTTTTATTTATGGGCAAGCTGGAAATATGCTGCTTTTCTTTTATTTACTACATTTACAGTTTATTTTGCAGCACTTATTATGTATAAAAACAGCAAAACAGCGAAAGAAACGATAGTTCTTCATAGCGGAGAATGGGATCGGGAACAGAAAAAGCAGTACAAAGAGGAAATGAAAAGGAAGAGAAGAAAAGTTCTGATCATGGTACTTGTGCTGAATTTTGGGATACTTATATTCTTAAAATATTTTAATTTGTTTGCCGGAGGAATGAACAGTTTTCTTGAAAAATCAGGAATGACTGGTCCGATTCCAATATTGCATCTGGCATTGCCGTTAGGGATTTCTTTTTATACCTTTCAGTCTATCGGATATTTGATTGATGTTTACAGAGAAAAATTTGAACCAGAAAGAAATCCGGCAAAATATGCATTGTTTGTATCATTTTTTCCACAGCTCATTCAAGGCCCGATCAGCTTTTATGATCAGCTGGCGCATCAGCTTTATGCAGAACGAAATTTTTCTTATAAAAATCTAAAACATGGTACACTTTTGATGCTTTGGGGATATTTCAAAAAAATGGTGATCGCAGACAGGGCAGTCAGCCTGATCCAAATGGTTGCACCAGATTATATGCAGTATAATGGAACTGTTATTTTTATAACAGTTCTGGTCTATGCATTACAATTATATGCGGATTTTTCAGGTGGAATCGATATATCCAGAGGATTTGCAGAAATCCTGGGGATTGAAATGGCTGAGAACTTCTGCAGACCATATTTTGCAGTAAGCATTAACGATTATTGGAGACGTTGGCATATTACATTAGGCGCATGGATGAAGAATTATGTGTTTTATTCTCTTGCAATGTCAAAACGTTTTTTTAAAATGGGTAAAAACCTGAAACAAAAATATGGTGATCATGCGGTTGGAGCGCATATTGCAAAAGTGCTTCCGGCAGGAATTGCTTCTTTTATCACTTTCTTACTTGTGGGAATCTGGCATGGGGCAAATATGAAATATGTTGCCTTTGGTGTTTGGAATGGCAGCGTGATCCTGTTATCTGTTTTGATGCAGCCATTATTTAATAAAGCAATTGCCGGTCTGCATATTCAGACTCAAAAAACGTCATGGCGTATTTTTCAAATATTACGGACATTTTTGATCGTACTGATAGGATATATGTTTGACATAGGCAATAATTTTTCTGCTGCAATAGATATGCTGGGACGTTGTGTTAGGGATTTCAGTTTTGATATAACTCAGATCATAGAGCAGATTACGTCGTGCGGTATGACATTGTATGATTATATGCTGCTTATATTTATGACTGTTTTGATCTTTTATGTCAGTCTGATACAGGAACGTCATTCTGACACAACAATACGGAAGCTTTTGGAGGAGAAATATCCAAAATTTCAGTGGATCGTATTATTTGCAGGGCTTCTCAGCATTGCCATATTTGGAATGTACGGACCTGGATGCAGTGCAGCAGAATTTGTGTATATGCAGTTCTAGTACAGCGTGTTTGAAAAATGCCTTTAGGTAATAAGACAGATAGGACATATGATGAAAAAAAGAATTTTAAAACTAAGTTGCTTTGGTTTGATATTTATGTTATTCCTAAGTGGAGCAGCCGGATTTCTTAAGGTGAACAGTTTACCGGACAGTGTGCGTATCAAGGGATTTTATCTGGAACCCAAAGATAGTCTGAATATGGTAACGATTGGAGCAAGTGAGACTTATACGGCAATAGCACCAGGCTTGCTCTGGAAAGAGTTCGGATTTACCAGTTATAATTATTCGGTGGCCGGAAGTCCGATCTCAATAGTAAAATCACAGGTTAAGGAGATTCTGGCTAACCAGGATCCAAAAGTAATTGTGATAGAGATTAACGGGACATTGCAGGATGATGAATATCAGATAAATGAAAAACGATTGAGAAAGTACATAGATAATATTCCATGGTCAGTAAATAAGATAAACACAATTAAGGAGATAGTACCCGAAGATCAGCAGACAGAGTATTTCATACCTTTTTTAAAGTATCATTCAAACTGGCAGAGTCTGGATTTGTGCATAGCTAATTTTTACCTTCAGTCACGTATGATGCTGGAAGGCAGCAGCCGACTGAAGGGATTTCAGACAATATCCGGAGCAGAAGAAACAAAAAGTAAAGTAATAGATGTGAAGGGCGATACCTCAGTACTTCCTTTGTCTGAAAAGGCAGAATATTATCTGCGCGATCTTCTTCAGTATTTAAAAGATGAAGGAATTGACAATGTTCTGTTCATGCGCACACCGCACAGAATTACAAAAAAGAGTTATCCATTTTATCAAAGAGCAAATGAAGCGGAAAAGATTATCAAAGAATATGGATTTCCCTATGTGAACTTTGAAACACAAAAGGATGAAATCGGACTGAGCATGATGGATGATTTTTATAATAATCATCATCTGAATCTGTATGGACAGAAAAAGTTTACGAATTATTTTGGAAACTATATGGTAGAACATTATGATCTGAAGGATAGTGTGCATTTAGAAAAGGTTATAAAAGAATGGGATAAAACCGCAGAGGATACAGAGGATTGTCTGGAATATGTAGAAACCATGATAGAAGATAAAAACAGAAGTATTATTAATGAAGGATGGAAAGAAGCCAGGAGATTACACCTGACAACAGAGGAGTAATATGGGGAAAGGAATTGAACGGTATGGCTACTGATGAAGAGCTTTATGGGCAATATCTGAGCGGTGACGAGACAGGACTTGAACTATTGATAAAAAAATACGGCGACCCATTGACCTTATACATCGATGGTTATCTGCATGACGTCCATGAAGCGGAGGACTTAATGATGGAAACCTTTTCCTGGCTGTTTACGAAAAAGCCCCGCATCCGGGATGGATGTTTTAAGGCTTATCTCTATAAAGCGGCGCGGCACATGGCTTTACGCCACAAAAGCAGACGGCGGATTATCTTCAGTCTTGACGACCTGACCAGAGAACCGGAGGCGCAGACACTGGTGGAGGAGGTCATCCGCACAAAGGAACGAAATCAGATTCTGCATCTCTGCATGGACGAGTTAAATTCAGATTATCGGGAAGCTCTTTATCTGACCTATTTTGAGGGTATGAGCTATCAACAGGCAGCTGAGGTCATGGGGAAAAGTGTAAAGCAGATCACAAATATGGTGTACCGGGGAAAAGAGCGTTTACGTGGATTATTGCAACGGGAGGGTATTACAGATGTTGAAAAATGAGGAACGGATTGCTGAGGTAAAACGGCGTATTGGGGAAAAAGAACGACAGCAGAGACTGCGGCACAGACGGATTGTCTCCGCATTCTGCATAGCGGCATGCCTTGCAGTAATCGTTGGGGTTTCCTTTGTTATGCCAGGTATTGTCGGACAGATTGCGCCAGGTACTTCTTCCGGCTTTGAAACGGCAGCAACAATTTTGGGCGGCGGCACCGCACTGGGATATATGGTGATCGGACTGCTCGCTTTTATTCTCGGCGTGTGCGTGACGGTTCTGTGCTTCCGCATCCGCCAGCTGGACAAAGAGGAGCAGACGGAGGAACAAAAGGGGGACAATGGGGATGGAGCTGATCAGTAATCTTTTTCAATTCGCTGTCACCCTGCTGGGCTTTTGTCTGAGTGGTATCTGGTATCTGAAAGATCGAAAACAGACCTGTTTCCTGCTGACCTGCTTTTACGGATGCTTTGCCCTCGGCTCTCTTTACTGGACGCTGTATCTGCTTCTGTTTTCTGAAACGCCGCAGGTCTTTTATGTGTCAGAGTTCGGCTGGGTAGCCAGTGTGATTTTCCTTTATCTTCTGCAATACACCCTTTCTTCTGCCGGGGAAAGAAGATTTTTGACACGAAAAGCCCTGATTGCCCCTTTGATTGGCATTCCGCTTTGTGTGTTTTACTGCACCTTTGGAGATATTCTTTCCAATCTGCTCTGGTGTGGCATGATGATCGTTGTTTCTTATCATTCCATTCGGGGTCTTGCTTATGCACAGATACAGACGGGAACAGCGTGTAAGATGCGGTATTTCCACATTGGGGTACTGTGCTATGTGGCGGTGGAGTATGTTCTTTGGATCTCTGGCTGCCTGTGGCCGGGCTATTCCATTTCCGCTCCCTATTGCTGGTTTGATCTTTTGCTTACAGGCAGCCTGTTTGCGCTGCTCCCGGCCACAGGAAAGGCGGTGCAGGCATGACATATATTGAAAATGTATTTCTTTGCATGGCTTCGCCCCTGCTGATTGCCGCGCTGTGTATGGGAAAGCGGCAGAGAAAATTCTTTCTGTTTTGCTTTGCCGGGATGGGTGCATGTCTGCTTTCCGCATACATCAACACCTTTTTCGCTGCGCTTTATAAAGCGGACACCTTTGCAGCTACCACAGAGATCGCCCCGGTGGTGGAGGAAGTGATGAAACTTCTGCCATTGCTCTTTTATCTGCTGATATTTGAGCCGAAAAGAGAGCAGATCAAAAATACCGCCGTAGTTATAGCCCTTTCCTTTGCCACATTTGAAAACGTCTGCTACCTGATCCAAAACGGAGCCGGTCATTTTTCTTTTATTTTCTTCCGGGGTATTGGAACAGGAGCCATGCATGTGATCTGTGGAGCCATTGTCGGCGGCGGCCTTGCATATGTGTGGCAGAGAACATGGCTGAAGATTGCCGGAACCTGCGGCCTGCTGGGAGCGGCAATCACCTTTCATGCAATTTATAATCTCCTGATCGCCTACGGCGGTGCTGCACAGTATATTGCTTATCTGCTGCCTGTACTGATCCTGACAGCGGGGAAACTGATTTTCCGCAGTTCGATACAATAATATAACCTGATTTTCCGCTTTTGGGAGCTGTTTCGGCAGCTCTCAAATTTTTTTGAAAAAATTTGATTTTCAGGTGAGAGTTTTTCGCTTTTTTTGTACCTATATAAGTGAAAGACTTTTTAGGACTTTTTTGTGAAAGGAGGATGGAAGGCATGTATGATACAGAAAAGCGTATCGAATTGGTAAAAAAGCGAATGCATGAATACCACCGCCGCCAGGAGCGGCGCACAGTCTGCCGGCTGTCTGTTCTGTGTACCCTGTTATTCCTGTCTCTCGTGGGAACAATGGGGATAATGCACAGCCAGCCAATAGACATCACGGGAATGTACGGCGCAATCCTGATGCATGAGGACGCAGGCGGTTATGTGTTGGTGGCTGTCATTTCCTTTACTGTGGCAGTCGTGATTACCGCATTATGTATCAAATTCAGAAAAAAAGGACAAAAGAGTCAAGACGCAGAAGATCATGTATAAAGAAAGGAGAGGTGAAAGTATGAAGAAAAAGTTATTAGCCGGGATTCTGGCACTTGCACTGTGTTCTACAAATATGCCCCTTCAGACCATATTTGCGGAGGAATTTACTTCCGGAAATTCGGATGTAGTGTCAGAAGAAGAAACTCCGAAGATTTTTACCAATGAGGAGCAGGAAACAGCAGGAGAGACAGATGAGGAACTGTCTGTATTCAGTTCAGAAGAGGTTCCTGAATTTAATGATGCCCCCGATGAGGCAATGGCTGCTGCGGAAAATGAACAAGCTGGAGAAATTGATTTAGCTGATAACGATAAGGTTATAAACGGAGTTTATACTATAAGGTCGGCAGGAGATCACAAATTCACATGTAGCCGGGAAACAGGAAATAGAATTGTGGTTGATGGAGGGAATACTTCAGAGCAAGACAACATCAACATTTATCTTAATAAAGTAAATATCAATACATCTGCTGGTCCGGCACTGCAAATAAATGTTAATGTTGAAGCTACAGTCACTATCTATTTAACAGGCACAAATAATCTTATAGCAAAGAATACATGGTATGCCGGTTTACAGAAAGCTAACACAGCTTCGCTTATAATAACAACCAAGGTTTTAGACCCTACTGCAGGAATCTTAAATGCTCATGGTAGTAGCGATGGGGATGGCGCCGGAATTGGTGGCAGTAATATTACTATTAATAGTTGTTCTGTAATTGCTAGTTCTAAGTATGGTGCTGGAATTGGTGGCAACAAGCAAGGCGCTGGCAGTAATATTACCATTAATAGTGCTTCTGTAACTGCTAGTTCTACGGATGGTGCCGGAATTGGTGGCGGCCTTTACGGCGATGGCAGTGATATTATCATTAATAGTAGTTCTGTAACTGCTAGTTCTACGAATGGTGCCGGAATTGGTGGCGGCGAAGGAAATTCTTGCGAAAATATTACCATTAATAGTAGTTCTGTAACTGCTAGTTCTAAGTATGGTGCCGGAATTGGTGGCGGCAAGGGATATGGAGGTTCTTGCAAAAATATTACCATTAATGGCGGCTCGGTAAAAGCCTCTTCTGTATCCGGTTCCCCAACAAACGAAGGGAAAGAGGTTTATTGTTGTACTATTGAAAATCCCGAAAATGCGAACGTAACAATCAAAACTGGAACAGGTTCTAGTGTAAATTGGAAGCCTGTAAACCATTCCTCTCTCGACCCTGATGACACTAATCTGTATGTTTGGCTACCCAAGCTCGAAAGCAATTCTACAAACAGCTATTTGATTATACTTGACCCAGAAAACAGTTCAGAATCTCGAACACGGAATTATTCATTCGACACCGTTACCAACACATTTAAAGCTGCTCAAGCTGTTAATGATTTTATATTTAAGTCCCCTGTAAATCTTACTTACAATGGTCAGCCTAAAGAAGCCTCATTAGAGTTTAAATTTAAACCTACACACGAAAATGACAGAACAATCTTATTGAAATATTATAAAGGTAAATACGAAAATATCAAAGATAACATTGATACAATCGAACCGCTCCAAGGTGCTCCTGTAAATGCAGGCACATATACCGTAAAGGCTGAGATAGGGGAAAGTAAATCCTATTTTGAACATAAAGGATTAGTAAGTTCAGAATGGACATTTACTATAAAAAAAGCTTCTGTAGCACCAGGAGCAGATTTTAATAAAACTTCTATATCCGTTCTATGGTCCTGTAAAAAGATCAGAGACATTACCAATCCTTTTTCGGCTGACTGGAAATGGGATAACGATGTTAATCCTGATCAGGAATTACAAGTTGGAAAACCCATTACAGCTACCGCAATTTACAATGGCGACGATAAGGGGAATTACGAAAAAGAATCTATTACTTACACAATCACCAGAAGTCAATGCACGCACGAACACACCGCCGGACGTTATTACTCCTCTCCATCCTGTACTTCCAGCGGATATAGCGGAGATACCTACTGCACAGACTGTAATGAAACACTTTCCTATGGTTATACCATTTCCGCATACGGTCATGACTATGACAATGGCGTTATCACTACAGAACCAACTACAGAAACTGACGGAATCATAACTTACACCTGTAAACGATGCAAACATCAGGATACAAAAACCCTCGGTAAACTTGGCGACGGGGAACCTTACATTGAGGGAAGTTTCCAGAAGAAAGGCTGGGATGCTGTCAATAATCTGATTAAGGCTTCCAAAGAAAAAGATACCATCTCCATTATCATGAATGGTGCCAGGACACTTCCTGCTTCTGTTTTATCCGGGATAAAAGGCAAAGATATTTCCCTGAACCTTGATATGGAGAATGGTTTCATCTGGAAGATCAACGGTACTTCCATTACAGCAGAAATACCTGCGGATACCGATCTTTCTGTTACAAACACAGCAGAATATATCCCGGCAGCATTATACAGCCTGATCTCCGCAAACCAGAATGATTTCGGTTTCCATCTTGGAAGAAGCGGAGCTTTTGATTTCCCGGCTGTGCTTTCTGTAAAAACAGATGCCTCCTGTGCAGGACTTATGGCAAATCTGTTCTGGTATGATGTTGAGAATGGGGTTCTGCAGTGTATCCAGACTGTAACTGTAGGCGGTGCATTTGAGCGCAGTATTCCATATGCTGACTTTACTCTTTCCAAAGGACAGGATTATTTCATAGCATTTGGTACAGAATCTCTCAATGGCAGAGTCATTCACACAGACGGAAGTATCACAGATGAAAACGGTGCATACCTGCGACCTGCCAACACAGAGATATCCAGCCACTCCATCGACAGAAACAAGCTTACTGTCAGACTTTCCAAAGGATGTGCGGGCGCTCAGGGTTATGACTTCGTGATCAGCAAGAAATCAGATATGCTCAAAACCGGAAAGTTCAGCAAAACAGTTTCCTCAACCGGCAAGCCACAGGCATCTTTCAGATATCTTTCAAAAGGTACCTGGTATGTGGCAGCCCGAAGCTGGGTTCTGGATGCACAGGGCAATAAGGTCTATGGTTCCTGGACAAAGATCAAGAAGATCAAGATCACTGTTGTCACACCACAGCAGCCAAAGATCAGGAATATTACTGTAGAAGGAAACACTGTGACTGTTACTTACACAAAATGCAAAAATGCTACAGGTTATGAGATCCTGCTTGGAACCAAATACAAGACTTCCGCAGGTGAGAAATATCCGGTTAAGAAATATGTGAAACGTACAGAAGGCAAAAATACCGTAACTGTAACCTTTACAAACATAAAGAAAGGCACCTGGTATGTGACAGTACGTTCCTGGAATAAGACCTCCAAGGATAAATCCAGAGTTTACAGTCCATATTCCACAATGAAGAAATTCAAGACAAAGAAATAGCTTCTGTTTCTTAGATGTTACTGTGGAATGATAAAATGATGTCATCTGAATATATAAAAAACAGGGCAGATCTTCCGCAGTTTCGATACAATAATATAGCTTGATTTTCCGCTTTTGAGAGCTGTTTCGACAGCTCTCAAATTTTTTTAAAAAAATTTTATTTTCAGGTGAGAGTTTTTCGCTTTTTTGTACCTATATAAGTGAAAGACTTTTTAGACCTGTTTTTTTGAAAGGAGGATGGAAGACATGTATGATACAGAAAAGCGTATCGAATTGGTAAAAAAGCGAATGCATGAATACCACCGCCGCCAGGAGCGGCGCACAGTCTGCCGGCTGTCTGTTCTGTGTACCCTGTTATTCCTGTCTCTCGTGGGAACAATGGGGATAATGCACAGCCAGCCAATAGACATCACGGGAATGTACGGCGCAATCCTGATGCATGAGGACGCAGGCGGTTATGTGTTGGTGGCTGTCATTTCCTTTACTGTGGCAGTCGTGATTACCGCATTATGTATCAAATTCAGAAAAAAAGGACAAAAGAGTCAAGATGCAGAAGATTATGTTTGAAGAAAGGAAAGGTGTAAAGTATGAGAAAAAAGTGTTTCAAAAAAACTATTTCATTGGCATTATGTATCGTCATGTCTGTAACGATGACGGGAACTCCGGTATTGGCAGACGCTTTTACAGATGGCAGCCAGTCGATAATTTCCGAGAACGCAGAGATTCCGACAGTTGATGTGGAGTCTGCTACGAACTGCGGAGATGTAGCCAGTACAGAGGAAAACCTGACAGAGCCTGCGCTCTTGTCGGAAACGGAAGAAAAGTTTGACAATCCGGAATATGCAGAATTTTCCGGCGGGAATGATGCAGAAGTTGTCAGCGAGTTTTCCGATGACAGCGTTCCGGCTGCACAGACAGGAGGAAATAATGTTGTTTACCTGGATTCGAGGTCAGGAAATGATACAAATGATGGAAGCAGTGTAGAAAATGCCGTAGGGACTCTTGCGAAGGCTATAGCGATTGCCAATGGTGGAATTATCTATCTGCTTAATCCTATAGACATCAATGAAAATGTCACTCTGGAGAATGTGACACTTCGTCCGGGAAGAAGCACTATGTCACATATGCTGTATATACGGGGTGATGTAACGTTACAAAATATAATAATAAAATATAACACCGGATGGTACGCCTTGCCAGTTCTCTGCTGATCCTATTGAGGTGGCAGGAACGTTGACTATAAAGGATGGCACTGAGATTGGACCGTTCCCGGGAAAAAGTTGTATTTATGCATTACCACATAGTACTGTAAATCTGAATGGTGGTGAAATCCAGGGAGATAAGCAGAACATAGTTGAGCGTGGCGGTGGAATATATGCGTTTAATGCAATTGTCAATGTGAATGGAGGTATAATCAGTGGACATAGTGCAACGTATGGCGGTGGAATATGTGCGATAGAATCAAATGTAAGTTTAAAAGGAGGCAGCATTGCTGGTAATAAAAGTGGACGGGGCTCAGGTGTCTACTTGGATATGTCTAACTTGTTTATGATAGAAGAAAATGGGAAAAGCTGCCAGATCACCCAAAATACAGTAACAAAAGAACCTTCTTCTAAAGATATGCACGGCGAAGGTGGCGGAATTTATCTGGTTTATTCTAAAGCAGAAATTTCATCTGGAACCATCAATGAAAATACAGCCATTGCAACAGCTCCTGACGAATACGGTAATGTCTTTGGCGGATTAGGTGGTGCAATTTCAGCAAAGTATTCAGAAGTAACCATCAAAGGAGATGCAGAAATCTGTAATAACAGTGCGGGTTACCGTGGAGGTGCGATATACACAGAGGGAACGAAAGATAATCGTTGTCTGCTTAATATAGAAGGTGGAACTATCAGCGGCAATCATGTGAATGGAAGCGGAGCCGGTATTTTCGCTCTATGTTCTAAGGGAATCAAACATAATATGGATGTGATATTTTGTGAGCGTAAGGAGTGGATAGGAATTGAAGAAAGGAGTTCAGCATGAGAAGAAAAAAAGATAAAAGCAATGGCATTACTGCTTTGTATGAAAGACTGTCTCGTGATGATGATAATGCTGGAGAGAGTAACAGTATCGTTCATCAAAAGCAAATGCTTGAAGATTATGCTATAAAACATGGTTTTACGAATCTTGTTCATTTTACCGATGATGGTTGGAGTGGAGCGACCTTTGACAGACCTTCATGGAACAGACTTGTTGAAGGTGTTAAAAACGGAGAAATCACTGCCTGTATCTGCAAAGATATGTCCAGAATCGGCAGAGACCATTTGCAAGTAGGTTTTTTCACTGACATTCTGTTTAGAGAAAAGGAAGTTCGATTTATAGCAATCAATAATGGTATTGACAGTGACCGTCAAGAAACCAGTGAGTTTGCCCCTTTTCTGAATATTATGAATGAGTGGTTTGTCAGGGACACAAGTAAGAAAATTAAAGCTGTACTGAAATCCAGAGGTTCTTCCGGCAACGCTCATACAAGTAATATCCCACCATACGGCTATTTGAAAGACCCCGAAAACCCCGACCATTGGATTATTGATGAAGAAGCTGCTGAAGTAGTCCGCAGAATTTATCGCATGACTATTGAGGGAAAAGGACCTTATCAGATAGCAAGAGAACTTTCAGAAGAAAAAATAGAAAGACCGTCTTATTATCTTGGAAAAAAGGGACTTGGAAATCATGCAAGCAACTATGACAAAGAAAATCCGTATATGTGGCGAGGAAATCAGGTTACTACTCTGATTGCCCGACCAGAGTATATCGGAAAGACTGTCAACTTCAGGACATTCAAAAATTCCTATAAGGACAAAAAGACGAAAAGGGCAGATAAGGAAGATTGGGTGGTTTTTGATGATACACAAGAGCCTATTGTCGATGAAGAAACATGGCTGCTTGCTCAAAAGTTAAGACAGAATGTAAGAAAAGCAGATCCTATGGGCGAGCCTAATGTTCTAACTGGAAAGATTTACTGTGCTGACTGTGGTGCACCGATGTATAATCACAGGCAACGAAAAGGGCGTGAAAGAATATACTATACTACCAAAGGCGAAAAGCGGATAAGCCATTCAAATCCGGCAGATTGTTATGAATGTTCCACATATAATCTTGCTTATCAGAAGTATGACCGACATTGTACTTGCCACCATATTTCAACAAAAGCACTTAAAAGCATCATTCTGAAAACCATACAGGAGACTTGCCATTATGTTTCTTTGAATGAGCGGGAGTTTGTTTATTCTCTGCAAGAAGAATCGGCGATGAAAGATATTGCTGTTTCTGAAACTGTAAAAAACCGCATTGAAAGAAATCAGAAGCGAGTTCACGAACTGGATATGCTTATCAGGAAAATCTATGAAGATAATGTGATTGGAAGATTGCCGGACAGACTTTTTCAGAGTATGCTTACTGATTATGAAAATGAGCAGAACGAGCTGAACAAGATTATTGAGACTGACACCGCTGATATGCAACGGATTATAGGCGGTCAAAATAATGTGGAGCGTTTTCTAAAGCTGGTTAAAAAGTATGAGAACATTACAGAACTTACTCCTGCCATGATAAATGAATTTATCGACAAAATTCTGGTTCACGAGCCACAAGGAAAAGGTGCAGACCGCACCACAGAGGTGGAGATATATCTTAACTATGTCGGGCAATTTCAAGTACCTGTGGAGCAGCATGAACCAACCGAGGAAGAAAGGATTGCTGCTGAAAAAGAGGCGGAACGACTTCGCAGAAAACGAGAATCCAATCGTAAGTATATGAAAAAGATTCGTGAGAAATCAAAAGAATTTGCGGAGCATGAGCGTATAGCAGAAGAAAAAAGCTCTGATAGCAATGTGTGTGTTGAACAGAACGCCACAAGCAAATCAAATCGGCAAAAAGTGAAAGGAGAAAAAATAGCATGACAGAATTGAAACCACGAATCCATGACAAAAGCAACGGTCTGGACTATGTTCTTGTGGGCGATTACTATGTGCCGGACTTGAAGCTGCCGGAGGAACACCGCCCTATCGGTATGTGGGGCAGACTGCACAGGACATATTTGGAGCAGTACCGCCCTGCAAGGTTCTCTGCCCTCTGTTTATCCGGCAAACTGCATACTTACCTTGCTGACCTGAACGAACAGGCAACGGAAAGGTGCAGCCTTATCATTGAGCAGATGAAACAAGCCGAGGGCGTGACCGAAACCATGAAAGCAGACAATCAGATGTTGTGGGTACAGTCCATGAACTCTATCCGTAACCGAGCCGAAGAAATCATCAGACAGGAAATGATTTACTGCTGATTTTATCAAGTCCAAAACCAACAAATTTGTATCGTAAACGAAGCGACAGGTATTTCCTTATGAAGTGTCTGTCGCTTTTCATTTATCAAACTTTAAGGAGGAAAACACAATGAAGATGAACCGGAATGAAATGGAAGCCCTTTATGCCTTTGGCTGTCCGAACCTGAAAGCAACTGTCGAGCGTTTGCGTATGGTAGCTGCCCTTGCACCCGATCCAGTGGCGAAGAAGCTGTTTTATATGCTTTCCGTCAAGCTGAGTGCTGAGGGTGTTGAAAGGTGGTATCGCTGCTTTTACTGCAAGCTGCGTGTGTTGAAAAACCATAGGGAGGGCTGCTATGACGAGACTGACGAAGATTGAGAAAGAAACAATCGTTCTCTTTAATGAGGGCGAGGACAAGGCAAATATCTACACCCACAACGCCGGATTGAAAAAGAGGTTGGCTGCTTTTGCTAAGAAGTACCCTGACCTTTGCCGACTGGAAAAATCCAATGTTCAAGGCGGTGTTTCTTATGAGCTGGCAAAGTCCCGTCTGTCTATCCGTTTCCTGCCGCCTTACAGTGAGGAACGCAGACAGAAAGCCAGCGAATATGCGAAAAAGCATGGGCTGAACAGCTAGCAGGGATAATGTGATAATCAGGGCTGATATGCGGTTAAAATGTCAGGTGCAGACCTGATGTTTTGACCGTTGCCTATCGCCTGTGAGGAAAATATCGGGGACTATGGATTTTGCGAAAATGTGCGTTACAAGGTTTGAACAGGAACTCTGTACACAAAATTTTTTCTTCCATTCTTTAGGCTGATGAAGTATAATAGACAAAAGATAATTTTAGAAGTGAGCTTTTCGGGAGGCAGTATATATGGAAAAAAGTAAGGTAGAATTTGTATATAAAAATATTTCTTCATTAAACAAGATAAGTATAGTGAATAAAAAAATATTTCGTATTTTGCCATATATTTGTGTGCCATCACTTGTTGTAGGGGGAATTGCGGTTTTTCTAAAAGAAATGTTGCCTATAAAAGGAGTGTTGCCTGATTATATTAGACTTGTTTGCTTAGTCATATTTTTCTTAACCTTTTTGATGTGGTTGGTGTCTTTCTTTTTTGAATACATTTTCCTGTTTTTATGGAAATGCCCTGTATGTAAAGGAAAATTTCCATGGTATAAGACTACTTTGGGATATTTAGGAGAAGAAGGAGGTAGTCTTGTAAATAAAGAAGTTAAAGATATTTGTGACCGCAAGAATAAGAAAATATCTTTAATTCAATATGAAAATAGCAATTTAATCATTCCCAAAAAGTGTCCGCATTGTGGGGAAGTTATATGGAAAAAATAATTTTTGTAGATTACCTGTAATCTGCCACAACTGAATATGACCGTCAAGGTCAGATGAAGAAACCGATGTATT
>OOCN01001244.1_pt1 | contig 17631 bp, 19 predicted proteins | sample 1671361 | NCBI WGS metagenome assembly OOCN01 (sample SAMN06348149, study PRJEB24527) | human gut metagenome | biome: human gut; feature: ankylosing spondylitis patient; material: feces | host: Homo sapiens | place: China | collected 2015-10
GCATATCCATAGAATCTCCTCCTCGCTAGATATAATTATGTACCTATCAGAAGGAGTTTTCAAGCCGTTTGTTGGTGAAAATATAATAAAAATACCAGTATTTATCAGATTCTTAGCCGGCAGCCCAAATACTTCCTAGATATAAAATCACGGGACTGCAGGCTACAATGAGAACTGGTGTCTGGAAGAAACTCATTTTCTTCATCATCCTGCTGATAATGACCCGAAAAATGCAGAGAAGCATGTATGCAAGTATCCCATAAAGAAAGACAAACAAGCGGGAAACATCACCAGCAATATGAGTGAAGAACATGAGGACGACAGCAAAAACTATGCCTCCTAAAGAAGCGAAGATAAGTTTTTTCGTTATCTCATAAGTCAAGTATCTCCAGGAATAAAGACCTTCGTAAAAGATAAATGCCATGAAAACGAGCGGCACCCATAAATAAAGATAAGCAGGCGATACGTGGAATACCGTTCTCGTAATTAACCCATTCCTGATAAAAAGCGAAAAAACGCCTGCCAAAACAAGGGCCACATAATCTCCTGCCAAGAAAAGAAGTGTCTGAATCAAGGCACTCCCTGCCTGATTTTCTGATTTTATTGATTCCATACCACGCTGAACCTCTGAATCCATATGATCTCCCCCAGATCAAATTTGTTTCGTCTTAAAATGCAAATGTAATAATTATAAGTATAGCATAGCGAAAATATCATATCATTACTCTAATCCTGCACACCAAAAATTATATAAGTTTCATTCCTCTTCCCTTACAATATAGAGCTGCCTCTTCTTTGTTTCCAGATAAATCTTTGCAATATAAAGGCCAATGATGCCAAGACTCATCAGGACAAGGCCACCGAGGAGCGTAATGATACATACAAGAGAAGGCCAGCCTGCCACAGGATCTCCTGCAATCATAGCACGAATAAAGATGAATATAAGTGCCAGGAAGGAAATACCACACATAGCAATTCCCATGACAGAAGATAAGTACAAAGGGATTGTCGTATAAGCAAGAATACCATCAACCGAATACTGGAAAAGCTTCCAGAAGGACCACTTCGTATGACCAGCGCTTCTTTCAATATTCTCATAAGAAAGCCATTTCGTCTTAAAACCAACCCAGCTGAAAATCCCCTTGGAGAAACGGTTATATTCTCCATCCGCTACGATGGCATTCACCATCTGACGAGACATCATGCGAAAATCTCTGGCGCCATCAACAATCTGCGTTTTAGAAAGCTTATTGATGATTTTGTAGAACTGCCTGGCAAAGAAAGAGCGAATAGCAGGCTCTCCTTTTCTGGTCGTCCTCTTCGTCGCGACACAGTCATAGTCTTCGATCGGATCATGCAAGAGACGCCACATATCTGGGAGAAGAGCCGGAGGATCCTGAAGATCCACGTCCATCGTAGCTACATAGTCTCCCTTAGCCATAGAAAGCCCGGCATAAAGCCCTGCTTCTTTCCCGAAGTTTCTGGAAAAAGAAACATAATGAACCCTGGAATCTTTTTTATGAAGATCACGAAGAATCTCTATGGTCCTGTCTGTACTTCCGTCATCAATAAAACAGAATTCCAGCTCCGCATCGATTCTATCCTCATACTTCATGACCTCATCATAAAAAGTCTGAATCGTGGCTTCCTCATTAAAACAAGGCACCACCAATGATAACAACTGCATTGCAATTCTCCCTATTTTCAAATCAGGCCAATCGCTCCTATAAACACTTCCTAATTAATCAATAAACTATTTTCATAAGTCATGTATTTATTATAAATGCACTTCATCATACTGTCATTCTGAAATATCGAAATAAAAGAAGATTAAATTAAATCTGTTTTGATAATATCCGTCAAAACCGCGTCCGAGGACTTTGACCTGCCCCAGCGGGGAAGGAGTACCGGCTTTCGGCTGTTGCCGGAAAAGGGGTGCAGTATTCATAGCACTTTAAAATATGAAAAGGTTCTTCGAGCAGCGCGAAGTCGTATTGTGTGTTTATAAAAAGAGCCTTATACCAGTCTTCGACTGAGGAAATGCAACTCATCCCCCGGCTCTGCCGGTACCTTCCCTTCCAGGGCAAGGTCAAATGCAAAAAACCGCACTCTTTCGAGTGCGGCTGCTTCTTTAATTATTGCTTTTATTTCAATATAGACTTCAGGAATGCCTTGGTCCTTTCGCTCTTTGGATGTTCGAAGACTTGCTCGCTGGTGCCTTCTTCTTCTACTTTTCCGTCTACCATGAAGAGGATCCTGTCGGAAACAGATTTGGCGAAGGCCATTTCGTGGGTGACGATGACCATGGTCATGTTTTCGTCAGCCAGCTGCTGGATGGTTTTCAGAACTTCGCCTGTCAGTTCAGGATCAAGAGCAGATGTCGGTTCGTCGAAGAGCATGATTTCCGGGTTCATGGCAAGAGCTCTTGCGATAGCGACTCGCTGTTTCTGCCCTCCGGAAAGGCTTCCAGGATACATGTTCTTCTTATTCAGAAGTCCTACTTTATCCAGAAGATTCTCGGCAATAGGAAGAACTTCTTCTTTCTTCATGCCTTTGACATAAATCGGAGCGGCCATGATGTTATCCAGGACTGTCATATGCGGAAAAAGATTGAAGGACTGGAATACCATGCCCATCTTTCCCAAAATTTCCTTGGACTTTACTTCATTGGCGTAGATGACTTCTCCATTCTTTTCTTCCGCGAGATAATCGCCGTCGACAAGAATGGATCCTCCCTGGATCGTTTCAAGGTGATTCAGGCAGCGGAGGAGAGTACTCTTGCCGGCACCGGATGGCCCGATGATGGAGATGACTTCCCCTTTTTCAAGACTCATATTGACCTTATGAAGAATGGTGAGTTTGCCATAAACCTTCACAATATCTTTCATTTCAATAAAGCTCATCGCAGTACCTCATCAGTCTTCATAAACGGCATAGCGTTTTTCAATGTATGCCAGAATCTTTGTCAGGATAGCCGTGCAGAGCAGGTAGAAAACAGCTGCTACAAGGAACGGCGTTGTATCGAAGTCGCGCTGAACGAAAGCACGGGTGACGCGCATGAGGTCGTTCATAGCAAGAATGTATACAAGAGAGGTATCCTTCAGAAGCGTGATGGTTTCGTTGCCAAGAGGCGGGATGACGCGCTTGACGACCTGAGGAAGGATGATGTGCCACATCGTCTGCTTATACGTAAAGCCAAGAACCTTGGCGCCTTCATACTGGCCCTTGCTGATCGACTGGATGCCGCCTCGGAATATTTCAGCGAAGTATGCAGCATAGTTCGCTACGAAAGCCAGGATGGCCGCCGGGAAATCATTGATCTGGATATTCAGCATCAAAGGAAGGCCATAGTAAATGAACATGATCTGCAGCATCAGAGGCGTGCCTCTCATGACGTAGATGTACATGGCGGCCAGACGGCGGAAAAGCCCCACCTTCGAGATGCGGACCATGGCGAGAAGTACACCGATTGGCAGTGACAGCACTATGGTAAAAAGGAAAATCTTGGCAGAAACGCCCAGACCTTGAATCATATTTGGCAAAATGTGAATGATATAATCCATCATCGGCTCCTTACATTCCGGAATTTACGGCAGTGCCGTTTTTGATCATGTATGAATATCATACACTGACTTCATCCTTTTAACAAGATAGAGTGACAAAATTTACAAACTGGCTAGATATGAACGAAGCAAGGCAGAACAGGAAACCTCCCGCTCTGCCTCTTCGTTTATCCCTTAAAGGGAATTATTTCAGAATAACATCTTTACCGAACCATTTTTCGGAAATCTTAGCAGCTTCGCCGCTTGCTTTTACCTTTTCAATGCCTTCATTCAGAAGATCGATCAGAGCCTGGTTATCTTTCTTGACGCCGATAGCGAATGTATCTTTGGAAACAACGCCATCCAGTTCTCTGAATGTTCCAGGTTTCTTAGTCATGTAGTATTCAATCAGGACAGAGTCAGCCAGGATTGCATCGCAGCGTCCGGATTCCAGATCCATGAAGCAGGAAGCAAGATCAGGATAAGCCTTGACTTCAGAGAAGGAATTCTTCAGAGCCGGATCCTTATTCAGAGCAGCTTCCGCCGTGGAAGCTTCCTGGATATCCAGTTTCTTTCCTTTCAGTTCAGCCTGTGTCTTGATCGGGCTGTCAGCCAGAACGACGTAGACCTGAGTATTATCCATGTAAGGTTTTGTGAAACCAAGCTTCTTCTGTCTTTCCGGAGTCATGGTGAAGCCGTTCCAGATGGCATCGATCTTACCGGAATTCAGTTCCGTTTCCTTGGAAGCCCAGTCGATTGGCTTGAATTCAATCGGAACACCGATTTCCTTGGATACCGCATTTGCCATATCGATATCGAAGCCTACGATCTTACCGCTGTCATCACGGAACCCCATCGGAGCGAAGGTATCATCCATACCAGCTACAATCTTTGTCGGCTTAGCGCCTGCAGCAGCTGACTTAGCAGCGCTTCCGGCAGACTTCTGATCTCCGCCACATCCAGCCATCAAACCAATAGCACCCAGTGCCAAAACCCCTGCTGCAAGAATCTTTTTAATATTCATGGTCATCTCTCCCTTAGCCTTCTTTAATTCTTTATCTCGTTAAAGAGTTATCTTGGCATTATATTACATGATTGAGAGATGCCTGTCAACACCTTTTTTGAAAATCTTAAAAAAATTTTCCGCTGCGTTTTGCGAATTTCACCACGTAGATAATATAGAAATATGGGCAAAGTAAAAGCTCGTAGATTTCAATCTGCCTGAACAGATATTAGGGTAGAAATCTATGAGCCAAAAATATTAGCTTCCTAAAAAACTTAGCATTTTATATTGCTGATTTATTTTCATACATCTTCTGATAATAATTCTGATATTCTCCGGAAATGATGTCTTCCCACCATTTCTGATGTGTCAAATACCACTGAATCGTCTTCTTGATACCATCGGCAAATTTTGTTTCCGGAATCCAGCCAAGTTCTCTGTGAATTTTTTCAGGATCAATGGCATATCTTCTGTCATGGCCTTTTCGATCCGTTACGTGAGTGATTAAACTCCCCGGCTTTCCAAGCTCCTGACAGATCAGTTTAACGATGTCTATATTCCTCATTTCATTATGACCGCCGACGTTATAGACTTCCCCGACTTTTCCTTTACGGATAATGAGGTCAATGGCGCGGCAGTGATCTTCAACATAGAGCCAGTCACGAACATTCAGACCATCCCCGTAAACAGGAAGAGGCCTGTCATGGAGCGCATTGATAATCATCAGCGGAATGAGCTTTTCCGGGAAATGATACGGTCCATAGTTATTCGAGCAGCGCGAAATTGTGACAGGAAGTCCGTATGTCCTGTAGTAGGCCATGACAAGGAGATCAGCCCCAGACTTGGAACTGCTGTAAGGACTCGATGTATGGATGGGCGTTTCTTCTGTAAAGAAAAGATCAGGACGATCCAGAGGAAGATCGCCATACACTTCATCGGTAGATACCTGGTGATACCTCTGAATGCCATACTTTCTGCAGGCATCCATCAGGACAGACGTCCCGATAATATTCGTCTGAAGGAAGATTTCCGGATTTTCAATGGAACGATCAACATGGCTTTCTGCAGCGAAATTAATCACGACATCAGGCTTTTCTTTTTCAAAAAGGCCATAAACGCTATCCCTGTCACAAATATCCATCTTTACGAACTGGAAATTCGGATGATCCATGACATCTGCCAATGTTGAAAGATTTCCAGCATATGTCAGCTTATCCAGGCATATAATCTGATCACCTGGATGTTCCTGCAGCATATAATGAACAAAGTTTCCTCCGATAAAACCGGCTCCCCCGGTCACGATAAGCTTCAAGGTGCTTCACCTCTTCAAATTTTGCCCGACAAAGCTATCTATACAGACAAAAACAAATAAAATTATGCCATAAACCAACGTCAGAAAAATCCATATTATATTATATGTTATGTTATACTACCCTTCTTATATAGCGATTAATTGCATCGTTCCGTCACTATATTCCCAGCTTCTCTCTAGCCGCAGATATACCTTCCATCAACACAGAATCCCTCATTCCTAAAAGAATTCCAATATAAACGGCTCCTCCAATAATAGCAATGACACCAGTATGAATAATAGTCGGTGAAAACATTTGCTCTATAGTAATTGTAATCATGAACATAATCATACCTGCTAACCAATAATGTGTAGATTGGGATAATATCGTCTTAAAACCGAAATCCCTTCTTACCATATAAAGCTGAACCATTGTTACCAGCCATTCAGTAAGAAGAGTGGCAATAGCAACACCAACCGAATGATATTTTGGAATCAAATAGAAATTGATACCAAAATTAAAAGCCGCACCCACTATAACCGATAGGGTCAACTGATTCTGGCGATTTGTTGGCACTAAGTACTGAATTCCTGTTACATTACTTATCCCTATAGCAATAATAATTCCACTGATTGCCTGAAGAACAACTATTACCTTTTCGTAACCAGGACCATAGAACCATGGGACAAAATTTGGTGCTGTGGAAATAAGCCCTAAACACATAGGAATCGAAAGAAACCAGGTAAACCGGTAGGACTTCATCATATAATTCATAACATCTTCTTTTAATCCGTGTGCATGGGCGAAAGAAATCCGAGGCATCATAACAGTTCCTAATGATGTAACAATTGTTAAAAGTAGCTTCACCATCTTATCCGCCTGTTCATAGTAGCCATTTTCTGCAAATGATCCCGAAAGAAGGCCAAGCATAGTTTTATCTAAGACAACATAAACCTGTATAGCTATCTGTGGGAGAAAAAGCTGTAAAATAATCAAGAAATTCCTAAAGGGTCTCCATTCTCTAATTGAAACTCTTTCTAAATACTTAGGAAGATAAAGCCAAATCAAAACTCCTGACAAGATATTCATCCCGCCCATCAGTGCTGTATAAATTAGAAGATCTGAAGACTGATGAACCAGTATAAAAATTAAAGCAACATTCGCAATGCGAACAATAAAATTACGAAGAACTATCTTCCCAAATTCTTCTAACCCCTGGAAAAGCCAAGAAATGTCAAAGAGAACGGCAGCTATATTGAGTGCTTGTAGCCAGTAGATTGTATGGGAAACTTGCCATGACGAAATCATGAAATAATAAACTATAAGATTCACGGAAACTAAAAAGAGCCGCAGTACATTGACTTCATAGAAAATTCTGCTTTGCGTAAGCCTATCGTCTTGATGATAGGCTATTTCTCTTTGAGCATAATTAGAAACGCCCAAATTTGCTACTAAAACAAAATATGTAACCACTGAAAAAGTGAAACTATATTCACCAATTCCGTCAGGCCCAAGGACTCGAGACAAATATGGAATCGTAATAAATGGAGTAATCAAGGTTAAAAGCTGATAACTCAAATTATATATGTAATTTTTTGTTATGCTTTTAGCCATTTTAACTTCTCCCATGCTTTATTAAATCTTAAACTCATCTTACCTTCACAATGATTTTCTTGCAAAAAAGCTCTTCCTTTTCGGCTTATTATTTTAATGTTCCTTTTAGTTTCCAACTATTTATACATATTCGGCTATGCTTTCTTCCAATTTCAGTTACCTCAACATCAAATAATTTAATTTAGTCCCTTAATTTTATTATGGCGAATTGTAAAAAATTAAAGGAGATTCGCCAAGGAAATAAAATAACTCACAGTAGGACAGTGTAAAATGTTAATAACGACAAAAACGCCAGACTACTATGAGTTACAACCATCTTACCATAAATCGACGATCTCAATTAGAGGAGTTACCATCCAGTAAAATATTACTCCCGTAAAATTACTACTGCCTTACAGATACATAACTCAACTACTATTCATGAATTAAAACATTGTAATGATGCCTATTCTGCTACCATTGCACATAAGGAGTACATCCAATAAAATTAAGTGCAAAAACCGTAAAGCAAAAGCCGCGGACAAGTTAGCAGAAAAGCTTCGCTATAAAGTAAAATATCCATGAACCAGCAGGAAACTCATGGTTGATTCCAAATGGCTTGATCATTTCATGACCATCCATAAGAATAAGAAGTTGAAGCAATAAAAGTCCTTATCTATTAGGAACTAGAGAGCATTCCCCCCTATCAAAAATAGCACAATACAGTAGTGCAAAAGAAATCGGATAAGTATAGAAGAATTGACTACTAAATAAACAGCCGAGTTGACCTATAAACATTATAAGTATACATATGATATCAAATCGTTCTTTTAAAATTGACCTTTTCCGTATAACTTCTCTAAAAAGATAGATAATTGGTATGCAAAATAATATTATTCCTACGATTCCATATTCCGCAATCAATTGAGAAAACTCCTTTACCACAGGATATTGGATTCTCATAAAGGTAAGCGAAAGCATATCGGACGTCCATTGCTTTACCTCCTGATGATTTTTTGCAAACGAAGGAAATTCTGACATCATGTACATATCAACATAACCATGCCCTACTCCAAAAATTGGATGATGCAATCCTACTCTTGCCATTGCAATAACATTTCCGAATCGTGGAGTATTAGAGCGATCACTTATTCCAGCAACTGAGATCACATTGTTATCAATATATTTTTCAGACCCATCCATCACGGTTTTCCCCAAACTATTGGATATAATGATCTCATTTGCACTAGTTTTTGCAATATTAGTTATAATCGCACTTCCTCCAATGCAGAGGCCAAACGATAGTACAGTCCCCAAGCAGATAGACAAACATATTTTCTTTCAATTATCATATCGAAGCCATAGACTTATAAGAATTAAACATGCCACTTCTCCAAAATAGATAACTGTAGCCGTTCTTGCCTTTGTCATAAAAACCATAAAGACAAAATAAATCAAAAGCACAAATTCTAACTTTCTGTTTTCATAGAAAATTCTATACCATAAGAAAGGAATTATAAAAGCTGCATAAATGCCGAAGAACGAGGGCTCAGGCGCAAAACTCCTCACTTGTCCTTTCCATAAGAGCGGCGGCCACCAACCATGAGCAAATTCAGGAGTATATAAATTTCTATTTATTGTAATTAATATTTGTTCACAATAAGAATTACCAGTCCATATCCACCAAATTTCAAATAGAGAATAAATCCCCATTAATACTGCCAAAAAATGCAGCTTTAGATATCCAACTAATTCCTTCTCTTGAAGATTTACTATACATATTAGTAAAAATGAAAAATATGCCCCCTAATGGGACAATTAAATTTTTTACAATTCCCCATATACCGGAAACAAAGTATTTAAAGTGTAATGCTGATGGGGAATCTATGATTCCAGGCCAAATATGTTCAATAACCTTGACTACATTTGTATCCATTAAATAGCGATCGAAGGCTTCATTCCAAAAAGGAAATCTATATGCACCTATTATCGTACAGACAATCACCCAAAAACAAAAAAACAAGAAAAATCTATAATGTGGTAGATATATAAATTTTTCTAATACATACTGTACTCCTAATGCGAGCAACAAGACATACAGAATCATTAATGGTAATATTGATCCTGCTAATGGCAAATTATATCTCTCCGGCAAAAACATAATTGGCATTGTAATAATTAATAAAAAAATCATCCCTTTTTCTATCTTTTTAATACTTTCTCGCATTTTCATCCCTCTATTTCTAATTTTACCCATGTACCTATCTGACAACCAAATTTTATATTGCAGAATAATCAATTATTCCAAATGCCCTTTTATATGACTATTCGATTTAAATCTATATTAAGAAGCCAATCTATTCATTGCTTTCCAGACATTAAATAATCCACCATCATGTGGCATCACGAATTTTTTATATTCATAAAATCTCGTACCGAACGTCATGAAAAATTGCGATACATACGCTTTTATTATAGGTTCCCATGCTTTAAATAACAATGTATAAATGCTTTTTAAACAAGTAAAATTCCTCCTCTTTATTTTTGCTATAAGATTCCTTTTCTTCTGCGATAACCCGCTTCTCATTCATAACACAAATCATATTTATCTCAAGATAAGGAAAGTCTCTGTGTTATAATTGAAGTGAAAGCTGAGGAATCTACCATGAATACACCTATCATTTTCAACCTTTCAATCGGAGGCAAGAAGCCGCATTCTTCGACACAGAAGATCTGCCCTTTCTGCCATCCTGAAACTTTAACGAACATCCTCGACAAGAAGGATGATATTATCTGGCTGATGAATAAGTTCCCTGTTTTTGAAGGAACGTATCCGACAGTCATTGTAGAGACTTCTGATCATAACGCTGAACTGACGACGTACAGCAAAGAGAAGCTGCATGAAGTCATTTCCTTTGGCCTTGAACGCTGGGAAAAGATGGAGAGGGACAAGCGTTTCAAATCCGTCCTTTATTTTCGCAACTACGGCCCTGGTTCAGGCGGTTCGCAGCGCCATCCTCATTCCCAAATCATCGGTCTTGATACGTATGACTACAAGGACAATATCGACCGGGAAAATTTCCTTGGTCCCATCGTTCACGAAGACCAGGACTGCTATGCTACTGTATCAGACTATCCGATCAGCGGCATGGGAGAAATGAATGTCACTCTGAAGAAGGACGCTTCGCCGGAAAAATTTGCTGACACGATTCAGACTCTGGCACGTTATGTCCTGAATGACTTCCCTCTCCCCTGCACAAGCTACAATATTTTCTTTTACCATTTCAAACATATCCGGGCGAAGATTTTCCCGCGTTATACGGCAAGTCCTCTTTACATGGGCTACCATATCACCCATGTCATGGATCATGAAAGCCAGAAGCGCATGCTCGAAAAACTTCATACCGGAACGTATTTTGGAGAATGACACTGATGAAATTATATGCTTTCAGTGACTTCCACCTCTCAGGCGACCCGCCGACGAAGCCGATGGATATCTTCGGACCTGCATGGAACAACCACAGGGAGAAGATCATCAATGCCTGGATGGAAACAATCCATCCAGAAGACACGGTCATCATGGCGGGCGATTTATCATGGGCCATGCACATTCAGGATGCTATTTCCGATCTGAAGATGCTGGGAACTCTTCCCGGCAGAAAAATCATCGTCCGCGGCAACCATGACTACTGGTGGGATACTGTCACAAAAATGACCCGCATGACAGACGGCGCTTTTGAATTCATTCATAACTCTGCCCTCTCCGTCGGACCGATCGCCATTGCCGGTACAAGAGGCTGGATTGCGGAGACATCCAGAAAACTGACAGAGGCAGATAAGCCAATCATTTTAAGAGAAGAAGGAAGACTGGAACGCTCCCTTGAACTCGCCAGCAAGATGAATCCGGAAAGAATCATCGCCGTCCTTCACTACCCACCCTTCGATGAACTCAGAAATCCGACCCATATGCTGCAGCTCATGACCAAGTACCATGTCACCGACTGCGTCTATGGCCACATCCACGGCGCCATGAATTTCCAGAACCTCCCCGAGGAGCTCGAAGGCATCCGCCTCCACCTCACCTCGGCTGACTACCTGGACTTCAAGCCCCATCTTCTTTACGATCTGGAGGACTTCCATGCTGAAAAAGACGACAGAGAGTAAGCTTCTGGCAGGCTATATCTATGGCGACAACGTCACTAAGGAATACGTCTACCTCCCTGGCAGCGAAGTCGACACAGAAGAACCCATGCTCGTCTACGAAGACAATGGAGGAAGAGACGACATAGGAATGGAACGAGCGTTGGAAATCATAGAAAAAAGAAGCCTCAAACCAACCACACATCCTGTATTCGGAAAGAATACGATGGGATAATAGATAAGGCGATAAAAAAGGAATGCGAAAAGTCATCTATCTTTTCACATTCCTTTTTTGCTATTTCCCCGAACGGAAAACGCGTCTTTTATCACAGTTCCAATGTCTTCAGGTATTCTCTGAATCCTGGTCCTATGTCTTCTCTTCTAAGAGCAAATTCTACCATGGCTTTGAGGCAGCCTAGCTTATTACCTGTGTCGTAGCGTTTTCCCTTGAAATTATAGGCATACACGTTTCCATTTTTTGCCATGACGCGAAGAGCGTCGGTGAGCTGGATTTCTCCGCCTTTCCCCGGTTTTGTCTGTTCAAGAATCTTAAATATTTCCGGAGTGATGACGTAGCGTCCAAGCGCTGCAATGCGGCTGGGGGGCTTCTTCAATAGAAGGTTTTTCTATCATGTCCAGGACTTTGACCAAATCCGGATCTTCTGTCTTTACTCCATCAATGATTCCATAGGAAGAGACCTGTTCTTCTCTTACGCGCTGGCAGCCTATGACAGCTCCGCCTGTCTTTTCATACTGATCCATCAGCTGTTTCAGAGCTGGCTCACCGTCGCCTGTATATACGACATCATCACCAAGAATGACGCCAAATGGTTCTCCGTCCATGAATTCCTTGGCACAGAGAATAGCATCTCCAGGGCCTCTCATGTACTGCTGACGAGTATAATGCACTTTGACAGAAGCAACATGACGAATCTCTTTCAAGAGATCCATCTTCCCGGACTCATACAGATGCTGTTCCAGTTCCGGAGAAGAATCGAAATGATCTTCGATGGCTCTCTTCGCATGACCAGAAATAATAAGGATCTGTTCAATCCCGCTCGCTTCGATTTCTTCGACAATATACTGAATCGTAGGCTTATCTACGATAGGAAGCATTTCCTTCGGCATCGCCTTCGTCTCCGAAAGGAATCGTGTACCAAATCCCGCTGCCGGGCGGATGAGTTGCATTTCTGCGAACGGAGTGAGGTTGGCTTGTTCTCCATTTGCGAAGCAAGGAATGGTGTTGACCTTGCACCGCCAGGAGAAGGTGTCAGGCTCCAAATTTCTGTTGCCTGACGAATACAGTAGTTCGTACGGACGTTAGTCTGGTTTTACGGTGTTTTTATTCGCGCCCCGTCGCGGTTGTAAAGGTATCCTTATAAAAGAGCTTATTGATATGTAAGCGTACCTTGGCCTTTTAGCGGCGCTGCGTGAGCAGCATCAGCATCCTTTCCCCAATAAAAAAGCAGTCCTTTTCGGGCTGCTTTTTTGATTGCAATCTTTATTTCTTTTCGTCTTTTGGTTTGGACAGGATGATATCTAGGCCGGCCTGGTCGAAGATGTCGGTTTCGCTGGCGGGGCCTATGATGAGGAGGTTTCTGTATTTGCCGTCTACGTGGGCAGCGAAGGCTCTGATGTGGAGCGGGATGAGGTAGTTGTCTGCTACGAAGACGGGGTTAATGGATGCGGTGTAGATGTTTTCGTATCCCTTGAGTTTGTGGATCTGTTCTACTTTCGGGATGCGGACGGAGAGGATGCCGTAGGGGATTTCTTCTCCTTCCAGTTTGACGGCAGATGCTGTCTTGAGGAAGACGTCGTTCAAGCCGTATTCGAGGCGCAGGAGGGCTACGTTGTAGGTGTAGAGCTGGCGGATGGCGTCCTGGGAGAGGTTTCCTTTGACGAAGAATTTGCTGTATTGTTCGTCGGCAAGGTCTCCTTCGTACTGGGCGCCGGTGACGAATGCGGCTGCTGTGATGTCTTTCTTTTTGACGTTGACGACGCCGCTGTAGATGATGTCTTCTTTGGTAAGGTTCGGGAGCGGCGCGTAGGTGATGTTGTTTTTGAGTTTTGCGTCTTTGAAGTAATCGTCGCCTTTGGTTCTCGGGTAGAGTGTGTCGGGAAGGGCAACCTGCGGCTGTACCTGTTTTGCGGCAAGGCTGGCTTCGGCGGCTTTCTTGGCTTCGATGACTGTGTTATCGTCCTTGGGTTTGACGGCGCTGGTATCTGTCTTTGCTTTGATAGTAACGACAGGTTTCGCAGCCAGGGCTGGTGCTGCTTCTGCGGCGCCTCCTCCCATGCCGGTCAGTGTCATGGCGCTAAAGACGATGGCTGTTAAAAGCTTTTTCATTTGCCTGCTTCCTCAAGGGCTTTGTCGAAGAAGGTGTCGAGGTATTTTCCGGATGCCTGGTCGGCTACGAAGACTGTGTAAATGGTGCTTGTGCCGCTTCTTGTGATGATGCCCTTTGCGAATACGGGGATGACGAATCCATCTTTATGGACAAGGGCTTTGACGGAGCCGGTGCGGTAGGAAAGCCCGTTCTTGGAAACTTTGTCTTCCCAGTGGGAGTTTTCAGTAATTTCTACTTTCTTGCCCCATGCGGTCTGCATGCCATCCAGGACACCGCCGCTGTTTTTGATTTCGCTCTTTTCTTCTTTGGCTTCTTTCTTCGTTTCTTTCTTTGCTTCTGCCTTTACAGTTTTTTCTGTTGCTGCTTTGGTGGCTGCTGCCTTGACGGTTTCGCCTTCAGCAGCTGTTTCTTCGGCGTCAGGAGCGGCTTTGCCCTCGGTGACTTTATTGTCAGCGGAAGCGGCTGCTGCGGTTTCCGGTTCAATGACCGGGGATGCTTCTGCCTGGGCAGCGTTCAGTGCGAGGAGAAGTTTGGTCATGTCGTTATCGGAAACGGCGATGGAAAGGACCATTCCCTGGTAGTAAGTGTCATTGGCAGAGGCGCAGACCTGGTAGACTTTGGCAGATTTCAGGATGCTGGCCGCAACGGAGGCAAATTGTTTATTGCTGACGGAGTTTTCAGGAAATACATTGCCCTGAGCGAGGATTTCCTGGATGGTGCCTTCGACGTTGCCGGTCAGAAGCCAGTCATGGAACTGTCCGCCGAAGAAGGTTCTTTCTCCGGGAAGGACGCTAATGGAGCTTCCAAGGTCGAGTTTCTGGTCTCCTGCTGTTGTGATGGAAGCAGCAGAAACTGCGGATGCGCCGGATACGAGAATCATTGCCGCAGCGGAAGCGGCGAGCCATTTTTTCAATTTCATGTGATCACCTTTTTATAGATAAATGAGTTTCTTCGAATTTCGAGGTATATAGTTTATTATATCATTTTCTAAAGCAGGTGCAAAAAAAGAGAGGCATCAGCAAAATGTGTGATCATTTTGCTGATGCCTCTTTGGAGGTGGGAGTATTAGCGATGAAAATCTTACGAGCAATTGTAGTGAAGATGAAAACCATACAACCGAGCTGCGCTCGTGGTAATCAACCCTATCCACCGCAAAGCGGTCCCCCTTCCCCGTCTGGGAAGGCAAGTATTAGCGGCGCTGCGGGTTTTGTCATTTCCTCTGCCCTTTTTTATCTGTTCTTGAGGTCGTCTTCGATGATCTGGGTCTTTAGGGCCTGGAGTTTGTCGGAGAGGTTGACTTCCATGATGTTCGGGTTCATGAGGCGTTTGTATTCCGGCCAGAGGGTTTCCATCTGTTCGTTGGCATAGGCGATGGTTTCTTTGAGGGTCGGGAGTGGTTCTGCTTCTCCGTTTCTCATGACTGGCTTGAGCATTTCTTCGCAGGTGTACTTGCCTGCTTTGAGGTATTTCTTTCTCCATTTAGCGGATTCGGTGACGAGGGTGAAGTCTCCGCCGTCCGGTTTTGCTTCGTTTTCGAGGCAGATGAGGTCGGTGATCATTTTGCCGTTGTCTTTTCTGTAGAAGCGGCGGACGGTCTTGATGCCCGGGTTGGTCATCTTGGATACGTCGTTGGAGATTTTCATGACGGGTTCGAAGCCGTCACCCTGTTCTCTGGCGCTCATTTTGAAGACGCCGCCTAGGGCGGATGTGCCGTCGGCTGTGATGATCTTGGTGCCTACGCCCCAGCTGGTGACGGTGCAGCCCTGTTCTTTGAGGGACTGGATGAGGTATTCGTCAAGGTCGTTGGAGCCGGAGATGATGGCGTCGGGGAAGCCTGCTTCTGTGAACATGCGGGTAGCTTCGCGGGATAGATAGCCAAGGTCACCGCTGTCGATGCGGATGCCGTATTTCTTCGGGAGCTGGCCTTTGGCTTTGAGTTCTTTGAAGACTTGGATGGCATGCGGTACGCCCATTTCAAGGACGTTGTAGGTGTCGGCGAGAAGAATGAGGTTGTCATGGTACTGACGGACGTATTCTTCGAAGGCTTCGAGTTCGGTGTCGAAGCTCATGATCCAGCTGTGTGCCATAGTGCCGAGGACGGGGATACCAAAGAGGCGGCCGGCTTCTACGTTGGATGTGCCGTTGAAGCCGCCGATCATGGCAGCGCGTGCGCCCCAGAGTCCTGCGGAGTGGCCCTGCGCACGGCGAAGGCCGAATTCCATGAGTGCGTCTTTCGGTGCGACGGTGCGGACGCGGCGTGCTTTGGTAGCGATGAGGCTTTCATGGTTCATGATCATGGAAAGTCCTGTTTCGATCAGCATGGCTTCGGTGGTCGTGCCGTGGAAGCGGAGAAGGATTTCTCCCGGGAATGCGACGGTGCCTTCCGGCATGGCATAGATGTCGCCATGGAAGCGGAAGTCTTTCAGGTAGTCGAGGAATTCCGGATAGAAGATGCCAAGGCTTCTCAAGTACTCGATGTCTTCTGCATCGTAACGGAAGTTCTTCACGAAGTCGACAAGGTGCTGAATGCCGGCCACGACGGTGTATCCGCCGTCGAATGGGTTCTTTCTGTAAAAGCGGTCAAAGACGACTTTTCTTTCGTGCATGCCTTTCCTGAAAAGCGCATTTGCCATTGTCAACTGATAAAGGTCCGTAATAAGCCCGTTTGAAGCCATTTTATCCTCCTCCGAAATTAATTACAGGTAAATAATGATTGTATCTTTAGTTGAAGATTATACCACTTTCATCATGAATCGTATACAAAAAAGGAGAAAGTGCATAAATTGCAAACTTTTCTCCTTCTTCTTTTCATTTAGGCAATATTTTTATTGTTTACTTATAATACGCATTCTTTGACGTTCCCGTCGACGGATGTCACTTTCACGCGGGCGCTGTCGAGGCGGAACACGGTCATCTGGCACTGCAGGAGCGCTTCGGGGTCCTGTATACTGTCACGATACGATTTCACGACGGCTTCATGCACGCACTCGCGCTGGTCTTCATTGAGCCTTCCGATGACGGAAATCCAGGATTTGTCCGGATGCGTCGCACAGATTTCCATCTGCGGATCGGCTTTCAGCCGTTTGTACAATGGTGAATCCTTCGGTGTGAAGATGCAGAGTTTTCCTTCGTAAAGGTAAATGCCATTCAAGGGGCGCACGCGCGGCTGCCGTGCGTCTTCCGTGGCGATGTAAAAGACGCCGCATTCACGCAGGTATTCGCGTACTTTTGCGCTGTTTTCCATATTTCATTCCCCCATTTCGCGGATAAGCATCCGCTTTTCTGTCCGCAGCCTCTATCCGCGGACCTTATTTCGATTTGTTCTGGTTATATTGTACTCCCTTTCATGGAAATTGTCTGTATGGCGGAGCAGATTGGGGTTATTGAAAACATTTTGAGGAATGGTAAGAGGATGTGGGGAGGGGGATGGGAAAACTGTAAAGATGGGGGAAAAACATACAACAAGAAAAAAACAGAAATGCTTGATAAGACCATACTGCCGCCTTACAGGCTGGGAAATGAACCTCCTCAGGCGCATGCGCGCCAGCTCCCCCTACGGGGCGAGCTCAAACACCCTTAGACCAAGGCTAACGCCTTGAGGAAGACCTCAAAACCTCGCTGCGCTCGATGAAATTCAACTCATCCGTCGGCTCCGCCGCCACCTAGTACCATATAAGTGTAGTCAGATAGGTCGCTCCTATCTACTGCACTTA
>OOCN01001245.1_pt1 | contig 17605 bp, 15 predicted proteins | sample 1671361 | NCBI WGS metagenome assembly OOCN01 (sample SAMN06348149, study PRJEB24527) | human gut metagenome | biome: human gut; feature: ankylosing spondylitis patient; material: feces | host: Homo sapiens | place: China | collected 2015-10
GAAAATATAATATATATTTTCTAAAATATATTATAGGACTTTTATGAAATCCTAATGTATAAACGTAATAGCCATCCGCTATTTCAGACGTTAAAAGCCGGGATAAGGGAGTGCCTAAAACTATACCCAAAAGGCCCAGATACAAACCACCTATAGTAGAAATAACAATATTCAGGATTCCTCCGATAAAAAAAACATACTGTACCTGGACAAAATAACCAAGCGTTGTTCTAAATGAATAGGCAGGATAATTTACACCACTAATATAAATACTCCATACCATAACGAAAATAACAGATTCTGGAATAAGGAACTGCCTTCCCAGCCAAATCTCTATAAAAGGATTTAAAAGATTCAACAGACAAACACAGATACAAGTATAAATCCAAAAAGAAAGTAAAAATAACTGTTCAAATACTTGCTGTTTTTTTGCAGGAGACGCATCAACATTTAAATTTCCCAAGCTTCCAGAAATTCCAGTCAACCCCGCCCAAATAACTCCATTTATTGCATTAATAATAAGAATGTAATTTGATACTATACCAACTAATGATAAACCTGAAATTTTAGATATAATGATATTAGTACAACTATTACTAACAACTCCAGAAATTTTAGATACAGCCAGTGCTTTAACATTAGAAAACAGTATGGATGCCTCCTTTTTATCTAAATTTACAGTAGGCGTTAAATTCAAATATGAGTATTTTTGGGTCACATAAAGCGAAATCCCTACATTATCTGAAATTGTACATATAATCTGAATAATTAAAAAGATAATATAATTTTGTGTAAAATAAAGAAAGCCAATCTGCAGAACGGTCTGAATCATAAGAAAAAACTGATGGCAACTAGTTACTATATACCGTTTCTGATCTACAAGAAGAATTGACTTCTTATAAGAAAACAGATAAGAACATGCAGAATTGAAAACAAAAAACAAGAAAATAAGCTGAAAATTCTCTGGAATGTCCGGTTTCTGATTAACAAGAAAGTCAATAAAAAAAGAAAGTATAAGCCCTAGTGAGAATACAACTGCTGCTACAAATCGATATGCTTTTTTATAAAGCTGCATTAATTGGCATATTTTGATATGATTGTCTTCTTTTACGGGCTTATACAACGCATAAACCATAGCTTCTCCAATGCCTAATTCTGCAAACGAAAGTACAGTGAGAACATTAGTAAATAGCCCTTGAATACCAAGATATTCCAACGGCAAGAAATGGATAAAAGCTGTTCTTGAAATAAATCCAAGCAGTACTATAAATACTTGAGCAATAGCACCTGTCAATGCATTTATCAAACTGTACTGAGTTCTGCTTTTTATCATATATCCACCACCCTTAACGTTTGATACGCTTTAATCCTGCTTGGACTTAAAATATTTATAATGAGCTAATGCCATATTTTCGATGGTATAATTTTGAACTTTCTTGTATGATTCAAAACCCAAATGATTCAAATCCATACGCATTATTTTATCTAAAGAACTCTTTAAACTAGATTTGTCGCCTGCACGGCAAATGACTCCATTCTTCCCTTCCTCTACCAGTTCTAAACCTGCTCCACATAAATCAGTTGTCACAATCGGAAGTCCATAAGCCATGGCTTCACTAACAACAAGTCCCCAAACATCATGCTTAGTAGGTAAAATAAATAAATCTGCAGCACGGAAATAAACTGCTAATTCTTTAGGTGATTTAAAATCTAAGAGATGCGCATTCTTAAGTTTATGCTCTTTGATAAAATTATTAATTTTATCATTTGCTTGACCGCCAATAAAATAATATCCCATAGATTGATTCAACTGAGGAAGTAAATCAATTAACAAATCAAAGCCTTTTTCTTTAATAAATCGTCCGACAAATAAATTCATGATAGGTTCTTTTATCTTAAGAAATTCTCTTGCTTTTTCCCGACATTCTTCTCTGTTTTTACGCCATTCCGCCTCACCACTATCACAATCATATGCGAATTCTAGTGCGTTTTTTAAATCTTCCTTCATCATAGATGAAAATGGATATACTATAATTTTATCAGGATCAGCTCCATAATGGATTAAATAATTAGAAGCTACCTTTCCAGAGGAAAACCAAAAATCCGCTGAAGAAAGAAAATGTTTTTTCACGATAAATTTTGGCAAAGAATCATTACTAATCAAGCCTCCATCTACTTCAATACCATACGGAATATGATGAATCCTTAAATACTCCATTGCAACCATATAAGTAGGCTCTGCATATCCACCAAAAATAATGCCATCATACTTTTCTTTAAGCCAATAAAAAATATCTTTATAAATGATGTGATTTCTTATTGTAACTTTCTCATGAAGAAAAATGGGTTTGAAAGAAGTATAATCTGTATGGAACCATTTTTTTGAACGATGTTGTTGCTTTCCAATATTCTCCAAAAATAAAACTGTAAGTTGTACGCCAGGCATTTGTCCCCAGCAATTAAAAAAATCGACACGGTATGGCGATGGGTAATTTGTAATAAAAATTATTTTCATAAATTCACGCTTTCTTAATGATATCTTTGAAGTAACTGACTTAATAACCAAAATGCTACAGAACAAACACCTGGTCCAAAAGGTGGAAACGCTTCAAATAGGGATTCAACGACATAAAATAAGGTAATTGAGACTAAAAAAAGTTGAAAGTTATTATTTCCTCGATATTTAACATTCAAAATGATTCGCACAACCCATATCATTTCAATTAGAAAAAATCCTAATATTCCAGATTCGGTAAGAACACAAAGGTAATGATTATCTACATAATATGGACCAACTCCCAGCATAGGATTATCCATAAATTGTTGAAAGGCATCTTGATAATATTCAAATCTGCCACTTGACAACTTGTTAATATCTGAATTATCTTGTGCCCCCAAAAATAGTGCCTTATATAGATAATCACTTATACTATCCCAATTGAATAATGCAATGATTATAAATAAAAAAGTACCCCCCAATAGGGGCAATCTATTCTTTTTATTTTTAACCATATACCACATATAAGCTATTCCCATACCTAAAATAGCCGTACGACATTGACTCAGTAGACACAGAAAAACCAAATAAGCAGCTATCACATAGAAGCCTGCTTGTATATATTTATTTTTAAATCTTAAAAGGGTCATAATCATAATAACTGCACATCCCCATATTTGTGCAGCTGAGTTTTTTGAAACAAAAGCATATTCCATATTGCTTATCCAACTTGAAAGGGAAGTAAAATATGTAAACTGCACATATACGGCATACGCCAAAGCAGAGAATACAAAAACACTCATTAAATACTTTATGTTGCTATAAGACACAATCGGCTTATAACAATCCCCAACTAAAGTAATCAATAATGGAGGAAGTAATACCATTAAAAAATTAGAATTTAAATAAGTTGGATCATAAAATGATTTTAAAACGCAATATATTAAATAAAGAACATATATAAAAATAAAAATCAATGAAAATTCACTGATTTTTATATCATTATAATTCAGTATTCCAAAACTAAAAATTACAAAGCCCCAAAAAACAAACATAACAGGTCTCATAACTTCCATTAAAGGTCCTATCTGTGAAATTATTGATATAAAAATACCTAGTGAAAGTATTATAAATTCAATTTTATTTTTCCCAATACTCACAACATGCTCTCCTAATTATTTTTATTTGTATAGATAAAATACTTTAACACAAAATTTTTCCCTATTTCAGCTTCAACGCATCCCTAAATACTTATTCTGTAATTGTTGATAAAGCATATGGTACACATTAAAGTTTTTGTATTTATCATTTTCATTAAAACAATGCAACAAATACTCTTTACCTTCAGTACTATGCAATATTTTAGACCATGCATCACTAATATTCCCTTTATCTGCAACAGCGCCGTTATTATTTCCTATACTTTCCGGACTTCCTCCCGTATCATAGGTGACGACGGGAGTCCCGCAGGCAATGGCTTCCAGGTTGGTTGTAGGATAATTATCTTCATAAGTCGGGTTAAAGAAGATATCGGCAGCTGTATAGATTTGTGCCAGTTCTTTGGTATTGTTGGTTCGTTCTATGCCAAGGATGGCGGGCGGAAGGGAAGCTAGCTGTTTTTTTGACAACCCCACTAAAACGATTTTCCATTCATCGGGAATCATGGATGATAATTTGATAAAGTCTTGAAGGCCCTTCCTGGCTGTCCATGGACTAGCCACGCCTAAGATGATTTTTTTATGTTCCAGGCCATTCCGTTTACGGAAATCTGATGCTGTCGGTTTAAAAACAGTCGTGTCAATGCCATTATGGATGACGGTGACGGGATATTGTTTCAAAAAAGATTTTTTTACCAGATCAGCCAGCCATTGGGATGGCGTGACGATATGCAGTTGTTCCAAGCCGGTAAATAACTCTTTTTTCATGGAAAAATTTTTACGGCTGTGATCGATGCCATAGGACTGCGGATACGATTTCAGCTGAGGACAGTCATGACATCCATTCTGCCAGCGCTGGCACCCAGCATAGTCAAAATACGCACAATGGCCGGTAAAGGCCCAGCAGTCATGCAGTGTCCATACGACAGGCCGGCCATAGTCCTTTAAAAAGCGAAACAGTATAGGATAATTCAAATAATGGCCGTGAATATTATGGAGATGAATAATGTCCGGGGCGTAATCCTCTATTTTTTTCAAAAGGCGGCTGGTGGCGTCCTTGGAGAAAAGGCCTTCTCTATCGGTGAGTCGGGAAAGAAGGGTATGGACATAGACATCCGCAGTGGAATCGATTTTAAAACTATCTATCTCTTTCGGCGCTGTTCCACGGCCATAAGCAATACAGCAGGAATGGCCTTCTCTTTCCAACACATGGTAGAGGTCTGTCGCAATCCTGCCAGTGCTCCCTACGCCACATACTGTATTGATTTGGAATACCTTCATGTTCATTTCCCTTCTATTTTCTCCACACCATCCGGTTCACGATACCGGTATAGCTCTGGATAATCTTTACGACTTTTGTCGAAACATTTTCATCCACGTAGTCTGGGACCGGCAAGCCATAATCGCCATTCTGGTTCATCTTTACGGCCGTATCTACAGCCTGGAGCAGAGATTTTTCGTCAATGCCTGCCAAGATAAAACAGCCTTTTTCCATCGCTTCCGGTCTTTCTGTCGAAGTCCGGATGCAGATAGCCGGAAAAGGATGTCCAACAGAAGTAAAGAAACTGCTTTCTTCGGGAAGTGTACCGGAATCAGACACTACCGCAAAAGCGTTCATCTGCAGGCAGTTATAATCATGAAATCCCAGGGGTTCGTGCTGAATGACCCGGTGATCCAGCTGGAAATGAGATTGTTTCAGCCGCTTCCGGCTCCGGGGATGACACGAATATAACACCGGCATATCATAGGTCTGTGCCATTTTATTAATGGCCGTGAACAAGGATGTGAAATTCTTTTCTGTATCAATATTTTCTTCCCGATGTGCCGATAACAGGATATACTTGCCCTTAGTCAAATGCAGACGTTGATGAATATCACTGGCTTCAATCTGCTTTAGGTTGGCATGAAGGACTTCTGCCATGGGGGAACCCGTAACATAGGTCCGTTCTTTGGGCAGGCCACATTCGGCAAGGTACCTCCGGGCATGTTCGGAATAAGCCATATTGACATCAGAGATGATATCTACAATGCGGCGGTTCGTTTCTTCCGGCAGACATTCATCTTTGCAACGGTTACCGGCTTCCATATGGAAGATAGGGATATGCAGCCGTTTCGCACCAATGACGGCCAGACAGCTGTTCGTATCCCCTAAAACCAGGACAGCATCAGGGTTGATAGCTGCCATCAGCTCATACGATCTGGCAATGATATTTCCCATAGTAGCTCCCAGATTATCTCCCACTGCATCCAGATAAACTTCCGGATCCTCTAGTCCTAAATCGTGAAAGAATACGCCATTCAGATTATAATCATAGTTTTGACCTGTATGAGCCAGCAAGGTATCAAAATAAGTCCGGCATTTCTTGATTACAGCGGACAGTCGAATAATCTCCGGCCGTGTGCCAACGATAATCAGCAATTTCAGTTTTCCATTTTCCTGCCAGTGGATATTTTCAAACATAGTCTCTTTTGCCCCCTATTTTTCAACTTTCTCTGAAAATGTATCTGGATGTTCTGGGTCGAACATTTCATTAGCCCACATCACGGTAACCAGATTCTCTGTCTTGGACAGATTGATAATATTGTGAGTATACCCAGGCAACATATAAACAGCCTGAAGGCGGGAACCATCTACCTCATATTCTATGACTTCATCAGTTCCTATCTTTCGTTCCTGAATTAGTCCGTGGCCGGAAACGACGATAAAGATTTCCCATTTAGAATTGTGCCAATGTTCCCCTTTCGTAATTCCGGGTTTACTGATATTCACAGAAACTTGTCCGCAATCCAGGGTCTTGATTAATTCCGTAAAGCTGCCGCGGGAATCGCAATGCATTGACAAGGGTACTGCTACTTTTTCCTTGGGCAAATAGGAAAGATACATGGAAAATAGTTTCTTTTCCAAAGAACCTTCAGGTATCGCCGGCATAATCCCTGTACCAGGTTGGTCGTGAAAGGATTGAAGCAGGGCAACGATATGCCCCAGCGTCGCCCGGTGTGTAGCGGGAACCCCGCAATACTTCCCTTGGGGCGTAAAATAAGGCGTCATCCCATCATATACTTTCTCATCGATGACGGTCCCTTTTTCTGGATAATCACAGTGATGGGCATTCCCTTCTAAAGCCGAAGCCATTTCTTCCAATAGGTCATCAATGAACAGCAGTTCCAGCTCTGTATGCGGATTATCTACCCGAATCGGTAACTCATGGGCAATATTATAACAAAAAGTTCCAACAGCGCTATTGTAATTGGGCCTGATCCATTTACCAGCCAAATGGGGAAAACGATAGACGTATACAACGGCCCCTGTTTCGCGGGCATAAGAAAAGAAAAGCTCTTCACCAGATTTTTTGCTCAGGCCATATTCGCTGGTTCCAAAACGGCCCTGCAGTGTTGCCTGGATGGAGCTAGAAAGCATGACGGGGCAGGTATTATGATGCTTTTTCAGCGTATTCAGCAGGACAGAGGCGAAACCAAAATTCCCTTTTTGAAATTCGTCACTATTTTTCGGCCGGTTCACTCCTGCCAGATTAAAAACGAAATCACATTGCTGGCAGTAATCATTCAACTCGTCCAACGTGTTAGCACGGTCGAATTCAAAGATTTCGTCGATATGTATTTGTGGATGTGTCCGGTTCTTCCCATCTTTGATATTTTTCAGATTTTCTACCAGATTTTTACCAACAAACCCGGCAGCTCCCGTTACCAGAATCTTCATAAGCCTTCTATCCCTTCATCTTATGCAACCTCATAAAATCGTATGGCCATTTTCAATAACAGCGTCATCAGGCACGTTTACCTCATTACTGATAGTAAGTGTGCTCCCGATATGCGCCCGTTTTCCTACAACTGCCAACGAACGTATAACGGTATTGGTATAAATCAATGCATAATCTTTGACCGTACTGTCATGGTGGATTTCAACCCCAGGATTTAAGATGACCCCATTGCCCACTTTCGTCCCATTTTGGATGACAGCATTATTTAGAAAAATACAGCCTTGTCCGATTTGGGAATAAGGACTTACATATACCGTAGGAAGGATTATATTGGGAAAAGTATAGCCAATTCGAGCTGCTTCCTGGTAAATCCGTTCGCGCAGCGGATTATTGCCAATCGTCACGACGAGCTTACCATATTCCGGATACAGTGTTTTCAGCGCTTTAATCGTACCGATAACAGGAATATCACATACGACTGACCCGCAGGTCTTGCCATCATCCAGGAAAGCACAATCATATATTTTTCGGGCATGTTCTGATACGACCCGTCCCAAACCGCCGGCTCCTGCCAATAACAACTTCTCTTTCATGACTTTACCCTCTCTCCTACAGCCCTTCTTGGTGTTCCCGGTTCTGCAATGCTTCCTGTACATAATCCGTGGTCAGCAGCTTCTGCACTGTCCCATCTACATCCAGGCGATGCGTGTTATGACTGGTATAGGCTTCATCCGCCATGGTATGTACTTCACCTTTTACGACAAATTGGTCATAGTTCAAATCCCGGTTATCAGCAGCGACTCGGAAGTAATGTCCCATATCTTCGGCCCGCAGGCGTTCTTCCCGGGTCATAAGCGTTTCATACAACTTTTCGCCATGCCGGGTCCCAATAATATGAGTCCCCGTATCCCCGAAAAGCTGCTGTACGGCTTTTCCTAAGTCACCAATGGTACTGGCGTCTGCCTTTTGGATGAATAAATCTCCTGGGTTGGCATGCTGGAAAGCAAATTGGACTAGATCAACGGCTTCATCCAAATTCATCAAGAATCTTGTCATTTCAGGATTGGTAATCGTAATAGGATGGCCTTTCTTTATTTGTTCAATAAAGAGCGGAATGACAGAACCTCTGGAACACATGACATTCCCATAACGAGTACAGCAAATCGTAGTTCCGCCTCGTTCAGCGGCGACTCTGGCATTGGCATAAATGACATGTTCCATCATGGCTTTCGATATCCCCATAGCATTAATCGGATAAGCCGCCTTATCGGTAGAAAGGCAGACGACTCTTTTGACGCCAGCATCAATCGCCGCATGAAGGACATTATCCGTACCCATAATATTGGTCCGCACCGCTTCCATAGGAAAGAATTCGCAAGAAGGGACCTGTTTTAATGCCGCAGCATGAAAGATATAATCAACGCCAGGCATAGCATCCCGGATAGACTGGATGTTCCTTACATCGCCAATATAAAACTTAACTTTTTCCGCTTGTTCTGGATATTTTTGCTGGAGAATATGCCGCATATCGTCCTGCTTCTTTTCATCGCGAGAAAAGATACGAATCTGCTTCAAATCTGAATTGAGGAAATGTTTTAACACAGTCGTACCAAAAGAACCAGTCCCTCCAGTAATCATAAGCGTTGCCCCATTGAAATTGAACATCTATTAAACCTTCTTTCGTTGTCATAACAATCGTTGAATCATTTTATAATATTGAGATAACCCTACTTCCAATTGATATTTTTCGTTATATATTTTTTCGGCATTCTGTCCCATCGCATCAACCCTTTTGGGATTCTGCTGCAAGGAAGTCAATACATCAGCTAATTTTTTACTGTCACCAATTTCTACATAAATGCCAACATTTTCTTTTGAAACTTCGTCAGCTAAATATGAGTCTTTTTCAACGATGGCAATAACAGCTTTTCCCCCTTGTAAATAACTATAATACTTGCTAGGTGCACAGGTTCCTTTTAATCCTTTTTCTAAGCTGACAATACTGACAGAACTAATCGAAACAGCTTGTTCAAAATCTTTTCCAACGAGGAAATCCAATACCTTCACATGAGGCATATTTCGGACAGATTTTTTTACAAATTCCATTTTGCTACCATGCCCTACAATCAAATATTGAATCGCCGGGTTGTCCTTTGTTAATTGGATAGCACCTAATAACGTATTCATATCCTGGCAAATTCCCATATTACCAAAATACGAAACAATAAACTGTCCATTGGGATAACCAAAGTGCTGATAGGCGTTAGGCGTTACGGGAATCTTCGTTTCGTGTGCCCAATTAGCAATGGTACAAATACGATTCTCGCTCAATTGGGGCCGATGCTTTAGTAAAAAGCCTTTCATTTCATCAGTCAAGGCAACTACCATAGAAGCTTTTGCATATAAAAAACCATTAATCCGCTTCATGATAAAATCAATCAGGCTTCCTGGTTTTAGACTTTTAGATGCATAAGCTACTTCAGGATAAACATCATAGGAAACAAAAACAACTTTCGTCTTAAACAGAAAATTTGCCAGCAAAGCCACACAAGGTAAAATCGGTGGATTTGAATACACAATAATTATTTTATATTTTCTTAGCTGAGTTACATTGAGCAAAGCACCAAAAGTAAAAGAAAAATAATTAATCAAGCGCCCCCAAAAAGAACGTCTGGACACTTCAACATATTTAATTCTTTTAATGCCAATGTTCTTTATCGTTTCGCGTAATGGTACATTTTTTTCTGCTGTGTATTCTTTAGGATAACCGCATAATGCGTCTACCTGTAACCCATGCTCAGCTAAATAAACAGCCGTATCAAAGGGTAATGTCGCCGAAGAGTTATGTTCAGGATAAAAAAATTGGCATAAAAACAAGATATCTTTTTTCTTCATAGCAGTGCTTTTTACCTTTCATGATTATCTATCAAACTTTTTTCAGATTCTCTGAAAAGTTCCCATGCGGGCCACCTCCCCTATTAGGGGCGCTGGAATTTGCTTAGGTCCAGGTCTTTGCCGCTGACGTCTTTGCCTTCGGTGGCGCTCTTGGTGACTAGAATCTTGATGGTTTGGATCATGATGATGAAGTCTTCCCAGATGCTGTAGTTTTCGATGTACATCAAGTCGTAGACGAGTTTGTCATAGGGCGTGGTGTTATACTTTGCGAAGACTTGGGCCAGGCCGGTGATGCCCGGTTTGACGTTATGGCGATAGGCGTATTCGGGGTTTTCTTTTTTGAATTGTTCGACGAAGAAAGGCCGTTCTGGGCGGGGCCCGACGAGGCTCATGTCGCCGTTGAGGACGTTGAGGATCTGCGGCAGTTCGTCCAGGCGGGTGGAGCGGATGAATTTGCCGACTTTGGTAATGCGCGGGTCGTCTTCCGTCGCCAGCTGGGGACCGGAATATTTTTCCGCATCGACGCGCATGGAACGGAATTTGTAGACTTTATATTCCTTGCCAAAGCGTCCGACGCGTACCTGGCTGTAGAGGACGGGACCACCGTCGCCGAGCTTGATAGCAAGGGCAACGGGAATGGCGAAGGGCAATGCGCAGATGGCAGCCATACCGGCTACGATAATGTCGACGGTACGCTTGACGGCCCGCTGTTCCACGCTGAGGCGCAGGCTCTTGGGCCGGAAGACCGGGATGTCGTCGATTTTCTGCAGCATGGCACCGTTGCAGAAGATTTCGTAAGAGCCGGGAATGATGTAGGGCTGGATTTCCTTATCCGTGCAGTAGTTGACGATATCCGCCTTAGTCGTGATAGGGATATCCGAGCAGATGATGAGTGTGTCGATGTCGCAGGATTCCAGTTCCTGACGCCAATCCTTCTGCGGGTCCATGATGACGTGCTGGAGCTTCAGCTTGAGCTGAGGCTGGGCACTCATGCGGTAATGGACATGACGGCATTCGTCTTCGTTACCCATAATCATGACGCGGCGGACGGGATGAAGGCTCTGTTCCCAACGCTGGACGGCCCGCTTCCAAAAACCGAGTAGGACAAACTGTACAGCCGTACTGGAAATAATCAAGACCCGGGAATAAGCGAATTCATGAATGACAAAACTCAAGGCCATGACCAGGATGAGGACCAGGATGAGACTGACAGCCAGACTGATCAGGACTTCGCTGAAGCGCTTGTGTTCAATCGTATAAAGACCGTTGATACTGAACATCATGACCGTGAAGATAACGGCAATCGGCAGCATCCCCGAGTATAAAGCCTGATGTACTTCCCACACACTCGGCGGGATAATCAGATAGGTCAGGAGTATGTAAGTTAGGGTGATGATAGTCACGTCACCGAGTAAACCGAAAAGTTTACGTGACGTAGGATAGACACGGGTCTTCATGACCTTTTTTCATTCCTTTCATTGTATTATGGGGCCTTCGGCCCCGTCGTTCATCGTAGTTCGTTCGTCGTTAAGCCTCCCCTCATAGGGGAGGTGGCCTGAAAGGCCGGAGAGGTTGGTTTGCCGGTCGCAGACCGCAGGCCGCCGGTCGTGAAACCATGCCACATTGACCAGTTGGATATATAGCTGACTGGTCGCTGTAAGAACCCCTCAGTCAGCTTCGCTGACAGCTCCAGCACGGCTCTCCGTTTTGGCAACCGTCCTGCACTTCCCTCCGGTCAGTCCCTGACGGGCCAAAAAGGGCCTATCAGGGGAGCCATACTACTAACGTCTTTTCCGTTTTTTATTATGATTTTCGTCGTAATAGTAGTAGTAATAGTAGCCGCTCTTGTGGTGCTGCGGGACTTTATTTAAGATGACGCCTAGGATGTTGGCGTGGACTTTTTCTAAGAGTTCTTTGGCTTGTTTGCCTTCGTCCGGGCTGATGTCGCCGCTGCCCAGGACGAGGATGGTACCGTCGGTCTGGCTGCTCATGAGTACGGCATCAGTGACGGCCAGGACGGGCGGCATGTCGAGGAAGACGTAATCATACATTTCCGCTGCTTCCTGCAAGAGGGCCTTCATCTTCTTCGATCCCAGGAGTTCAGCCGGGTTCGGCGGGATGGGACCGCTGGTGACGATGTCGAGGTTGGGAAAGACGTCGGCCTGGATGACTTCTTTCAGGGGCAAGTCTTCGGCAAAGCAGTTGCTCAGGCCCCGGTTGAGCAGGCTGAAACGGCGATGGATGACGGGCTTGCGCATGTCGCAGTCGATGAGCAGGATTTTTTTATCGTTCTGCCCGATGGTAATGGCCAAGTTGGCGACGGTCGTCGACTTCCCTTCGTTTGGGATGGCCGACGTAAAGACGATGGTCTTCAAGGTCTTGCCGGCACCAGAAAACTGTAAGTTCGTCCGGATGGCCCGATAGGCTTCGGCTACCGGCGACCGGCTGTCATAATGGGTGATGAAATCTATTTCCGCCATAATTTCCTCCTAAGTTTCGACCACAGGCCATGGCTGCTGTCCGGTTCCTTCTGCAAGGTATTGGTATCGGGAATCATGCCCAGGACAGGCAGGCCCAATTCTTTTTCCACGTCTTCGGCCGTCCGTATCTTGCGATACATGAGGGATTGGACGATGACCGTCCCCATGCCGACGATGAGACCTAACAAGGTCATGATGGCCATAATCAGGACTTTCCGCGGCTTAATCGGTTTTTCCGGCAATGTCCCCCAGTCGACGACCTGTACTTCGTTCGGCACCATGACTTCGGCGACCTTGGCTTCTTCCAGGCGTTTAGCCAACATGACATAGATTTCGTTGTTGACGTCGGCATCACGCTTGACGCGGACGAAGCCTTGTTCTTTTTCTGGAAGCGACGCGATGATGGCGTCATTTTCTGAATCCATCTGGTCCAGGGCCGTCTTTTTGCTCTGGGCAACGGCGATGGCCGCTTCGTTCTTGAATTTATCGGCCAATAAGCCCTGCTGGACAGTATTGCTGGACGGCGCCTGCTGGGCGACAATCTTGCTGATTTCCTGATTCAGAGAATCGCGGGTGGAGTTGATCTGGTTGTTGATTTCCTGCATCTTCGGATGTTCATCCGTATATTTGCCGACGTAACTGGCTTTGGTCGCTTCCAGCTGAGCCAGCTGGGTCTTATACTGCTGGATAGCCGGGCTGTCGGCGATGGAGACGCCAGCCGAGCTGAGCTGTTCATTGACGCTGCTCAGGCCGGCCTGGGCCGTTTCCAGGTTGAGCTGGTTTTCGGCTTTAGCCTTGTCGACAATGTTCAGCTTATCCGTAAGCTGCTTCATCTGGTCGTCGGTAGAGTACATCTTGTTGGCGGCCTGATACTGCTGCAGCTTATCTTCGGCCTGACTCAATTCGTCTTTGGACGCGGCCAGCCTCTTTTCCAGGAACTCGCGGGTCCGCTTCTGTTCGTCATGGCTCAGTTCGGTCAGGCGGTTCATAAAGCCCTTGATGATGAGGTTATTGGCTTTCTGGGCCTGTTCCGGCGACTTGCCGGTGACGTCGACTTCCAAAATTTCTGTATCTTTATACGGTTTGGTAATGATATGACTCTTGACATAGCCGTCATAGTCGGGCAATTTCCCGTTTTCATCGCGTTCTTCTGTCTGGGCGATGACCGGCAGGACGACGTTGCGGCTCTTGAGGATTTCTGCGTCGGTCATCATGCGCTGCTTGTCGTCCATGGCATTGCCGCCGGATACTTTGGACAAAATCGAATCGCCCAGGCCCTTATCCTGCTTGATGCGCAGCAGCGACGTCGACTGGTACACCGGCGGCGCGACGAGCAGATAGGCCCCGCCGGCAATCATGAAGGCCGCCGTAATAGCCGCGATTTTCTTCTTGTTGGCCATGACAACTTGAAAGAGGTCTTTCAAATCAATGGTTATTTCTTCCACCCTGTTCAACTCCTGTATGGTAAATACTAATTGTTATCTAAGTTGTCTTTCGCTTCGGTAATCATGTAAATACTACTGAAGATCGGCGCAATATCGCGGGCAAAGTCGATGCGATGGTTCTTGGTCAGGTAAAGGATGTCCCCTTCGCGAAGGGTGACGTTCTGCGACATATCGCCGGTTTTGAGCATATTATTGAGGTTAATGGGAATGAGCGACTTCGGCTGGTCCTGATGGATGAGGAAAATCTTCTTCTTCGCCGTATCCCGCGTAAAGCCCTGGGCTGCGCCGATGGCGTCGATGACGGTATGGCCCTTTTCCAGTTCTACGGCACCGGGCTTCTTGACTTCGCCAAAGACGTAGACCCGGACGCGGCCTAACTTGGAAATATTGACGGATACATCGGGATCGACGATATACCGGGCCAGGCCCTGCTGCAGGACGTCAGTAAACTGGGAGACCGTCATGCCTTCGGCGTGGATTTCCCCGACTAAGGGAAAGGATACGTTGCCGTCGGGCCGGACGACGAAGGGCGACTGATTCGTTGATGAATTGCCCAGGTCCTGCTGCTGCGTGACAACGATGTTGAGCTCATCGCCAGGCCGCATATAATACTCTTCGGCACAGGCCGTCCCGGTCCACAAGGCAGTCACGGCGGCCAATGCCAGTATACTTTTCTTTAACATCTGTATTCACATCCTATATTCAACCAAAGAGACGATGGAAAAAGCCTTTTTTCTCCTTTTGCCAGTGCGACGGCAAGTCGGGATAAAAGACGCGGTTCTTTAAAATACATTCGGCATTGCGCGTCGCCGTGTTCCAAAGATTGACGTGCTGCTTATCCTTGGCAGCCAGGCGGTCCAGTTCTTCGTGGGCTTCGCGTATATCCGTCGTGCGAGATTCCACGCGATGCCCGTCGCTGCCGAGGAAGTGGATCATGCCATTGCGGTAAAGGTCGCGGACGCGCTGCTGCAATTTCGAGCCGAAATAGCCCGTGAAACTGCCTGTATTGCATTGAGCCAGGACGCCCTTATTCATCCATGCCAGAAGTGTTTCCGGGCGCTCCATGAGGCGCTCATAGCGTTCTACGTGGGCCAGAAGTGGCAGGAACCCGCGCATTTGCAGCTCATAAATCATCTTTTCGACGATATCCGGCTGGGACTGGTCGGTCAGTTCCAACATGACATAACGGCTGCCAGCCAGACAATAATCGTCGTGATTTTCCTTCATAAAGCGCAACGTGTCCCCGTTCAGTTCCACTTCCGCGCCCGTATAGATACGAATAGGAATCTGAGCCTTATCCGCTTCTTCCTGAAGGGCTGCTACCTTGTCGAGAATCGTCTGCCAGGCCGGTATATGGCCCTGACGATTGACATGAGGCGTCGCAATAATATCGGTGACCCCGGAATCGACGGACATGCGCAGCATCTGCAGCGACATGTCCAGCGATTCAGAGCCATCATCGATGTCGTATAAAATATGTGAGTGAATGTCTATCATGATAGTTCTCCGTCTGGGGGCCGGGGCCCCTGTCGTTCATCGTAGGTCGTTCGTCGTTATGCCTCCCCTCATAGGGGGAGGTGGCCTGAAAGGCCGGAGAGGTTGGTTGGTCGTGGGCGCCGGCCTGCGAAACCTCTCAGTCAGCTTCGCTGACAGCTCCAGCACGGCTCTCCGTTTTGGCAACCGTCCTTCACTTCCCTCCGGTCAGTCCATGACGGGCCAAAAAGGGCCTATCAAGAGAGCCGTATTCTAATACCTCCACTGGATGGTGGCGGTGGCGAATTTGTCGTGGTCTGTATGAATGGTGAAGTCGGCGTTTTCTACGTTGGCGTAGCCGATGATGCCGCTTAAGTAGACGTCCTGGGCAAGCTTGGTCTGACCGGTGAGGCCGAATTCATTGACGGTCGGATGAACGCGCATGCCCCGTTCCATTTCAGTCCGCTGTGCATAGAGGCCGATGGACGTTTCATGAGGCAAATAGTGGCGGATGGCACCGTAGTATTTGCGGGCATCGCGGCCCATGGCATCGCCCATGATGGCGTCGTGATAGGTCCAGCCGTTATTGAAGCGCTGGTGACCGTACCATACGTCGCTGGTGTCGGCCATTTCCAAGGTCATGTCCCAGGACCCGTCATGAGTCAGTTTCGGCAGGTAGATGCCGGCCCGGTATGCGACTTTGGACGGCATATAGTGCGACTGGTCTTCGCCGTAGAGTTCGCCATAGAAGGTGACGCCAGGCAGGCTCAGGCGGAAGTCGCCGCCGGCGATGTCATCCCAGCGGTCCTTATCGGCATCGTCATTGCGGCCATAAAGCCAATGGCCCCAGTCAGAGCTATCCAGACCATTGCCGTCACCACCGAGCATGGACAGGCGGGACAGGCCGAAGGTGAAGTATGATGTCGGCGAAAAATCGGCGCGGATGCCGATGAGACCGGCATCGTCAGAATCTTTATACTTCGAACCTAGAGCAGCCGCACGATCACGCCGGTCGCCTTCAAGGAAACCGTAGAAAAGGTGGACGTCTGCCTGACCGAGGAAACGGAAGAAGCCGCCGACGCGCTGAGGTTCGATGAAATGAGCCTGGATGGTCGTCAAGGGACGCATGTTGTTCCCTAAGGCCAGGTTGCCCGTTTCCCCCTGCCCCCAGGTCATGGCTTCTTTGCCGGCTTCAAAGGCCCAGATGCCGGCTCGGGTCTTGATATAGCCTTCTTCCAGGCTGGCGCTGAAGTCGTTGTCCTTGTCATAGCTGAAGCGCGGCCGCAGGGCGATAGCCGTTTCATGGCCGATGTTCCCGGAAATTTCAGCTTCCAAGATGCCGTTGCCATCGCGGCCGTATTTATAGCCATTGCGATTGGCGCCAAAGGTCTGCCAGCCCGCATTAGTAGTATGACTGCGATCAATATGGCTATAGGAATGGCGCGGCGTATCTGAGAGCTGAGCCGCTGCCGTCAGCGAGACCGAGCGGAGTTTCAACAGATCGTAGGTCTTTTCCCCACGCAGGGTAGCCACTTCCGGGGCTACGTACTGGGCCAGGGCATCGACCTGGTCTGCCAGGTATTTCGGCATGGGTTTGGTCTGTGCCTTATCCTGAGCCTGGACGACCCATTGAGCCATCTGCATGCGGCTGTACGGTTTGGCCCCATTGGGCATAGTATCGAGATAGCCCATGGCACTCAATTTTTCGATATAGCCATAATACGGGCTGTCTACGGAAACGTTGGCCGTCGTCGCCGGTGCTGCCAATACGCTGGCCGTCATACCCAAACTCAGCAGGACAGCACTCATCAAGGTCGTCTTCATCGTTTTCATCGTCATCAAACTCCACTTCATCATAAAATAAAAAGCATAATTAATATGCATTATTACTATTTCATACATAAAGTTGTGAACGTACTCCCGCCTATAGAGGCGGGAG
>OOCN01001255.1_pt1 | contig 17465 bp, 16 predicted proteins | sample 1671361 | NCBI WGS metagenome assembly OOCN01 (sample SAMN06348149, study PRJEB24527) | human gut metagenome | biome: human gut; feature: ankylosing spondylitis patient; material: feces | host: Homo sapiens | place: China | collected 2015-10
GGCATATCAGAACTATCTGGCGGGAAAATCAGACAAAAAAGAAGAGAGATAAACATAAGTGAACAAAGTTTTACGAAATAAAACAATGTACGAAAAGTGTACATATTTTTTAAACGGAGCCAATGCATTGAATGGCTCCGTTTCTTTTGTTAATATGACTTCAGAAACAAAAAAGAAAGCGATAAGGCAGGTGAGCTGGAACGTGAAAGATCAAAGTGTGAAGATGATCTACTTTGATATAGACGGAACTCTTAGGGAAGAAAATTCAGAAATAACAGAAAAAACAAAGTATGCAATCCGGGAATGCAAAAGACAGGGAATTCTGACATGCATATGTACCGGAAGGAATATGAGCAGTATTCAAAAAGATGTACAGGAACTCCAGATGGATGGAACAATCAGTGGAGGCGGTGCAAGCATCCGGTACAGGGGACAGGAATTGGACAGGGAAACATTCCCTGATAAATGGTTGGAAGAAGTCAGGAGATTAACAAAAAAAGAACAGATCGGGTTGGTACTGGAAACGCAAAAGAATGTCTACATGGATCAAAGAGCAGCAGAGATATATCAACAGCTATTTAAAGAAAAGACGAAGGACTGTACAGAAGAAGAAAGAGAAAGAATCAAAAGAAAGAATAAATACTTGTACAAAAATAATATGACAGAATATGATCTGAACCAGGAAAAGACGCATAAGATCTGCATTGTTGGAAGCCGGGATTTAATAAATGAGATCAGACATCAGATAGAGAGCGGATGCGAAATTGTACAGTCAGTTCCATTCGGAAAAAAATGGCTTCTGGAATGTCTTCCGACAGGCTGCAATAAAGGAAATGCAGTCAGATATCTGAACCAGCAACTGGGAATCGAAAAAGCAGAAAGCATGAGTTTCGGAGATGGAGAAAATGATGCAGAATTGTTACTGGCAACAGGAACAGGAATTGCCATGGAAAATGGCAGTGCAGAATTAAAAAAGATAGCAGATGCTGTCTGCGGAACAGTGCAGGAAGATGGTATTTACAAAGAACTGGTGAACAGGGAAATCATTAAGGAGAGATAAGAGATGGTAAAAAGAAAATGGTGGCAGGAAGAAGTTATATATCAGATTTATCCAAGAAGCTTTTGTGACAGTAATGGAGATGGAATCGGTGATCTGAAGGGAATTACATTAAAGCTTGACTATTTGAAAGATCTGGGAGTTACCATGTTGTGGATCTGTCCGTGTTATCAGTCACCAATGGATGATAACGGATATGACATTTCTGATTATATGAAGATCGCAAATGAGTTTGGAACCATGGATGACATGGATGAGCTGATCCGGGAAGGTAAGAAAAGAGACATCAAGATTATACTGGACCTTGTGATAAATCATACATCAGATGAACATCCGTGGTTCCAGGAAGCTTTAAAGAATCCGGAAAGTAAATATCATGATTATTACATTTTCAAATCCGGAAAGAAAGAGATTAATAACTGGAGATCCGTATTTGGCGGAAATGTGTGGGAGAAAGTTCCGGGAAGAGACGAGTATTATTTTCATGCATTTGGGAAAAAACAGCCGGATCTGAACTGGGAGAATCCGGAAGTGCGTAAAGAATTGTATCAGATGGTGAACTGGTGGTTAGATAAAGGAATTGCCGGATTCCGGATCGATGCGATTACATTTATCAAAAAGGATCTGACATGGAAAGACCGGGAAGCAGACGGCGTGGACGGTCTGGCAAAATGTACGAAGGCATCCAGAAATCAGCCGGGAATCGGTACATTTTTAAATGAACTGAAAGAAAATACATTCCAGAGACACGATTGTGTGACGGTTGCAGAGGCACCGGGAGTCCCGTATGAAGAACTGGAGGAATTCATCGGGGAGCAGGGATATTTTTCAATGATATTTGACTTCCGTTATGCGGATCTGGATATTGCATCGGGAAGTGAGTGGTTCAAGCGGATTCCGTGGACGGTAAAAGATCTGAATCAGAAAATTATGGCAAGTCAGATGGCACTGCAAAAGTGCGGCTGGGGTGCAAACTTTATCGAAAATCACGATCAGCCAAGAGCAACGTCAAAATATTTGAAAGAATACCAGAACAACAGTGGTGCAGTAAAGGCACTTGCGGCAATGTATTTCTTCCTGAGAGGAACACCGTTCATCTATCAGGGACAGGAACTTGGAATGGTGAATTTTGAAAGGAATGGAATCAAAGAGTTTAATGACATTTCAAGTATTGACCAGTATCACAGATCGATCGAAGAGGGACTGACAGAAAAAGAAGCATTGCATATCGTGAATCTCAGAAGCCGTGATAACACAAGAACACCGTTCCCGTGGACGGATGAGCAGTATGGCGGATTCTCAGACGAAAAACCATGGCTTGGAATGACAGAAGAATATCCAAAGATTAATGCAAAAGACCAAATTGGACATGACGGAAGCATCTATCAGTTCTATAAAGAAATGATAGCATTCAGACAGAAAGGCGAACACAGGGACTGCCTGATATTTGGAGATATTGAACCGTTACAGAGCAGTGACAACGTAATCGCATACCGTAGATTTACCAAAGAAGAAAGCATTGAATGCTGGATCAACCTGAGCCCGGAGACGGTGGAAGAGAATGTAGATGTAAAGAAAAAAGAATTGATCTGGCAAAATTTCGACAGAAAAGAGAAAGAATTCAATGTCAAAGAAAATAAATTAGTACTTAAGCCATTCCAGGCAGTGTTATTAAAAGAGATAAAGGAAGAAAAATAAAGGAAAAAAGGGAGCAAAGAATCATGGAAGGAAAGGATTACAAGAAAGCGGCGGCAGATATTATCCGAATTGTCGGCAAAGATAATATCGTATCTGCAACACATTGTGCAACCAGATTGCGTCTGATCGTCAAAGATAAAGATACAATCGATGTGAAGAAACTGGAAAAACTGCCGCTTGTAAAAGGAACATTCTTCAATGCCGGACAGTTTCAGATCATTCTGGGAACCGGAATTGTCAATAAAGTATATGAAGAAATAGAAAATCTTGGATTAAAAACATTATCAAAAAAAGAACAGGATGAAGCGATCAAGAATCAGCAAAAAGGCGTGAAGCGCCTGATGCGGATATTGGGAGATATCTTTATCCCGATTATTCCGGTAATCGCAGCGACTGGTTTGTTCCTGGGATTAAAAGGCTGCGTGTTCAACGATAATGTACTGGGATTATTCGGTGCATCTACAGATATGATTCCGGATTATATTGTAACATTGGTAAATGTACTGACTGAGACGGCATTCGCATTCCTGCCGGCGATCATCTGCTGGTCTGCCTTCAAGGTGTTTGGCGGAACACCGGTCATTGGTATGGTGCTTGGTCTGATGTTGGTTTCACCGATTCTGCCAAATGCATATTCGGTAGCGAATCCGGACAGCGGGATATCGGCGGTTGTGGCATTTGGAAAGATTCCAATCGTGGGATGCCAGGGAAGTGTATTAACGGCAATCATTACGGCACTGATCGGAGCGAAGCTTGAGAAAAAGCTCAGAAAAATCATGCCGAATGCACTGGATCTGATCATGACGCCATTTGTAGTCATGCTGGTTACATTCTTGATCGTAATCCTTGGAGTAGGTCCTGTGATGCATGTTGTGGAATTAAAGCTTGTCAGCATTGTAGAAGCACTGGTACATCTGCCATTTGGAATCGGTGGATTTATCATCGGAGCGACATACCCGCTTCTTGTAATTACTGGGCTGCATCATACATATACCATGATTGAGACTTCACTTCTTGCGAACACAGGATTCAATCCGGTGATTACATTGTGCGCAATGTATGGATTTGCCAATGTCGGAACGTGTCTTGCATTTTTTGTAAAATCAAAAAATACTACGGTCAGACAGACGAGTATTGGTGCCATGTTATCACAGTTATTCGGAATCAGTGAACCGGTACTCTTTGGTATCCAGCTGCGATATAATCTGAAACCATTGATTATCATGTTATTTACATCAGGGCTTGGAGCAGCATCGTTATCATTATTGAATATTCAGTCCAATTCTTACGGACTGGCGGTTATACCTTCTTATCTGATGTACATTTATGAAGGAAGACAGTTCCTGTGGTATCTGGTTATTTCCATCTGTTCGGTTGCATTATGTTTTGTACTGACATACCTGTTCGGAGTGCCGGAAGAAGCAATGCTGCCAGAGGAAGGACTAGATGATGGATTGTCATTGGAGATGGCAGCAAATGGAAAAATGACAGATGAATTTGTCAATACATCAGAAAATGGGAAGAACAAGGGAAATAAAGAGAGAACTACTGGAAATAAGATCACAGCACCGGTATCAGGAAAACTGATTCCACTGGAAGAAGTAGCTGATCCTACATTTGCAGGAAAGGTACTGGGAGATGGATTTGCCATCGTTCCGGAAGATTCCGTGATCAAATCCCCGGTCAATGGAACTGTGGAACTTATGTATGAGACTGGACATGCGGTTGGTCTTTCGACAGATGACGGAAAAGAAATCCTGATTCATATCGGTATTGATACCGTAGCAATGAATGGAGAAGGATTCCATATCATTGCAAAGACAGGACAGAATGTAAAATGTGGAGATCCGCTGGTTGAAGTGGATTTCGAAAAGATCAGAAAAGCCGGAAAAAGTGACAGCGTTATTGTCATTGTGACTTCGGGAGAAAAAGTAGAAACCAGAAGTGTGGAAAACGTTAAGAGCGGCATAAGCGAAGCTGCAGAGATTGTATAAATTTCATATTGTTTAGACAAAATAAGGATATTATCCGTTTTCTTTAAGAGAATGAGATGATATCCTTATTTGCATTTCTACTTATTAATAAGTGCACAAATATAAAACGACAAAATGATAAAAGTGTATCAAAGTGACATACAATTTACAACAAATGTAATAAATGTATGGTAAAATTGCAGAAATAAGATTATAATTTAAACTAGATTTTGTATTTTTTGAAGGAGAGGTGGTAGATGAATGGTAGAAGAAACCATTAAGACCATCAAGGAAACGGAGAATGAAGCGGATGAGATCATAAGAAAAGCAGATGCAACGTGTACCGAGATCCTTGAAAAAGCTGCCAGAGAGGCAAAAGAGATAAAAGAGCAGGCTGTAGCAAATGCAAAGAAACAGGCAGAAGCAGATCTTTTGCAGGCGAAAGAAGAAGGAGAAGTCTTAAAGAAACAGGCTTCCGAGAAGACGGAACAGGAGACAGAAGCATTAAAAGCACTGGCTCAGGGAAAAGAAGAGGAGGCGGTATCCGCAGTCATCAAAGCATTGCTCTGATGATATGGGAAGAGTAAGAACGTGAAAAAATAAAAAAGGAGGGATGCAGTTATGGCAGTATTGCAGATGCAGCGAATCAGTATCTGCGCATTGAAACATGACCGGAAAGCGATTCTGGAAAAACTGCAGTCCATGGGCATGATAGAGATGCATCAGGTCGCACAGGACGAAGCCGGATTCGAGAAGATGGATACGCAGAGTGCGAAATCAAGCTTTGAGAAACGGGTGCAGATTACGGAAAATGCACTGGATGTGTTGAGTCAGTATACTCCGGAGAAAAAGTCGATGTTCGCCAGTCTGGAAGGCAATAAGCTGATCGATAAGAAGACGATGGAAGCAGCAGCGGTGAAACAGGAGGAGGTCATGGAAGTGGCGGAACTTCTGATTGCTGATCATAAGAGAATTGCGGAAGCACAGGCCGAGATCGTGAAGCGGAATGCCCAGATAGAAGCACTTGCGCCGTGGATGAGTCTGGAAGTTGCGATGAATTATCCGGGCACGAAAAAGACGGCAATGCTTCTTGGAACCATGGCGGCGGAGACGACACTGGAAATGATCTACGGAAAGCTTGCCGAAGATTATCCGGAGATCGAAGCCGTAGATATATCGGTTATAAGTCAGGATAAAGATGCCGTGTACTTAAGCGTGTTCTGTATGAAGGACCAGGCAGCAGATGTGGAGAATACACTCCGCACTGCAGGATTCTCAAGACCGGTTGTATCGACAGAGCAGATTCCGGCAAAGCAGAAAGAAGAACTGGAAGAACAGATCAGACAGATCGAACAGACAATTGCAGATATCCGGGGAGAGATCATATCTTACGCAGAAGACCGGGAGGAACTGAAGATCATCGGTGACTATTACCGGATGCGTGCAGAAAAGTACGAAGTACTGGGAACACTTCCGCAGTCCAGACGTACATTTATTATCAGTGGTTACGCAGCAAAAGAAGCGATACCGGCGATCCAGAAAGGAATCGGGGATGCGTATGACTGTGTGATCGATGTAGAAGAGTTAAAAGAAGACGAAGAACCACCGGTGATCCTTAAGAATAACGGATTTTCGGAAAGTGTGGAAGGAGTCCTGGAGTCTTACGGACTTCCGCATAAAGGAGAGATCGATCCGACCGCGATCATGTCATTCTTCTATGTATTTTTCTTTGGAATGATGTTATCAGATGCAGCATATGGTGCGATCATCGCAATCGTGTGTCTGATCGTCCTTAAGAAATTTCCGCGCATGAGTGCCGGTATGAGGAAATCTATGAAAATGTTTATGTACTGTGGAATTTCTACCGTGGTATGGGGAATCTTATTCGGTGGATATTTCGGAGATGTCGTAGACGTCGTATCGAGCACATTTTTTGGAAAAGAACTGACGATCAAGCCGCTGTGGTTTGCACCGTTAAATGATCCGATGCGACTTCTGATCTATTCGATGGCATTCGGACTGGTTCATCTGTTCGTGGGTCTTGGAATCAAAGGATATATGTTGTTAAAAGACGGAAAGGTACTGGATTTCTTCTGCGATATCGTATTGTGGTACATTTTCCTGATCGGACTGATCCTGATGTTACTTCCGTCAGAGATATTTGCTTCAATCGCACAGACCAAGATCGTGTTCCCGGCAGCGCTTGTTACATTGTCAAAAGCACTGGCAATCATCGGGGCACTCGGACTGTTATTGATGTCCGGAAGATCGAGCAAGAATCCGGCACTCCGGCTGGCACTTGGAGCATATGATATCTACAACATTACCGGATGGTTAAGTGATGTATTATCATACTCCAGACTTCTGGCACTGGGACTTGCGACAGGCGTTATCGCATCCGTTGTCAACCAGATGGGAAGTATGCTTGGTAAGAGTGTATTCGGGGTCATCTTATTTATCGTAGTATTTATAGTCGGACATGCAATGAACCTGGCAATCAACCTGCTTGGTGCATATGTCCACACCAACCGACTTCAATTTGTGGAATTCTTTGGAAAATTCTACGAAGGCGGTGGAAAACCTTTCGAACCGTTTCATGCGGAGACAAAATATGTAGATATTAAGGAGGAAAAATAGATATGAGTATTTGGAATGATATGGGAATGGTATATGCACTTCTTGGTGCGGCAGTGGCAGTATTCCTGGCAGGTGCAGGATCTGCGATCGGAGTAGGTATTGCAGGACAGGCAGCGTCCGGAGTTGTAACAGAAGACCCAAGCAAATTCGCAAAAGTATTGATCATGCAGCTGCTTCCTGGTACACAGGGAATCTACGGACTGCTGGTTGGTTTCATTACATTATCCAAGATCGGACTTCTTGGCGGTGGTGCAGCAGATCTGGATCCGAAGACCGGACTTCTGATTCTTGCAGCTTGCCTTCCGATCGGAATTGTAGGTCTGATTTCAGGAAAAGCACAGGGGCAGACAGCAGCGGCAGCAATCGGAATCGTAGCAAAGAAGCCGGATCAGTTCGGTAAAGCAATGCTGTTTCCTGCAATGGTTGAGACATATGCCATCCTTGCACTTCTGATTTCTATCCTTTCCGTAACAGCAATTCAGGTATAGAAGGAGTGTGAAGGAAAATGGCTGGATTAGAGAAGATCAAAAGTCAGATCCTTGACGAGGCAAAAGAGACGGCGAATGCAAAGATCGAAGATGCGAAAGCGCAGGCAGAACAGATGAAGACTCAGGCGCAGGCAGAAGGAGCCGCACAGGCAGAACAGATCTTGAAGAAGTCTGAAGCGGAAGTTGCCGCACAGAAAGAGCGTGTGAAGTCAGCCATCGATCTTCAGAGAAGAACGAGACTTCTGGAAGCAAAGCAGGAGATGATCGCAGAGATCATCGAGAAGGCGTATGAAAAGGTTATAAGTCTTGCGCCGGATGAGTATTACCAGATGCTCCTGTCTATTCTGGAAGCATACGTACTTCCGCAGGAGGGAGAGATCTATTTCTCTGTAAAAGATCTGGAAAATATGCCGGTAGGATTTGGCAAAGAAATTGAAGAAATAGCTCTGGCAAAGGGAGGAAAACTTACTGTAGCCGGAGCGGGCAGAGATAATATTGACAATGGATTCATTCTTGCGTACGGTGGAATTGAAGAGAACTGTACGATCAGGGCAATGTTCGATGCGAAGCGGGATGAACTTGCGGACATCGTTCACCGGATGCTCTTTGTATGATATGGAGGGACAACATGAGTGAACAATATACCTATGCGGTCGCAAGAATCCGTGCCCTGGAAGTATCCCTGTTCTCTGACAGTACCATCGACCAGCTGATCGCGTGCCAGAGTTATGATCAGGCATTGCAGTTCTTAGAAGAGAAGGGATGGGGAGATACCGAAAGCAGCGGGGATGCGGAAAAGATCCTGACGAGAGAAGAAGAAAAGACATGGGAAGTGGTCAAAGAGCTGTCGATCGGAATGGAACATTTCGATGTGCTTTCTTATCCGAAGCTTTTTCATAATTTAAAGGCAGCGGTCAAGGAAGTCTGCACCGGAGATAAGAACCGGCATATCTATTATGAAGATGTGCGGTTCTCCGGAGAAGAGATGCGGAAGATTGTTGAAGACAGAGATTTCGGAAAGCTTCCGGACAGTATGCGGATCGCAGGAGAAGAAGCATACGAGACACTTCTTCATACCGGAGACGGGCAGCTCTGTGATGTGATCATAGACCGGGCGGCACTGGATGCCATCTATCAGGCCGGGAAAGAGTCACCGGATAAGATCATACAGAATTACGCAGAATCTACAGTGGCAGTGGCAGACATCAAGATTGCTGTCCGGTCACAGAAGACCGCAAAATCAACGGAATTTATGAAACGGGCAATGGCAGAATGCGATTCTTTAAGTGTCAGCCAGCTTTCAAAGGCAGCACTTAGCGGCATGGATGCCATCTGCGAATACTTAAGAGGAACGGCTTATGCAGAAGGCGCGGAAGCACTGGCAGAGTCACCGTCGGCATTCGAACGATGGTGTGATAACCGGATCATCCAGACGATAAGCCCGGAAAAATATCATGCATTTACGATAGGACCGGTTATCGCCTATGTGATTGCAAGACAGAATGAGATTAAAACGGTACGAATCATTTTATCCGGAAAGCAGAATGAACTGCCGGATGATTCAATCCGGGAAAGGGTAAGGAAAATGTATGTATAAGATTGCAGTATTAGGCGATTACGACAGTATCTTCGGATTCGCAGCACTGGGCCTTGATACATTTACCGTCCAGACCCGTGAGGAAGCCGCAGAGAAATTACACCAGCTGGCACAGGGAGGATATGGGATCATCTATATCACGGAGAAACTGGCCGCTGAGTTAACGCATGAGATAGAAAAATATCAGGAACAGGTCACACCGGCAATTATTCAGATCCCGGGCATTGCAGGAAATACAGGTGCCGGAGTTACAGGTGTGAAGAAATCGGTAGAGCAGGCTGTCGGTTCCGATATTATATTTGGCAGCTAAAGGAGGTTGATTCGTCCGTATGAGTACAGGAACGATTAAAAAAGTAGCAGGACCGCTGGTCATTGCAGAAGGAATGCGCGACGCCAACATGTTTGACGTGGTACGTGTAAGCAGCCAGCGTCTGATCGGAGAGATCATAGAGATTCACGAAGATGAGGCATCCATCCAGGTATACGAGGAGACATCGGGACTTGGACCTGGAGAGCCGGTAGAGTCTATGGGAGTACCAATGTCAGTAGAACTTGGACCCGGACTGATCACAAGCATATACGATGGAATCCAGAGACCGCTGGATGACATTATGAAAATCTCCGGAAATAACTTAAAGCGAGGCGTGGAAGTTGCTTCGTTAAAACGTGATAAGAAATGGGAATTTGTACCGGTCGCAAAAGCCGGCGATGAGGTCGAAGCAGGTGACGTACTCGGAACTGTGCAGGAGACCATCGTTGTACAGCAGAAGATCATGGTTCCTTATGGAGTAAAAGGAACGGTAAAAGAGATCAAAGCCGGAACATTTACCGTAGAAGAAGTGGTAGCAGTGATCGCTACCGAAAAAGGTGACAAAGAACTGACGATGATGCAGAGATGGCCGGTTCGAAAAGGCCGTCCGTATCAGAAGAAGCTGCCGCCGGTAAAACCACTGGTAACCGGACAGCGTGTAATCGATACATTCTTCCCAATCGCCAAAGGTGGTGTGGCAGCCGTTCCGGGACCTTTCGGAAGCGGTAAGACAGTTATCCAACACCAGTTGGCTAAGTGGGCAGAGGCAGATATCGTGGTTTATATCGGATGCGGAGAACGTGGTAATGAGATGACAGATGTTCTGAACGAATTTCCGGAACTGAAAGACCCGAAGACCGGACAGTCCCTGATGGAAAGAACCGTACTGATCGCAAATACATCGGATATGCCGGTTGCAGCCCGTGAGGCTTCCATCTATACCGGAATCACGATCGCAGAATATTTCCGTGATATGGGATATTCTGTAGCGCTGATGGCAGATTCTACATCCCGTTGGGCAGAGGCACTTCGAGAGATGTCGGGACGTCTGGAAGAGATGCCTGGTGAGGAAGGTTACCCGGCATATTTAGGTTCCCGTTTGGCACAGTTCTATGAAAGAGCCGGACATGTGGTATCCCTTGGTAAAGAAGGAAGAGAAGGCGCACTTTCCGTTATCGGAGCCGTATCTCCTCCGGGTGGTGATATCTCCGAACCGGTATCACAGGCAACCCTTCGTATCGTAAAGGTATTCTGGGGACTGGATTCTGCATTGGCGTATAAGAGACATTTCCCGGCGATCAACTGGCTGACCAGTTATTCACTGTATGTAGACAATATGGCAAACTGGTTCAATGAGGAAGTGGCAGCGGACTGGATGGAAGACCGTCAGAAGATGATGACAATCCTTCAGGAAGAAGCCGAGTTAAATGAGATCGTACAGATGGTAGGTATGGATGCCCTGTCACCGACTGACCGTCTGAAGATGGAAGCGGCAAGATCCATCCGTGAGGACTTCTTACATCAGAACTCCTTCCATGAGATCGACACTTACACGCCGCTTCGTAAGCAGTATCTGATGATGAAACTGGTACTGGCATTTTATGAGAAATCTGTCGACGCACTGAACAAGGGTGCGGACATGAATGCACTGATCGCCATGCCGGTAAGAGAAAAGATCGGCCGTTATAAATATACAACAGACGCCGATATCGAAAACGAATATAAGAATGTAGAAGAAGAACTGGACAAGGAAGTTGCGGCTGCATTCGGGAAGGAGGACTTCTAATTATGCCAAAAGAATATAGAACCATACAGGAAGTTGCCGGACCTCTGATGCTGGTACGCGGCGTTGAAAATGTAGCCTATGACGAATTGGGAGAGATTGAGCTTGCAAGCGGTGAGAAGCGCCGCTGCAAGGTTCTGGAGATCAATGGAAATGATGCACTGGTGCAGTTATTCGAAAGTGCCACGGGTATCAACTTAAGTAACAGTAAAGTACGTTTTCTGGGACGAAGCATGGAGCTTGGTGTATCGGAAGATATGCTTGGACGTGTCTTCGACGGACTGGGCCGCCCGATCGATGGGGGACCGGAGATCCTGCCGGATGAAAGACGTGATATCAACGGTCTGCCTATGAACCCGGCGGCAAGAAGCTATCCGGAAGAGTTTATCCAGACAGGTGTATCGGCTATTGACGGACTGAACACATTGGTTCGTGGGCAGAAACTTCCAATCTTCTCGGCATCCGGACTTCCACATGCCAACCTGGCAGCACAGATTGCAAAGCAGGCAAAGGTACGCGGAAGCAATGAGAAGTTCGCCGTAGTATTTGCCGCTATGGGTATCACATTCGAAGAGTCGAACTTCTTCGTAGAATCTTTCAAAGAGACAGGTGCCATCGACAGAACCGTACTGTTCGTCAACCTGGCAAATGACCCGGCGATCGAACGTATTTCCACACCTCGAATGGCGCTGACGGCAGCCGAGTATCTTGCATTCGAAAAAGACATGCATGTACTGGTAATTATGACAGATATTACCAACTATGCAGATGCGCTCCGAGAAGTATCTGCCGCACGTAAGGAAGTACCGGGACGCCGTGGATATCCTGGATATATGTACACCGACCTTGCAACGTTATATGAAAGAGCCGGGAGACAGAATGGCAAGAAGGGAAGTATCACACTGATTCCGATCCTGACCATGCCGGAAGATGACAAGACGCATCCAATCCCGGACCTTACCGGCTACATCACCGAAGGACAGATCATCTTAAGCCGTGACTTGTACCGCAAAGGTATCAAGCCTCCGATCGATGTATTGCCATCCCTGTCCCGTCTGAAAGATAAAGGAATCGGAGAAGGTAAGACAAGAGCCGACCATGCAAATACCATGAACCAGTTATTTGCGGCATATGCGCGAGGAAAAGATGCGAAAGAATTAATGACTATCTTAGGAGAGGCAGCTCTTACTGATATTGACCTGGTATATGCGAAATTCGCAGATGCATTTGAAAAGGAATATGTATCACAGGGATACGATACCGACAGACCGATTGAAGAGACACTGGAGATCGGATGGAAGCTGTTGTCTATGCTGCCAAGATCAGAGTTGAAACGAATTGATGATAAGTTCTTGGACGAGTATTATGGTAAGCAGTAAGCCATGCGGATTCGAGCCGGCATGGCGTCCAATATATAAAGTATAGAAAGGAGTGATACTATGGCGTCAACCCAGGTAACCCCTACCCGTATGGAACTGACCAGAACTAAGAAGAAACTGGTCACAGCCATAAAAGGTCACAAACTTCTGAAAGATAAACGAGACGAACTGATGCGTCAGTTCCTGGATCTGGTAAAAGTGAACATGGAACTTCGGGAAAATGTAGAAGCGGGGATTCGTTCAGCTAATAAGAACTTCGTCATAGCCAAAGCCGGCATGGATGAAGCAACCCTGAACACGGCACTGATGGCACCGAAGCAGGAAGTAGATCTGGAAGTCGGACAGAAGAATGTCATGAGTGTAGACATTCCTGTATTCGAGACGAAGACCAGAACGGCAGATGTGAATGATATCTATTCGTATGGATTCGCATTTACATCGAGTGATCTGGACGGAGCCGTAAAATCTCTGGCAGATATCCTACCGGATATGCTGAAGCTTGCAGAGACAGAAAAAGCCTGCCAGCTTATGGCAGCTGAGATTGAGAAGACCAGAAGACGTGTCAACGCCCTGGAGCATGTGATCATTCCGGAGGCACAGAAGAATATCAAGTATATTACGATGAAACTGGACGAGAATGAACGAAGCACCCAGATCCGTCTGATGAAGGTGAAAGATATGATGCTGGAGGATGCGCATCATTACAAAGAAAAGGAGTAGGAATACTGAGAAATTCTCAGATAAAAAATCCGCAGATATAAGTTGAAAAGCTTAAATCTGTGGATTTTTTTATGTCAGAATAAGCCGGAAAAATAGTTAGAAACCCATTCTTATTGTACGCAAATTCATTGACAAACCACTACTGTGTGATACAATATAGTTAAGAACTACTATAGTATACAAGGTAGGTGAAAATATGTATGATAAATCACAATTAATGAAGGGAACTTTAGAAGGATGTATCTTGCAGATTTTATCCGAGACGGTTACATACGGATATGAGATTGTAACAACATTAGAAGAGTTCGGATTTGAAGATGTAAAAGAGGGAAGTATTTATCCATTACTCGTACGATTGGAAAAGAAAGGGATGATTTCTTCAGAACTACGACCTTCGCCGCTTGGACCAAAACGAAAGTATTATTCATTAACGGCTGAAGGAGAGGCATATTTGCAGGAGTTTATTAAATGCTGGACGGAAGTACAATTATCAGTAAATAGAATTTTGAAAAAGGAGGGGTAACCATGTTGACAAATAAAAATAAAAAAATGATCCGGAAGATGCGTAAGTATATAAAGACGTTCCCGCTTACGGAAAAAGAAATAAATCAGATGGTTGAGGACATTACGGGAATGGCAGAAGAAGCACAGGAGCGCAATGAAGATTTTGAAATCGTACTTGGAAAGCCGGTTCGTGAATTCTGTGATGATTTGATCTATTCGGTGGGAGGAATCAGGGCACCGGGAGGTCGGAAATTGCTTAGGGGAACTTCAATTTATTTTCAGATATTGGGGCTTTGGGGAATTGTAGGTTGTTTGATTAGTGTTTGTTTTTTTGCTGGAGAACGTGTACACACATTATGGATGCTTGCAATTTCAATAGGCATCTGGTATCTGGGACATTATGGGGAAGCAAACTGTAATAATACAGAAAAAACAAAACAGTTAACAGCAGGAATTGTTATCTATATGGGTGTTAATTTGTTAATGTATTGCAATGAAATTATTATTGCAATAGATAATGGAAAAACTTTTTTGAAAACGTCAGATTTCCCAATTTTAATTATTGGAATTATTGTTAATTTTGGTCCAGCAATTCTGTATCTGGTTGGGGCAAGAAGGAACAGACCGGCAGGAGAACAGATAAAAGTTGAGAATAGATGACAAAAGATGGGAAAACATTTTCCTTTAAAGGAATAGTATATGAAAGTATTACTGAAAATATTAAAAAAGAATGTGCGTAATAATATTGTATGTTTTATGAGTACTATTTTAACTGCAATTATATTATTCGTGTTTCTTGGAGTTAAAGAATTGGTTCTTGGAACGATGAGTATGGAAGAAAGAGTCCGGTCACAACTGGGAATTGCAATTCAGACGTACATGTATATATTGCTGTTTATTGGTCTGATTTTGATTAGCTATACAGTAAGCAATTATAGCCGGATAAGAATCAAAGATTATGGAATGTTTATGGTATTCGGAGAAGAAAAGAAAGATATTATCCGGATGATAATTCTGGAATATGGGATTATATGTGGTATTTCGTGGCTGATTGGGTGTGTAGTGGGAACGCCTTTTGTAATTCTTCTTCAGTCTATATTCAGAAAAGAAGGGATTCAAACAGTTCAAGATCCATGCTGGTTTCTAAAGAATATTGGAAGTACATGTTTTTATATGTGTGTTATTTTGTGCATTGCAGTAATCATGAATATAATAAAAATTCAAAACAATTCACTGGCTTCGCTTTTGAATACGGAACAGAAAAGGGGGACGGTTCCGTCTGTTAAAGCAAGCGTGATAGGTGCGATTGCAGGGCTGATCTGTTTTGTGTTTGCAATTATTCTTTTTTCGAAGGTTCCTATGACATATCCACGTATGAAATATGGAGTTCTTTTTTCGCTGACTGGATTATATCTTTGGTTTACTTATTTGGGAAATGTTATATTGCGATGGGTGAAAAAGAAAGAAAAATGGTATGACAGACATATTCTTACGCTAAAAACGTTGTATCACAGATTTTCAGAAAATAAAAATATAATTTTAATTGTTTTTATTATTAATGTATTTGTATGGGTGATTGTAAATATCAATATTATAGAATACGGTAATCTTTCTTCCGAGTATTTATGGAAATATCCATATAATTATGTATGTATGACAGAAGAAAAATATACAGACGAAATTCATAAGGTTATAAAAGAACCAGATGAAAAAATAGATGAATATGCGTATATTCCGCTCATAAGCAATGATGGAGGGGAATATGTAGGTATTTCGGAGGATTCCTATAACAAACTTACAAAGAATAAGAAAGAGCATATCAAACAGGGAGAGGTAAAGGCAGTTCTGGAAAAATCAAAACAAGACGATGAAAACATGTTTCAGGATAAACATGTTTATTTAAAAACAGCAACAGGAATGTGTAAATTTGCGATAAAAAAAGAAGTGAAAGAAGTTTTATTTGTTGCTCAACAGTCGGATATTATACGAATTCTGGTTATGAATAATAGTGATTTTGATATGCTTAGATCTTTGCAGAAAAAGAATACGGTTATTATGACGCAGCAAACAGAAAAAGAGACGGTGATTGATGAGGGCAAATTAAAAGTATGTGAAAAGAAATATGAGATAATTGGTTTTTATAAAGGCTCATTGATGAAAGAAGACAGATCGGATGACCTGACAACTCTTATCTTTTACATTTGTATTGGTGCATTTTTGATTATTAGTGGAATAATGATTTTATCTATAAAAATATGGTCAGACATTTCTAATGTAAGTATGAAATATGGATTCTTGAAAAAAATAGGCATGGAGACCAAAGAAATAAAGAAAAATGTGAAAAAGGAACTTTCGCTTTCTTTATGGATCGCATTTATACTTTCGATTGTAATAAGTGGTGGTGCTTTGAGTTATATTACATGGAACGTTGATTGGCTCTTGAAAAAACAGGTGTTGATAACATTTTTTGCACTGTTATTATTCCAGGCCGGGTACATTATCTTATTGAGAGAGTATGGATGGAGACTTGCTAATCAGCAAATTCAGAGTGAAAGAAGGGAAAAGATATGGAAGTGATCAGCGGAGAGAAAATTGTGAAAAGTTACGGTAAGTTTAAAGTGTTAAACGGTATTAATTTGAATGTACAGGATGGCGAATTTGTAGGAATTATGGGAAAATCAGGAAGTGGAAAGACGACACTTTTGAAAATTCTGGGACTCATTGAATCTGTAACAGATGGGGCACTTTTATACAAGAAAGATGAAATATCAAAACTGTCAGATAAAGAACTTGCGAGAATACGAAGAGAAGAATTGGGCTTCGTATTTCAGGAATTTTATTTGATGGATAGTTTAGATGTTTTTGAAAACATTATGTTGCCTTTCTATATCAGCAAAACAGTAGATGATTCCAAAAAGGAACGAGCGAGAGTGTTAATGGATAAATTCGGAATTAGGACTTTGGAAAAAAAGATGCCGGCCGAACTGTCAGGAGGTGAAAGGCAGAGAGTTGCAATTTGCAGAGCATTAATAAATGATCCAGAGATTATTTTCGCAGATGAGCCTACAGGAAACCTTGATTCAAAGTCTGGAAAAATCGTGATTGATGCATTGAAGGATATTAATGAACATATGGGAAAGACAATCATTATGGTTACACATGACCCACAGATGGCAAGCTATTGCAGCCGGTTGATTCTGCTGAAAGATGGTGTGATATTGGAAGATTTGGAAAAGAATAGAAATCAAGAATCATTTTATCAGGAGATTCTTGGAAAGATGAAAGAGTTGTAGAAAATTCACCAGATTCACAAAAATTT
>OOCN01001274.1_pt1 | contig 17340 bp, 15 predicted proteins | sample 1671361 | NCBI WGS metagenome assembly OOCN01 (sample SAMN06348149, study PRJEB24527) | human gut metagenome | biome: human gut; feature: ankylosing spondylitis patient; material: feces | host: Homo sapiens | place: China | collected 2015-10
ACAGTTTAATAAAAATACTTTCTCTTATTCAGAGCAGTGGAGATACAAAGGATCTATGAAACTGCGGCAACCCCATATATGGAAGGTGCCAGCCTGAGCGAGTGATCGAACAATAAGAGGATTGGTTTATGAAGATATCAAACCGTCCACTTATGTAAGTGGACGGTTTTTCAGTTCGGTAAAACAGGGGAATCTACAAAAAACTGCCGGCAATCCTGGGAGAAAGAATGCAGGAATGTTTTAAGAAAAAAGGAGAGAAGAACGTGGAAAGAAGATTATTTACGTCAGAATCAGTAACAGAGGGACATCCGGATAAAATGTGTGATCAGATTTCTGATGCCATTCTGGATGCATTGATGGCACAGGATCCAATGAGTCGTGTTGCATGCGAGACAGCAACTACAACAGGTATGGTACTTGTTATGGGTGAGATCACAACGAATGCATACGTTGATATTCAGAAGATCGTACGTGACACGATCAAAGAAATCGGATATACAAGAGGAAAATTCGGATTCGATGCAGAGACTTGCGGTGTGATCACAGCAATCGATGAGCAGTCGTCTGATATTGCTATGGGTGTTGATAAAGCGCTGGAAGCAAAAGAACATACAATGTCCGAAGAAGAGATCGATGCGATCGGAGCCGGAGATCAGGGAATGATGTTTGGTTATGCTTCTGATGAGACACCGGAATATATGCCATACCCGATCGCACTTGCACACAAGCTCTCAAGAAAGCTTACAGAAGTAAGAAAGAACGGAACACTTCCGTACTTAAGACCGGATGGAAAGACACAGGTTACGGTTGAATATGATGAGAATGGTGTTCCGGCACGTCTGGATGCAGTCGTACTTTCGACACAGCATGATCCGGAAGTGACACAGGATCAGATCCATAAAGATATTAAGAAATATGTATTCGATGCAATCATTCCGGAGGGCATGGTAGATGAGAAGACAAAGTTCTTCATCAACCCGACAGGACGTTTTGTAATCGGCGGACCACACGGAGACAGTGGACTTACAGGACGTAAGATCATCGTAGATACTTACGGTGGAATGGCACGTCACGGCGGCGGGGCTTTCTCTGGAAAAGACTGTACAAAGGTTGACCGTTCTGCCGCTTATGCAGCACGTTACGTTGCCAAGAATATTGTTGCTGCAGGACTTGCTAAGAAATGTGAGATTCAGTTGTCTTATGCAATCGGTGTAGCACATCCGACATCTATCATGGTAGATACATTCGGAACAGGTGCAGTAGAAGATGATAAACTGGTAGAGATCGTTCGTGAGAATTTTGATCTCCGCCCGGCAGGAATCATTCAGATGCTTGATCTTAGAAGACCAATCTACAAACAGACAGCGGCTTACGGACATTTCGGACGTACAGATATTGATCTTCCGTGGGAGAAACTGGACAAAGTAGAAGATCTGAAAAAATATTTATAGAAATTTTATAAAAGTTTATGGGTGCTTTGGTGTGAAGCACCCATTTTTCATGCTATAATTTTTTTTAGTGGAGGACAGATACATGAAGCTGAAAACGCGATTAGTTATAGCATTTTTTACGATTATCATTATACCGGTCCTTATGGCAGCCATGATGGTTTCAATGGTATGCCACTATCAGATCGGAGTGGTGGAGAAGAATTATGGGATTACAGGAACGACGATTTCTGATTTTACGAATTCCATGCAGGTACTTGCACGTGTTACGGAGAAGCCGTATCATGAACTGAAGGATATGTCAGAACAGGCATCTGAGATGGAAGATGCGACAGAACTGGATCAGTTTAATAAAAAACTGGAGAATAAGAATGCATACCTGCTGGTGAGAAAAGACGGAACAATCGTATATACGGGCAGCGATGATGATCGTGTAAAAGCGGTGATCGAACAATTGCCGGGATATGGAGATACAGATACAACATCGGAGAACGGAATTTATCTTGGCGGAGATGCAGAAGCATTGGTAAAACAGGTAGATTTCAGATATGATGACGGCAATAAGGGAAGTGCGTTCATTGTGTCAGATGTATCCAATGTAATTCCGGAGGTTGGACAGTTTTTCTGCGAAATCCTGATTGGAATTGTAGTGATACTGATACTTACTTCGGCAGCCCTTATTATATGGATTTACCGTGCGGTTATGGGGCCGATCGGCAAGATGCAGACAGCGGCGCAGAATATCAAGGATGGGAATCTGGATTTTGAGTTGAAACCGGAGGCTGACGATGAACTTGGAAAACTCTGCCAGAGCCTGGAAGAGATGAGAGGACGCCTGAAGGAAAGTGCCGAAGAAAAATTGAAATATGACAAAGAAAGTAAAGAACTGATAAGTAACATTTCACATGATCTGAAGACACCTGTGACAACGATCAAAGGTTATGCCGAAGGAATTATAGATGGTGTTGCAGATACACCGGAGAAGATAGACCGGTATGTCAGAACAATCTACAATAAAGCGACAGAGATGAATACGCTGATCAATGAGCTGACATTATATTCTAAGATCGATACGAATAAGATTCCTTACAATTTTAATATCGTGTCGGCGAATGAATATTTCAACGACTGTGCGGACGACCTGTCGGTTGAACTGGCAGCACAGAATGTAGGATTTGGTTATTTTAATTATGTAGAGAAGAATGTACGGATCATTGCAGACCCGGAGCAGGTAAAACGTGTGATTCACAATATTGTCAACAATTCGTTGAAATATATGGACAAACCAAAGGGAATGATCAATCTGCGTGTCAAAGATGTAGGAGATTTTGTACAGATTGAACTGGAAGACAACGGAAAAGGAATTGCGGCAAAAGACCTGCCGAATATCTTTGACCGGTTTTACCGTACCGACGCATCGAGAAATTCTTCCACCGGAGGAAGTGGAATCGGTTTGTCTGTAGTAAAGAAGATTGTAGAAGAACACGGCGGTAAGATCTGGGCAACAAGCAGAGAAGAGACCGGAACGACAATGTATTTTGTACTAAGAAAGTATCAGGAGGTACCAGTCAATGAGTAAGATATTAATAGTAGAAGACGAAGAAGCAATTGCAGATCTGGAACGGGATTATCTGGAACTGAGCGGGTTCACCGTAGAGGTTGCAAATGACGGAGATACAGGACTTCAGAAAGCACTGAACGAAGATTATGATCTTCTGATCCTGGATCTGATGCTGCCGGGAACGGACGGATTCGATATCTGCCGTCAGGTGCGTGATGTGAAGAATACACCGATCGTGATGGTATCTGCGAAGAAAGATGATATCGATAAGATCAGGGGACTGGGACTCGGTGCGGATGATTATATGACAAAGCCGTTTAGTCCAAGTGAACTGGTGGCGAGAGTAAAAGCGCATCTGGCAAGATACGACCGTCTGACCGGAAGTGCGGCAGAGAAGAATAAAGTGATCGAGATCAGAGGACTGAAGATTGATACAACTGCAAGACGTGTGTGGGTGAACGGAGAAGAACGTACATTTACGACGAAGGAATTCGATCTGCTGACATTCCTTGCGAGCCATCCGAACCACGTATATTCGAAAGAAGAGTTATTCCGTGAGATCTGGGATATGGAGTCCATCGGGGATATCGCAACGGTAACGGTGCATATCAAGAAGATCCGTGAGAAAGTAGAAGTGGATACATCCAACCCGCAGTATATCGAGACGATATGGGGCGTTGGATATCGGTTTAAGGTGTAAGTAAAAATATAGCAAAATATTTTGAGATGCAAAATCCTCCGGAGGTCTGGTACACCTCCGGGGGGTTTTTATTCAATGGAGGATATGATATGATAATGTAAATAAATAAGAAACACGAGGAACAATATATATGATTACAAGCACATCCAACGCCAGAATCAAACGTCTGGTGAATTTAAAGAAGAAGAGAAAATTAAGAGACGAAGAAAGCGTCTTCCTGGTAGAAGGAATCCGCATGTTCAGGGAAGTGCCGCTCGACAAGTTAAAAGAAGTCTATGTATCCGAATCCTTTTACAAAAAAGAAAAAGATACCGTAAAAGAAGTCCTGAAAGACTCTAAAGTAAGAGTGGAAGAACTGACAGATACTGTATTCGCCCATGCATCAGATACCAAGACCCCTCAAGGAATCCTGTGCGTGGTGGAACAGATGAACCATGAAATCAACGAACTGACTTCGGCAAAATGCCCGCTGATCATGGTATTAGACCATCTGCAGGATCCGGGCAATCTTGGAACCATCCTGCGTACAGCAGAAGGAGCCGGCGTGACCGGCATCCTCATGGACAGAGAATGCGTCGATGTCTATAATCCGAAGACAATCCGCTCAACGATGGGATCGATATACCGCATGCCGTTCGTATATGTGGAAGATCTTGGCAAAGGAATACAGGATTTAAAAGACAAAGGTATCACCACTTATGCTGCACATCTGGAAGGAACGAATTCCTATGATGAGGAAGACCTGACGAATCCATGTGCATTCCTGATCGGGAACGAGGGGAATGGCCTGAGACGCGAGATCGCAGACATGGCAGACTGCTATGTCAAGATCCCGATGCTTGGACAGGTAGAGTCATTGAATGCGGCAATCGCTTCTTCGGTGTTGATGTTCGAAGCCGCAAGACAGAGAAGGAAAGTGTAATTAAATGAGATACAATCCACGCATTTTACAGAAGAAAATTGCTTTCTTTATCAGAGTATAGTAATATAGTGAACAAGAAATAATATATACGGAAAAGAGGGGACGGCTTATGAGAGTGATCTATTGGCTGGCAATATTCATTGTACTGTTGATCATTGAAATTGCGACAATGGGACTTACCACGATCTGGTTCGCAGGAGGCGCACTGATCGCATTCTGTGCAGGACTTGTCGGTTTTGGGCTGGGAGTGCAGATCGGAGTATTTGTTATAGTTTCCATTCTGCTTCTGATTCTGACAAGACCGATCGCGGTGAAGTTCTTCAATCAGGAGAGACAGAAGACGAACGCAGAGAGTCTGATCGGACAGCATGCACTGGTGACAGAAGATATTGATACGATAAAGGCAAAAGGGCAGGTAGAGATCTGCGGTCAGATATGGTCGGCTAAGACGGATGAGCCGGACGGAAAGATTCCAAAGAACACAGTTGTTGTAGTAAATGGTATTCAGGGCGTGAAACTGATCGTGCATGCCAGAGAGGAGTAGAGTATGATTTTTGGATTGATTTTATTAGCGATTATTATCTGCGTGGTGATTTCCTGTGTAAAGGTAGTCAGACAGGCGCAGGCATTGGTTATTGAAAGACTGGGGGCATATCAGGCAACATGGGGAACCGGACTTCACTTTAAGATTCCGATTTTTGACCGTGTGGCAAGAAGAGTGGATCTGAAAGAGCAGGTAGTGGATTTTGCACCGCAGCCGGTTATCACAAAAGATAACGTAACGATGAGAATTGATACCGTTGTATTTTATCAGATCACGGATCCGAAGATGTTCTGTTATGGTGTGGCGAATCCGATCATGGCGATCGAGAACCTGACAGCGACAACACTTCGTAACATCATCGGTGATCTGGAGTTGGATCAGACACTGACATCCAGAGAGACGATCAACACGAAGATGAGAGCATCTCTGGATGTGGCAACCGATCCTTGGGGAATCAAGGTAAACCGCGTGGAACTTAAGAACATTATCCCACCGGCAGCAATCCAGGATGCAATGGAGAAGCAGATGAAGGCAGAACGTGAACGCCGTGAAGCAATCTTACGTGCAGAAGGTGAGAAGAAATCTACAATCCTTGTGGCAGAAGGCCACAAAGAGTCTGCAATTCTGGATGCGGAAGCTGAGAAGCAGGCGGCTATCCTGAAAGCAGAAGCACAGAAAGAAGCCACAATCCGTGAGGCTGAAGGTAAGGCAGAAGCTATCATGAAAGTACAGCAGGCAAATGCCGATGGAATTCGTTTCCTGAAAGAAGCAGGAGCCGATGAGGCTGTTCTTACCATGAAAAGTCTGGAAGCATTTGCAAAAGCTGCTGATGGAAAAGCAACGAAGATCATCATCCCGTCAGAGATCCAGAGCATTGCAGGTCTGGTAAAATCTGTTACAGAGATTGGCGCAGATGATAAAAAAGAAGAAAAGTAGACAAAAGACATAAGATAAAAGTCAAAGAATAAAAACGAGGTACAAAACAATGGATTTAAAAGGCAGAAATTTCCTGACACTGAAAGATTTCACACCGGAAGAGATCACATATCTGCTTGATCTTTCCGCAGAATTAAAAGAAAAAAAGAAAAAAGGAATTCCGGTTGATAAATACAGAGGAATGAATGTGGCATTGATCTTTGAAAAGACCAGTACCAGAACCCGCTGTTCTTTCGAAGTAGCTGCTCACGATATGGGTATGGGAACGACTTACCTTGATCCTTCAGGTTCACAGATCGGGAAGAAAGAAAGTATCGAAGATACAGCAAGAGTTCTCGGAAGAATGTTTGATGGAATCGAGTATCGTGGATTTGGACAGGAGATTGTGGAGGAACTGGCCAAATATGCAGGCGTTCCGGTATGGAACGGACTGACGAATGAGTATCATCCGACACAGATGCTGGCGGATATGCTGACGATCCGTGAACATTTCGGACATCTGAAAGGTATCAAACTGGTATACATGGGTGATGCAAGATACAATATGGGCAATTCCCTGATGATTGCATGTGCCAAATTAGGTATGCATTTCGTGGCATGTACGTCTAAGAACTATTTTCCGAATGAGGAACTGGTAGAGACTTGCAAAGGATATGCAAAAGAGACAGGAGCAACCATCACACTGACAGAAGATATCGAAAGCGGAACCAAAGATGCAGACGTTATCTGTACAGATGTATGGGTATCCATGGGTGAACCGGACGAAGTATGGGAAGAACGTATCCGTGAACTGTCCCCATACAAAGTGACAAAGAAAGTAATGGAAAATGCAGGAGAACAGGCTATCTTCTTACACTGCCTGCCGGCATTCCATGATCTGAAGACGAAGATCGGCAAACAGATTCATGACAAATTCGGCCTGGACGATATGGAAGTTACAGATGAAGTATTCGAGTCTCCGCAGTCAAAGGTATTTGACGAGGCTGAGAACCGTATGCATACGATCAAGGCTGTCATGGTGGCAACACTTGGTGAAAGAGAGTAGGCAAGAGCAGACAGAGTATGAAATCAGAAATATTACGTTTGTTAAAAGAGAATGATACATATATTTCCGGACAACAGCTGTGCGAACAGTTCCAGGTGTCCAGAACAGCCATCTGGAAAGTGATCGATCAGCTTAAGAAGGAAGGCTATCAGATAGAGGCGGTGCGTAACAAAGGCTACCGCCTTATCGAAAGTCCGGATGTTATGTCAAAAGCAGAGATCGACAGTCTGGTAGATACAAAGTGGGCAGGAAAGAACGTCATATATTATGATGAGACTGATTCCACAAATAACCGGGCAAAGGAAGCCGGAAATAATAAGGAACCTCATGGGACATTATTTGTTGCAGATATGCAGATGGCAGGGAAAGGGCGAAGGGGCCGCGTCTGGAAATCGCCATCCGGGAGCAGTATCTATATGACGATATTGTTGTATCCGGATATTCCGCCTGTAAAAGCGCCACAGCTTACACTGATCATGGCGATTGCCGTGGCAGAAGGAATCCGGGAGGTTACCGGTCTTGAGACAAAGATTAAGTGGCCGAATGATATCGTTGTGAATGGAAAGAAAATCTGTGGTATCCTAACAGAGATGAGTACAGAGATCGATTACATCAATCATGTAGTGATCGGAGTGGGAATTAATGTGAATCAGGATACGTTCCCTGATGATATTAAGGAAACTGCCTCATCACTTAAGATGGAACTCGGAAAGCGCATAAAGCGTTCCGGGCTGATCGCAGCAGTAATGAAAATCTTTGAAAAATATTATGAGATCTTTCAGGAGACAGAAGATCTGTCAGGATTGCAGGAACTTTATAATTCCATGTTGGTGAATAAGGACCGGGAGGTCAAGGTCCTGGAACCGGGGAATGAATATAAAGCATATGCTATCGGCATCAATCAGACCGGAGAACTGATTGTAAGAACGCCGGATGGAAAAGAGAAAGAAATCTATGCCGGAGAGGTATCAGTTAGAGGAGTATATGGATATGTATGATGGAAAAGTAGTGCTTTGCGGTGCTAATTCATATGAAGAAAAGTATTATCTGAATCCGGATTTTGAACAGCTTCCGGATGATGTGAAGAATGAACTGAAGATTATGTGCGTATTGTATGTGCATGACGTAGGGGGAATCCTTACGCTGGTGTTTGAAGAAGACGGAGAATTATGCTTTGAGGTATCGACCGAGGAATTCGATCCGATGTTCGATGAGATCGGAAGCCAGCTTAAGATCAAGCAGCTGCAGAGAGAGAAACAGGATCTTCTGCAGGCATTGCAGTTATATTATAAAGTATTCTTCCTGGGCGAAGAGATAAACAGCGAAGAGTAACCAGAAGGCAGCAGACAAAACAGGAGGAGAAAGATGCTTCTTGTAATCGATGTAGGAAACACCAATATTACACTTGGTGTGTTTGATAAAGAAGAATTATTTGGTACATTCCGTATGAAGACAAAGCAGCCGAGAACATCGGATGAATATGGAATTACTTTACAGGAACTCGTAGAAAGACATGGGATTGAAAGTTCCAAGATCAATGCAGTGATCATTGCATCCGTAGTACCGGATGTGATGCATTCACTCGGCAGTGCGATCATCAAATACTTCGGCGTAAAGCCGGTGGTCGTATCTGCTGGAATTAAGACCGGAATCCGCATTGTCACAGAGAATCCGAGACAGGTCGGTCCGGACCGCATTGTAGATGCAGTCGGTGCGTATACTTTATACGGAGGTCCAACAATTGTTGTGGATTTTGGAACAGCAACAACATTTGACGTGATCGGTCCGGACGGAACATTTGAAGCAGGTGTGATCGCACCGGGAATCAGGACTTCGGCACAGTCTCTCTGGGGAGAGGCAGACATGCTTCCGGCAATAGAAATCCGCAAACCGAAATCAATTCTTGCAAAAGAGACAATTACGGCAATGCAGGCCGGTCTTGTATACGGACAAATCGGTCAGACGGAATATATTATCAGACGAATGAAAGAAGAATCCGGATATCCGAATGCGAAAGTAGTGGCAACCGGCGGACTTGGCAAGATAATTGCAAATGAGACCGATATGATCGATGTGTACGATTCACAGCTTACGTTAAAGGGACTTCGGTTCATTTACGAAAAAAATAAAAAAAATAAATAATCTGCAGTGTTGACAGTGTAGACTTGCAAAGAAATATGCAGCACTATATATCAAGAAAGCTTCGTTTATGAATGTTAGGGGCTGTCTTATCTGATATATAGTGCTGTGTGTTTCTTGAAAAAATTACAGGTAATTGTAATCTGAGTGTGATAACAGGAGTAGAAAAATGAAAATCGGGAATGTTAATCTGGCAAATCCATATATACTCGCACCGATGGCGGGAGTAACGGATCTGCCTTTCAGACTTTTATGTAAAGAACAGGGAGCAGGGCTTCTCTGCATGGAAATGATCAGTGCAAAAGCTTTGCAATATAAGAATAAAAATACAAAAGCATTACTGGCGATCCATCCGGATGAGTATCCGGTGTCATTGCAGCTTTTTGGATCGGATCCGAAGATTATGAGCGAGATGGCAAAGATGATAGAAGAACTGCCATTTCAGATTTTGGATATTAATATGGGATGCCCGGTGCCAAAAGTAGTGCGGAATGGAGAGGGATCCGCACTTATGAAGAACCCAGAGCTGGTACATGAGATCGTATCGGCAGTATCAAAGGCAATTAAAAAGCCGGTAACGGTGAAAATAAGAAAAGGGTTCGACGATGATAATATCAATGCTGTGGAGATCGCAAAGATTATCGAAGATGCAGGAGGTGCAGCGGTCGCAGTACACGGACGGACAAGAGAACAATACTATTCCGGAAAAGCAGACTGGGATATCATCCGTCAGGTCAAGGAGGCTGTATCCATTCCGGTGATTGGAAACGGTGATGTGATTTCCGGAGAGATGGCACTTCAGATGAGAAGAGAAACAGGATGTGATGGTGTGATGATCGGAAGAGGTGCACAGGGGAATCCATGGATATTCCACGAACTCCAGGAATACGAAAGGACCGGTGTTGTTCCGCCGAGACCGACTCCGGAGAAGATCAAAGAGACGATGCTAAGACATGCAAAACTGCAGATTGAATTCAAAGGAGACTTCATCGGAATCAGGGAGATGCGTAAGCATGTCGCCTGGTATACAAAAGGAATGAAAGGTTCTGCAAAACTCAGGGATGCGATCAATCAGGTGGAATCTTATGAGGAACTGGAAGTACTTCTGGACAAAGCAATCGTATAATGTACAAAAATGCTGAAAATAAAGGAAAAACGGGTACTTGCAGCTGATAAAAAGATTGACATAAAACATGCATTTATGTATAATAATGAAATTGTGAAAGTATCATTATTCTATGACAGATTAATTATTCAGATAGATGATTCAGGCATAAAAATGTCAGAGTAATATGGAACAGAAAAAGGAGCAGGAGACAGATGGAAGCAAAGAAAAAATTACTTACTTATGCTGGTTTAAAAGCACTGGAAGATGAACTTGAGAACCTCAAGGTTGTAAAACGTAGAGAGATTGCCCAGAAGATCAAAGAAGCAAGAGAACAGGGAGACTTATCAGAGAATGCAGAGTACGATGCAGCAAAAGATGAACAGAGAGACATTGAAGCACGTATCGAAGAACTGGAAGCAATTCTTAAGAATGCAGAAGTTGTAGTAGAAGACGAGGTCGATTTTGATAAGATCAATATCGGATGTACGGTAAAAGTATTCGACATCACATTTGATGAAGAGATGGAATTCAAACTGGTTGGTTCTACAGAAGCGAACAGTCTGGAAGGAAAGATTTCCAATGAATCACCGGTTGGCCAGGCATTGATGGGAAAACAGATCGGAGATGTCGTAACTGTAGAGACACAGGCTGGAGTAATGGAGTACAAGGTACTGGACATCAGCCGTTCATTATAAGAGACAGGCAGATACCCGTCGAAGAATAACAAGGACACAAGACTCAGGCCTCTCTCACACGGGAGGTCTGAATTCAGATAAGGAAGGAGAATAAAAAAGTGGCTAAGCAGCAGAACAATGGACAGGAACAGGACGTGAACCAGTTAAGAAAGGTTCGACGTGAGAAATTAGCAGACCTTCAGCAGAATGGAAAAGATCCATTTCAGATTACAAAATTCAATCAGACACATCACTCATTGGAAGTGAAGAGTCTGTATGAAGCACATGAAGCAGAACTTTTAAAAGACCACCAGACACCAGACGTAGAGGGAATGAATGAAGAGCAGGCGAAAGAGGTTCTGAAGAAAGATTATGAAGAGAGAAGAAGTATCATGGATGCCAATCCGATTCATGTATCTATCGCAGGACGTATGATGTTCAAGAGAGTTATGGGTAAGGCTTCTTTCTGCAACATTCAGGATCTGCAGGGAAGTATCCAGGTATATGTTGCAAGAGATGCGATCGGAACAGACTCTTACACAGATTTTAAACGTTCTGATATTGGTGACATTTTCGGATTAGAAGGATTTGCGTTCAGAACAAGAACAGGAGAGATTTCTATCCATGCAGAGAAGATGACACTTCTTTCTAAGAGTTTACAGATCCTTCCGGAGAAGTTCCATGGATTAACAGATACCGATACACGTTACCGTCAGAGATATGTAGATCTGATCATGAATCCAGAGTCAAAAGAGACATTTATCAAACGTTCTAAGATCATCAAAGAGATCCGTAACTTCTTAGATGGACGTGGATTTATGGAAGTAGAGACTCCGATGCTGGTAAGCAATGCAGGTGGAGCGGCAGCAAGACCATTCGAGACACATTACAATGCGCTGAATGAAGATGTGAAACTCCGTATTTCTCTGGAATTGTACCTGAAGAGACTGATTGTCGGAGGACTTGAGAGAGTATATGAGATCGGACGAGTATTCCGTAATGAAGGTGTAGATACACGTCACAATCCGGAATTCACACTGATGGAATTATATCAGGCATATACAGACTATGAGGGAATGATGGAACTGACAGAGAGTATGTTCCGTTACCTCGCAGAAAAAGTGTGCGGAAGCGCAGTTATCAGCTACAACGGAACAGTTATCGATATGGCAAAACCATTCGAAAGAATTTCTATGATCGATGCTGTTAAGAAGTATGCAGGTGTTGATTTTGCAGAAGTTAAGACAGACGAAGAAGCTAAAGCATTAGCAGATGAGCATCATGTAGAATATGAAGAACGTCACAAGAAGGGTGACATCCTGAACCTCTTCTTTGATGAGTTCTGTGAAGAGAAGATGATTCAGCCAACATTTGTAACAGATCATCCAATCGAGATTTCACCACTGACAAAGAAGAATCCGGAAGACCCGAATTATGTAGAGCGTTTTGAGTTGTATGTATACGGACGTGAGATGTGTAATGCATACTCAGAGTTAAATGACCCGATTGATCAGAGAGAACGTTTTGCAGCACAGGAAGAAGCATTTGCAGCCGGTGATGAAGAGGCAAACCACACAGATGAAGATTTCCTGAATGCACTGGAGATCGGTATGCCGCCAACAGGTGGAATCGGATACGGAATCGACAGACTGGTAATGCTGCTGACAGATGCTCAGGCTATTCGTGATGTGTTATTATTCCCAACAATGAAGTCCTTAGATGGTGTAAATAAGAAAAATGATGTAAATAATACAGCTTCTGAAGCACCTGAAAAAAATGTAAAAATTGAATCTGAAAAGATTGATTTCTCCAACGTAAAGATTGAGCCAATCTTTGAAGAAATGGTAGATTTCGATACATTCAGTAAGTCTGATTTCCGTGCAGTTAAGATTTTAGCTTGTGAAGCAGTACCGAAGTCAAAGAAGCTTCTGAAGTTTACATTAGATGACGGAGAACGCAAAGACCGTGTGATTTTAAGCGGTATTCACGAGTATTACGAGCCGGAAGAACTGGTTGGTAAGACAGCAATTGCTATCGTGAACCTGCCACCAAGAAAGATGATGGGAATTGATTCCGAAGGTATGCTGATTTCAGCAGTACACGAGGAAGACGGTCACGAAGGACTGAACCTTCTGATGGTTGATGACCACATTCCAGCAGGTGCAAAGCTCTATTAAGATGATGTAAAGATGTACCGTTTTACCAAATAGACGGGACGTACTTCATTTGATAAAAAACTGAAAAAACAGCGATTTACATCAAACTTACATCAATTGATGCAGAAATCGGTGCAAGCAAGAAAAAATCGCATAATTTTCAAGATGAATGGGCAGTCCCAATCGGGATTGCCCATTTTCTAAAATGAATGGAAATGCAAATCTGAATTTGTAAAGAAATTAGGAGTAAGAGTGTATAGATTTTAATAAAATCCTGCACTCTTTAAAAAACTTCTTGCATTCGAGTAACTCGAATGCTGTATACTGCAATTAAGGAGGCAAAGACTATGTATACAGTAAAGGAAGTAGCTGATATTCTTGGAGTTTCAGTTCATACAGTCAGATATTATGATGACCAGGGATTGATACCGGGAACAAAACGAGATTCATATAATCAGCGAATTTTTGATGATATGGAATTAGAATGGCTTTTTGTCAGTATTTCACTTAGGGATACAGGATTGCCTTTAAAAGAAATAAAAAGATACATTGAATTGTATCAGCAGGGTGATTCTACATTACAGCAAAGGTTCGAGATTATGTCCAAACAGCGAGAAAAGACACTGGAAGAAATTGAAAACTTGAAGCTGAGAATAAAAGTGTTGGATAGAAAAGTTGACCATTATGCAAAACTTTTAGCCGGCAAGGAAGACGAATGGAGTCACGAATATATGCAGAAGTTAATTTGGAAAGGCAGGAAGAAAAATGAAAAATAAGAAAGTATGGTTTGTTACAGGATGTTCCAAAGGGTTAGGACACGCATTGGTTAACGAATTATTGGAACAAGGTTATATGGTATCAGCGACGAGTAGAAACAAGCAGGCTTTAATAGAAGCTTTTGGAAATGAAAGTGAACAGTTTTTACCACTCTCAATGAATCTTGCAGATGAAGAAAGCGTAAAAACCGCATTGAAAAAGACAGTGTTGAAATTCGGAAGAGTGGATGTAGTGGTCAATAATGCAGGATATACACATTTGGCAACGATTGAAGAAATGAGTGATAAAGCTGTTCGAGAACTATTTGACATCAATGTTTTTGGACTGCTAAATGTTATCAGAGCTGCATTACCGATAATGAGAAAACAGAACAGCGGTCATATTTTTAATGTGAGCAGTTTGGGTGCCTATAATGTCGGTCCTTTATCCGGTCCATATTGTGCGACAAAGCACGCTGTAAAGGCTCTTTCTGAAACATTGGCAATGGAGGTTAAGCAATTCGGAATTCACGTTACGGATGTAAAACCCGGATTTATGAGAACAGAGTTTTTTGGGGCTTCACATAAAACAGATATAGCGGAACACTCCCCATATCAAGACCTTTATGATGAAAATATGGATTTTTATAATGGACAAAATGGAACGCAAGCAGGTAATCCAAAGAAAGCCGCAGAACTCTATATCAAGGTTGCAGAAATGGATAATCCACCGGAATCCCTTCCAATGGGAACAGATTGCTGTAACGGAATTCGAGAAATTGCCTTAAACACAGTACAGCTAATGGATGAAATGCAAGATACAGCATCCTATACAGATTTTTAAGGAGGTTACGATGAAAGTATTATTGATAAATGGAAGTCCTCACAAGGAAGGATGCACATACACAGCATTAAAAGAAGTTGCAGATACCCTTGAGGCAAATGGAATTAAAACAGAGATGATGTATTTAGGTGTAAAGCCAATAGCAGGTTGTATCGCCTGTGGAAACTGTCAAAAAACCGGGAAATGTTTTGTTGATGACCGTGTTAATGAATTCATTGCAAAGCTGCCGGAAATAGACGGAATCGTATTAGGCTCTCCGGTTTATTATGCAGGGGCAAGTGGACAGATTACATCATTTCTTGACCGAGCATTTTTTGCAGGAAGTGGTAAGTTTGAGGGAAAACTTGGTGCTGCTGTTGTTAGCTGTAGACGTGGTGGAGCATCAGCAACCTTTGATCAGTTAAACAAGTACTTTACGATGAATAGTATGCCTGTTGTTTCATCGCAGTATTGGAATCAGGTACACGGCAATACTCCCGAAGAGGTAAAACAGGATCTGGAAGGCATGCAGACCATGCGTACCCTTGGTAACAATATGGCATGGCTGCTCAAATGCATTGCCGCAGGAAAAGCTGCGGGCGTGGATTTCCCGGAGAGAGAACCGGCGCAGAAGACCAACTTTATTCGATAAGGAGACAGATGAATTATGGCAGAGTGGAATGGATTGGGAAGATATCCGGAGGATGCGGATGTGAATGATCGTCCGGAAGAGGGTACCTTGCTGGCCTATGTGGACGGAAGCTATCAGGATGCACTGAAAAAATACGGTTTTTCCTATGGCGAAGGGCTTTACACAGATATGAATGCCATCCGCCGCGATGAAATCACCGACAATATCCACTCTATCTTTGTCGACCAGTGGGATTGGGAAAAAATCATCAAAAAAGATGAGCGTACCCTTGCAACTTTGATGGATACCGTAAAGATTGTATACAAATGTCTTCGTAAAACAGAAAAATATATGGCGATCCAGTATGATTATATCGAGGAAATCCTGCCACATGATATTTTCTTTGTCACAACGCAGGAATTAGCTGACATGTTCCCGGACAACACTCCAAAGGAACGTGAGTATTACATTGCAAAAGCAAAAGGTGCTGTCTGCATTATGCAGATTGGTGATATTCTGGAAAATGGTGAGCGCCATGACGGACGTGCTCCTGACTACGATGACTGGAGTTTAAATGCTGATATCGTTGTTTACTATCCGGTTCTTGATATCGCATTAGAGTTATCTTCCATGGGTATCCGTGTTGACAAAAAAGCGCTGCTTTCCCAGTTAAAGAAGGCTGGCTGTGAAGAAAGAAAAGATCTTCCTTTCCAGAAAGCGATCATCAACGAAGAACTTCCATACACCATCGGCGGCGGCATCGGACAGTCCCGTATCTGTATGTTCTTCCTGCGCAAAGCACACATTGGAGAAGTACAGTCCTCTCTGTGGCCAGAAGATATGATCGCACAGTGCGAGGAAAACGGAGTCCAGCTTCTGTAAATCAAAAAAAATTGCTATTGATATAAAAATCAGCACCCGCTTTCACATTTGTGAATGAGTGCTGATTTTTCTTTCTTCTGCAAATTTCGGTTTACATTAATTCCAATCTGCTAACTGCTGATATAATTTTTCTTTTATACAATCCATATCCAATGCCTCACTCTACGATAAACTGATCATCCACTTACGCCTCTTAAAGATAATTAACGATACAACCAGTCTGAATATTTCTTCCGTGGTAAGCAGTGTATACACACCCACAATTCCCCACTTAAATACATACGCTGCAAGCAGACACAATCAGCAGTATCTTTCCAATCTCTTTTACGCTGCCATCTACACGATACAGTCCGGTATATACTCCTGCCAGAAGAATGAGCAATGCCGATACGGCTACCGCTCCGGCTAAGCCTGCATACATAATCTTTTTTGACTCTGTATAAGCCTCATCATATTCTTTCCTGCCCAGCCTCTTGCCGACCATCACACCGGCTGCTGCCGACAATCCACTAAGTGCTCCTACGATAAGCCCTGACAGTAATTTTGCTGAAACGCAATGACCATACCGGCTTATCTCCATCTTTTCTGATACATAAGGCAAATCCAACTGCAATAAATACAAGGTTAAACAACTGCGAAATCAGTGTCGCGATCGCAGCTCCTTTTATTCCCATACATGGGAATCCGAATTTTCCAAATATCAGCAGATAATTAAGACCTGTGTTTACAACGACTGCCCCAAAGCTCGCCAAAAATGGTATTGTGGCATGCTCCCTGCAGCGCAGCCATGAGGAAAAAATATTGCTGACCGCCATTGGAATATAGGAAAACGCTACTATTCTGAAATAGACCGCACCGGTATTTACAATACTCACATCCCTTGTGTACAGCCCAACTATCCCATTGATAACTCCTAGGATATTGTACCACAGTTTTTTTTTTCGGAAATTACTTTCCTGTAAAAATGGGCAGAAGAAAACCTCCAAATCTTTGGAAGACTTGGAGGCTTGATTCCG
>OOCN01001277.1_pt1 | contig 17228 bp, 20 predicted proteins | sample 1671361 | NCBI WGS metagenome assembly OOCN01 (sample SAMN06348149, study PRJEB24527) | human gut metagenome | biome: human gut; feature: ankylosing spondylitis patient; material: feces | host: Homo sapiens | place: China | collected 2015-10
ATTTCATCATTGTTATGGGAAATGGTGCTGTAACTTTCAGTTTTTGAAACTGAGAAATATGAATTTGAAGTAGAAATATGGCATCAAGCAAGGAATACTTAGCGTTTATTTTAGGGCAGCTATCTGAGTTAGAAGAAATCGCTTATCGTTCTATGATGGGAGAATTTATTATTTATTATCGCGGCAAGATTGTAGGCGGCATCTATGATGATAGATTCCTTGTAAAACCAGTAAAAGCAGCAATTCGCTATATGCCGACGGCTCCGTATGAATTACCCTATGAGGGAGCAAAAGAGATGTTGTTGGTAGAGGAAGTTGAAAATAAAGAATTTATGACAGGCTTGTTTCATGCAATGTATGAGGAACTGCCAACCCCAAAACCGAAAAAGAAGAAATAAACAACTTCCAGTTTGTATGATTGGGCATCAAGAATGCCGCACTCTATAAATTTTGGGATATAAACAGTAAGAGGTGCAGCCCTTCAAACGAGTTGCACCTCTTTTTAATACCTATTTTTCAGCACTGCCGCATCAAACGGACGTAAAACTCCACGGCACGACCGACGGTCTCGACGCGGATACGCTCGTTGTTGCCGTGCAGGGTACCGCGCTCCTCGGCGGTCAGATCCATGGCGGAGAAGCGGTACACATGGTCGCTGATACGGCCATAGTGGCGGCTGTCGGAGCACTGCACCATCAAATAGGGCGAGACAAGACAGCCCTTCCAGGTGCCTGCCACAGCGCGGGCGACCTTGTCCCAGGCAGGGCAGTTCGTCTCGCTGATACGGCTTGGGTTCATGCCTTCCAGCTTCGTGATCTCGACTGCCGGGTCGTTGATGGTCTCTTTCAGGTAGGCAAGAGTACTGTCCATCGTGTCCTCGGGGTTCAGGCGCAGGTTGCTGATGAGCGTTGCCTCGGGCGGGATAACGTTGCGGCCCGCACTGCCCTTGGCCTGGGTAAAGGCCACCGTCGTGCGCATCAGGGCGTTCAGCTCGCCGCCGCTCTTACGGCAGATGGAATCCAGCACGCCGCCGAACAGCCAGAGGTTGGCAAAGATCATGCGATAGGTAACGTTGGAGTAACGGCCCAGCGTGTCAAACATTTCCGCCACAGGCTTTGTGACGTGCGCCTTGAAGGGATGGCTCTCGATCTTGGTACAGGCTTCGCTCAGGGCCACCAGCGGGCTGTGGGGCTTGGGTGCGCTGGCGTGGCCGCCGCCGGACTTGACCTTGTACTCCACGTTCAGCATACCTTTTTCCGCAATGCCGATCAGTCCGCAGGGCTGCTTGACGCCGGGGAACACATCCTCGACGACCGCGCCGCCCTCATCCACAACCAGCGCCGGGGTAATGTGGTTGGCTTCAAACCAATCTACAATGTGTACCGCGCCCAGGCCGTTGACTTCCTCGCCGCCGCTGAATGCAAAGTAGATATCCTGCGCGGGGGTGTAGCCCTCGCCAATCAGTTTGTCAGCAGCGGTCAACACGCCGTTAAAAGTAACTTTCGTGTCCAGCGCACCGCGGCCCCAGAGCACCCCATCTTCCAGCACGCCCTCAAACGGCGGCTTCTTCCAGCCTGCCTCGTCAACGTCGACGACGTCATAGTGGGCCATCAATACGGTCGGCTCGGTGTGCTCCTTGCCGGACCAGGTGAACAGCAGGCCACGGTCCTCAAGGCGCTCAAACTTGCAGGTCTTGAAAACGTTGGGGTAGAGCGTCGGCAGGGTATTGATGAGCTTTTCAAACTCGGCATCGTCTTCCAGCGCGTGGTTCGTGTTGGAGACGGTACGGCAGCGGATGAGGGTGCGCAGATTTTCCACGGCCTTGTCACGGTCGATGGTTTCCTCACCCTCGGGCACAGCGGGGGCAGCGCCCGGCGTAAAGCGGGCCGTGCGCACCAGCACCACGGCGGCCAGCACGACGACAACCGTCAGAATCAACCATAAAACGATCATTTTGTATTCCTCCTTATGGGCTTAGACAAGGCCCTTTTTGTACAGGATACGCGCCACTACCAGGCTGAAAATGACACCAACCGGCACCATGATACCTACCGTGGACGCATTGAGCGCGGGTACAAAGATGAACAGCACCAGCATCAGCAGCAGTGGGGCCAGCGCCAGGCGGAAGTTTTTGGAGACAAACACCACCGCCAGACCGCCGAACAGTGCGGGTAAAATCTGCGAGAACGCCGGGGCTAGGATGGGGGAGGAGAGCAACGGTGTCAGCGGGATGATGAGCACCACGCCCACTAAAATAATCAGCGTCGTCACGATGCTTGACACGGCAATGGCGATGGTAGAAATGACCTCACCTTCCTCACTGTTGGACTTGACGCCCGCCCGCTCCATGGCGTCAAGGGCGCAGGGGAGTTTCAGGTTGGAGATGTTACCAGTGACGAAGGACAGGTAGCTGCCGCCCGCGCCGAGCATCGGCACATAGGTAAAAATTTCCACAATGCCGACGGCCCAGTACATAGGCCCGATGGCGATAAAGCCCTTAATGAACGCGGGCCAGTTGACCTGTGCGTGGAAGATGAGCGACACTGCGATCGGGTATGCCACAATCAGCACCAAAAGCGTCAGGCCCCAAATGCGGCCCCAGCGGTGCACACTGTCGACATAGGTTTCTTTCTGTTCCAGAACTGTCTTTTCCATGAGTACCGCTCCTTTCAGCTCAGCCAGTTTGTCAGCGGGATGGACACTGCCATGCCGCACAGCATACTGATGGGCAGCGCATAGTCCTGTATCCAGCGCTTTTTCGTGCGCATGGCCGCCACGCCGCAAATAACCATCACGACCGCCGACGTCAGCATGACGAGCACCGGGATAAGACCCGAGAAATCGCCGTGGGTCACATTCATCACGTCGCTGAACACATAGCCGAGGAAGGCGCTGATCATACCGAGGAACATGGCATTATTAAAGATATCTGCCCAGCGGTGATCCTTTGCGCCCAGTTTCATCATACCACCCTGGATACGCTTGGTCAGCAGCGGCACCAAGACCAGGCCGACCATGATGCCCACCGTCATAACGGCGGCCACCGTGACATAGTCCGACGCCGTAGGGATGGGGGTATTGGTGTCCAGCCCCAGCTCCGTCAGTGAGGTCCCCGCCGCGACGGTCTCATAGGTCAGGGATCCTACGACCGATAGGCGCAGCCACGGCAGGGCGATACCCAGGCTCTTGCTCAGGGAGATAACGCCCACCAGAATGGCCACTGCTGGTGCTACCGTAAAGACGGCCGCCGCCGAAATGGTCTTGCGTATGGTTTCCTGCGGCAGACCGATTTCCCTTGCGCGGTTGACCGCACGCCACAGAAAGAACGCCGACTGTGCCAGCACGAACGCCACAATGATGCCGACCAGCACAAACAGGATCGGCGCGTTCACGTTGAAGTCCATAACACCACACCTTTTCTTTCGCTTTATAGCTTTAAAGCGTTTTTTTAACTTTAACACATTGTTCAAAAAATAGCAAGAGAAAAAGTACATTTTACAGCTACAAATGTTTTTGTTCAGTGGATACTTGCCCCCGCGCCCATTTTGGGCTATAATAGGTAAAGTATAGTTCAGGGAGGCGTCCATGCCCAAAGATAAACTCAAAACCATCTATGTCTGCACCCAATGCGGCGAGACCAGCCCCCGCTGGCTGGGACGCTGCCCCTCCTGCGGGGCGTGGAACACTATGACCGAGGATGTGGTGGCAGAACCCGCCAAGGCATCCGGCGGCAAGGCCGCTGCCGCGCCGCGCGTGACCGGGCAGACAAGCCTGGTGGCACAGAAATTAAAAAACATCAGCACGACCGAGGAAAAAAGCCGCATCGTCACCGGCATCAGCGAGCTGGATCGCGTTCTGGGCGGTGGCATCGTCATCGGCAGTGTGACGCTCATCGGCGGCGAGCCGGGCATCGGCAAGTCAACGATTCTTCTGCAGCTCTGCGGCGAGGTCAGCAAGACCCGCAATGTGCTCTATGTCACCGGCGAGGAATCGGTGCGGCAGATCAAACTGCGTGCTGTGCGCCTGAATGTGCCCGAAGATAATATCTCGCTGGTCGCCGAGAGCGACGTGGACGAGATATGCGGCCTGATCGAATCGATGAAGCCCGACTTGGTCGTCATCGACTCCATCCAGACGATGCGCTGCACCGATATTTCGTCGTCGTCTGGCACGGTCAGCCAGGTGAAGGAGAGTTCCGCCCGCTTTTTAAGTGTAGCGAAAACGCTGGAAATTCCCACCTTCATCGTCGGCCATGTCAACAAGGACGGTGCGATTGCAGGCCCCAAGGTCATGGAACACATCGTTGATACGGTGCTTTACTTTGAGGGTGACAAGACCCTGCCATACCGCGTGCTGCGGGCCGTCAAGAACCGTTACGGCTCCACGAACGAAATCGGTATGTTCGATATGACCGGCCGAGGGCTGGCGCAAATCGAGAATCCCTCCCAGGTCATGCTGGAAGGGCGGCCCTTGGGCATCAGCGGCACCTGCGTGGCCTGCGTGATGGAGGGCACCCGCCCGGTACTGAGCGAGATACAGGCCCTTGCCACCAAGACGAGTTTTCCCAGCCCGCGGCGCACCGCCAGTGGTTTTGACTATAACCGTATGTACCTGCTGCTAGCCGTGCTGGAAAAGCGCGCCGGGTATGCCTTTTATAACCAAGACGTCTATGTCAACATCATCGGCGGCCTGAAATTGGACGAGACCGCCTGTGACCTGCCGGTCTGCATTGCGCTGGCATCCAGTCTGCTGGACCTGCCGGTGGGGGAAAAGACCCTTGCTATCGGTGAGGTCGGCCTTGGCGGCGAGGTGCGCAGCGTGACCCACCTGGAAACGCGGCTGCGCGAGGCGCAGCGCGTCGGTTTTGACACAGCCATTGTGCCGAAACACAACCTGAAAATGATTGACCCTTCGCAATTTCCCGGCTTGAAGCTGGTGGGTGTGTCCTACCTGCGGGAAGCCATCAACGCAATAAAATTAAAGTGAGGAATCGACCCATGCCCGAACAGAATGAACAGAAAAAGCCCCAGGCACCGACTTTCAACCCGAAGGTCAAGGAGACGATTGCGGCCTTCAAAGAGGACAACAGCCCCAAAAATCTGAACAATATTTTAAACGAGCTGGTGCGCTCGCCGCTGCTGGCCCCTGCCGTGTTTGATTTACAGGGCCAGCCTGCACCCAAGCCCGATGCGGATGGCCGTGTGCAGCTGCCCAAGGATACCAAAATCAGCCTGGTCATGGTCAACAGCCCCGAGGGCAAGCACTACTACCTGGCTTTCAGCGATTGGGACGCCGTACACGAGTGGCAGGCCAAGCAGCCCAAGGCTGCGCAGCAGATTATCCTGCTGCGCTTTGACGACTACGCCAACATGATTGCCAAGAACACCGACGCCTCCGGTCTGGTCGTCAACCCCGGCGACAACAGCCTGCGCCTGGAACGCCCGCTCATTGAGTCCGTCAAGAAGCAGAAGGACGAAGTCGCCAAGAAAATTGTGGAAAAAATGGCCGAGCAAAAGGCCCAGCAGGAAACGCACCGCATCCATCCCGGCGACAAGGTTACGCTGGTGGAGCCCAGCGTGCTGCCTGATGCCATGATCGACCCGGTCTGCGAGGTGCTGGCCGGTGCGCCCGGCGTTGGTTCTGCCTATCTGCAGGTCATGATTGTCAATGGCGAGGCTCGCAGCTACTTACTGGTTCTGGATGGTCCCAAGGACGACAAGCTGTTTGCCGCCGTGGCGCAGGCTGCCCGCCCATACCTGGCCAGCCGTGAGAAGAAGATGGACTTGAACATTACAACGTCTGTTTCTCCGCTGGGCCAGCAGGGTATGCGCGGCAGTGAGCCATTCTACCGCAAAGGCATCGGCCGCGTGATTGAGGAGGACGACGACGAATGAGCGTGAAGCGCCTGTTGGACTGCACGCCCAGTGACCTGGCTGCGTACAGCAAAACCGACCTGCTGGCGGCCATCGCAGGCAGCGAAGGCCGCGTGCTGGCCTGTGAGACCATTGGCCTGACGCCGCCGCTGCTGGTGGACGTGACGAACGCTGAGTATGCGGCTTCTTTGAGTGCGGACATTCTGCTTTTGAATATGTTTGATGTGCAGCACCCGGTCATCAATGCACTGCCCAAAGTACCCGAGGAAGAGACTGTGCGGGAAATCAAGCGCCTGACGGGCCGCGTGGTAGGCATCAATCTGGAGCCCTGCGACCCACAAGCCGCAAAAAGCAACGATGGTACGCTGTGGAAGATGAGCAGCGGCCGCCTTGCCACCGCGGAAAACGCCAGCCGTGCTGCCGATATGGGCGTTGATCTTATCGTGCTGACCGGCAACCCTGGCAACGGCGTCAGCAACGAATTGATCGTTGAATCGTTAAAAGATATTTCTGCCGCCGTTGGCGACCGCGTGATGCTGGCCGCCGGCAAGATGCACGCATCCGGCGTAGCAGGGGAAGGCGGGGAACAGATCATGACGCCCGCCGACGCCGAGGCATTTATGGTCGCTGGTGCGGATATCATTCTGCTGCCCGCACCCGGTACCGTGCCCGGCATCACGCAGAATTACGCGCATGATTTGATCAAAGTGGTACACAGCCACGGCAAATTGGCGCTGACCTCCATCGGCACTTCGCAGGAAGGCGCGGACGTCGCCACAATCCGCCAAATCGCGCTGATGTGCAAGATGGTCGGTGCGGATATCCACCACATCGGTGACACCGGCGTGCCTGGTATGGCCTTGCCGCAAAATATCATGGCGTATTCGATTGCCATTCGCGGTGAGCGCCACACTTACCATAAAATGGCGCAATCCATCAATCGATAAAAAATCCCACCCATAGGAAGCATTATTTTGAACCGCATCCCGTCAAGCGTACAATGAAATAAAATAAGATTTTGCTTCCAAGAGTGTTCTGCTCTTGGCAGATTTTTTACGCCGCAAATGCCATCTGGTACTTCTCCATCGGCGTAACAACACTAAGATTGCGCTGTACCCGCTGGGTGTTGTAATAGTAAATGTAATCCCGAATCATCCGAACAAGCTCCTGCTTGGAAGTGAATCTCTTACCGTAATATTTCTCGCGCTTTAGGATGCCCCAGAATCCCTCCATTGGGCCATTGTCAATGCAGTGAGCCACGCGAGACATACTCTGCGTCATACCGGCTTCCTCCAACATATGGTGAGAGGTTCGGTTGGTGTACTGAAAACCACGGTCACTGTGGAACAGTGGATGTGCATCAGGATTGGCTTTCACTGCAACCTTGAATGTGTCAAACACAATCGGGTTGTCGTTGTGGTCACTAATAATATACGAAACAATACGTCTGTCGTACAGGTCAAGGATGGCACTCAGATAGATTTTGTGAACTCCTCGTACCATTTGAACTCTGTAACATCGGTAAGCCACTTCACATTCGGTCTTGGCACATGGAAATTACGACTGAGTACATTCTCTGCCACATACTGCGGATTGGCTGCATTACGGGTAGAGCCGTGGTTTCTGTATTTAATGGTAGACTTAATCTTCTTTGCACGGCAGATCCGCAGAACACGCTTGTCATTCACGTTAATACCGAAGTCGTGTTCCAAGTCGTCCCGGATGCGGCGGTAGCCTTTATCCGGATGCTGCATATGTATCTGTTCTACCTTTTCCGCGATTTGTTGGTTTTCCTTGCCGCGCTTGCTCAGCTTGCCAGAAAGCCATGCGTAATAGGCAGAGCGCGAAACATGGAAGTAGGCACATCCGAACTCTACCGGGTCACCATATTCCTCGTTGAACTCCTTAATGCCGTTGTATTGCCAGCTTTGTCTTACTTGCCCAAGGTCTCCCTCCTTTCTATTTCCTTCAATTTTTTTAACAGGTGGTTCTCCATTTCTGCCTTTTGCTTGACTGCTGGTGATATTTTTCCTCTCATACAAAAATGCTCCCTATATAGCTTTCAGTGTTTTATTTCACTGTTCGCTATATAGGGAGCATATCACGGCGGGGTTGCTGCTTCTGCTATTAAATTACACCGCAAACGCCTTGTGCAGTGCGTCGAGGGCGGCGTCCTCGTCCTGTTGGCGGATGAGCAGGGAAATGTCCAGGTCGCTGGTCGTAATGAGCACGATCTCGACATTGGCACCGGACAGGGCAGCCAGGGCGCGGGCGGCCACGCCGCAGCTTGTGACCATTTCCTCACCGAAGAGGTTGATCTTGCTGTACCCGCCGGAAACCAGCGGGGGATTGGCCTTGGCCGCAGCGGGCAGGGCCTTCATGACAGCGGCAAAGTTGTCATAGCTCGTGGTGAAGCTGAAGTCCACCGCTGCGCCGCGCGGGGCGCTCTGGCAGATCATATCCACCACAATGCCTGCCTTGGCGAACACGTCCAGATGCTCGGCCAGGCTTTGGGCGCTGTACTGCGCACCGGGAAAGGTGGTGAGCATGATGTTCTGTTCACTGTTGATTTTGCTGACACCGTACATAAACAATCATCCTTTCTATGCAATATGTTAATCCAACGTAATAAACTGCTCATCAATCGCACCGTAAAGCACACTTTCAATGTATGCGCGGGAGAGGGTAAACACGCCGTGGGCTGCGCCCAGTTCGTCGGTATACTGGCTGTACGGGATGACGCGGATATTCTTGTAGCCGGCCTCATACTGGCTGATGACGCAGTGCAGCTTCGGGTCGCGTATCGTGATGCTGGAACTGCCGTCCGGCTGGGTCGTTTTGTCAAAGTAAACGTCCAGAATCGCACCGATGGTATTGTCGGCCGAGGACTGGGCGTTGATAAAGTTGCCCAGGCTGTACACCACAAAGGTCGTGTTGCCGTTGGCCCCGGTCAGCCATTCGGCGTTCTGCACCACATGGGGGTGGGTGCCGATGATAACATCAACGCCCTGATCAGCCAGCCATTGGGCGGTCTGCTTCTGGAAGTCGTTGATCTCGTGCGTGCCCTCGGTGCCCATGTGGGCGCTAACGATGAGCACATCACAGTTGGGGCGCATATCGGCAATCTGCTTAGCAATCGTCTCCCGGTCGTCAAGGTACACAACGCCGTACTCCGCGCCCGAGGGCGTCGGCAGGCCGTTCGTGTGTTCGGTGTAGGATAGGTAGCCGAAAGTGATGCCATTGACGGTCTGGTAGACGTAGTCGTCGTAGGTGCTGAGATTGTAAAAGCCCATCGTGACGACATCGTCCGGCATGGCGGCCCAGTGCGCCATGGAAGCCTCAATACCTGCCGCACCCTTGTCGTAGCTGTGGTTGTTGGACAGGCTGAACACCCGGAATCCCAGATTATACAGCGTGTCGGTGATGGCCCCGGGCGTTGAGAACATCGGGTAGCCGCTGGCGGCAAACTCATCGTTGACAAGTGTTTCCTGATTGAGCCAGTTCACGTCAAACTGGTCGTAGTAGCCCTGCATCGCGGCATAGGCGGCGTCAAAATCGTAGTGGTCGCCGCCTCGTTCTTTCGCCTGCAAGAAAATACCGTCGTGGATCAGGTCGTCGCCGGTCGCGGAAAAATGCACGGTCTCCACGGTGGGTGTCGGCTCGGGCGTTAGCTCCGGTGCAGTGGTGGGTTCCGGGGCAGGCGTTTCCATCATGACCGGCTGCGGATTAACGGCAGGCAGGGTCACAGGCTCATTGACTGGGGCCAGCAGGGAGCCGACTATCGTACCGCCTACGCCTAGTGCAATTACCAGGCAGGCGGCAAGGTCGTTGCCTTTCATTCGCATACGAGTTTACCCCGCAGCAGGTCGGTCATCGTGTAGTAACCGGGGGCCAGCGCTGCAATGTAGAGTGCGGCCTGCACGGCACCATCGGCAAAAACACCGCGGCTGCCTGCACTGTGGCTCAGGGTCACGACCTCGTCGGGGCCGCAGAACAGCACATCGTGCTCGCCCACAATGCCGCCACCGCGGATGGAACTGATACCCAGTTCCTGTGCACCGCGCTTCTGGCGCACCTGGGAGCGGTCGTAGACGTACTCATACTTGCCGCCCGCCTCGGCGTTGATAGCATCGGCAATCATCAGTGCCGTGCCGCTGGGGGCGTCCAGCTTGTTGTGGTGGTGCTTCTCGACAATTTCAATGTCGAACTCTCCGCCGAGAATCTTCGTGGCCTGGCGGGCCAGTTCGATCAGCACATTCACGCCCACCGACATATTTGCACTGCGGAAGATGGGCACCTTGGCGCTGGCGGCCTCCAGCACGGCCTCATCCTCTTTGGACAGGCCGGTGGAGCAGATGACGCAGGGCAGGCCGTTCTCGGCACCGTACTGTGCGGCGGCCACCGCCCCGGCGGGGGAAGAAAAGTCGATGATAACGCCCTTGCAGGGCAGCTCAGCAAAGCCTGCGTAGACCGGGATGCCGCCCACATTGCCCGCATCACGGTCAACACCGGCCACGACACGGCAGTCGTCACGCGCACCGATTTTTTCCAGCAGGGCGCGGCCCATGCGGCCATAGATGCCCTGAATGATGATATCCGTCATTGTTACGTCCTTTCGTGAAAAAGCGAAAAGCCGACCCGCAAAAATGCAGTGGGTCGGCTGTGAAATTATTTCAGCAGGCCGAAATCCTGCATGGCGTTTTCCAGCTGTGCCTGCACAGCGGCAGAGGGGGCGACCAGCGGCAGACGGCATTCACCGGCCTGCCAGCCCAGGCGGTTCATGGCCCACTTGACCGGGATGGGGTTTACATCGGCAAACAGCGCCTTGATGAGAGGCAGGGCTTTCAGCTGCATGGACAGGCTCCCGGCGGTGTCACCTGCAAACCACTTGGCGCAGATGTCGTGGGTGTACTGGGGCGCGACGTTGGACAGCACGCTGATGACGCCCTTGCCGCCCAGTGCCAGCAGCGGCACAATCTGGTCATCGTTGCCGGAGTAGATGTTCAGGTTATCCCCACAGGCCGCCGCAATCTCGGCCACCTGGCTGATGTTGCCGCTGGCCTCTTTCACGGCGTTGATGTTCGGGTGTTTGGCAAGCTCGGCCAGCGTGGCGGGGGTCAGGTTGCAGCCGGTGCGGCTGGGCACATTGTACAGGATGCAGGGCAGGTGCACCGCGTCCGCAATGGCCGTGTAGTGGGCGATAAGGCCTGCCTGGCTGGTCTTGTTGTAGTAGGGCGTGACCAGCAGCAGGGCGTCGGCACCGTCGGCCTCAGCCTGCTGGGACAGCCAGATGGCGTACTTGGTATCGTTGGAGCCGGTACCCGCGATCACAGGCACGCGCCCGGCAACCTTTTTGACCGTATAGCGGATGCACTCGGTATGCTCCTCGTCGGTCAGTGTCGGGGACTCACCGGTCGTGCCGCAGATGACGATGGCGTCGGTGCTATGGGCAATCTGGTCCTCAATGATGCAGCCCAGCTCGTCATAGTTGACGCTGCCGTCTGCGTTCATCGGGGTGATGACGGCCACGGCGGCTCCTGTAAAAACGGGTTTCTTCATACGAATTTCTCCTTACACCAAAGCTGCTTGGCGCAGCAAATCAGTCAAAATAGCCCTTGGCGGCCAGCAGTTCAGCCAGCAGCACACCGCCGCCGGCAGCACCGCGCAGCGTGTTATGTGACAGGCAGACAAATTTGTAATCGTACTGGGTATCCTCGCGCAGGCGGCCGATGCTGACAGCCATGCCGTTTTCAAGCATACGGTCGAGCTTGGGCTGCGGGCGGTCGTTTTCCTCAAAGTAATGCAGGAACTGCTTCGGGGCGCTGGGCAGGTTCAAATCCTGTGCCGGGCCGTGGAACTCCTTCCAGGCCTGCAAGATTTCTTCCTTGCTGGGCTTATTTTCAAAGCGCACGAACACTGCGCCCATGTGGCCGTCAGAGACCGGCACACGCAGGCACTGGGCCGTAAAGCGGGGCGCAGTGGCAGGAATGATCTTATCGTTCTCGATGCGGCCCCACAGCTTCAGCGGCTCCTGTTCGCTCTTCTCCTCTTCGCCGCCGATGTAGGGGATGACGTTGTCGAGGATGTCAGGGAAGGTATCAAACGTCTTGCCAGCGCCGGAAATGGCCTGGTAGGTGCAGACCAGCACGTCGGTGATGCCATACTTGCGCAGCGGATGCAGGGCAGGCACATAGCTCTGCAGGCTGCAATTCGACTTGACAGCCACAAAGCCGCGCTTGGTGCCCAGGCGCTTGCGCTGGGCGGGGATGATCTCGATGTGGTCAGCATTGATCTCAGGCACGACCATCGGCACATCAGGGGTGAAACGGTGGGCGCTGTTGTTGGACACGACCGGGCACTCGGCCTTGGCGTAGGCTTCTTCCAGCGCCTTGATCTCGTCCTTCTTCATGTTGACGGCACAGAACACGAAATCGACCTTGGAGGCGACTTCTTCCACGTTGGCGGCGTCCAGCACGACCATCTTTTTAACGCTCTCGGGCATGGGAGTCTGCATCAGCCAGCGGTTGCCGACGGCTTCCTCATAGGTTTTCCCTGCGCTGCGTGCACTGGCCGCGAGGGCAACCAAATTAAACCAGGGGTGGTTTTCCAGCAGCGTGATAAAGCGCTGGCCGACCATACCGGTTGCACCGATAACACCAACATTGTACTGTTTCATCCTGACTAAGACCTTCCTTTCACGATACCCTTCCTTATATCTATGCGTGTTCCCATAAAAATTTGCACAGATAATAAAAAAACCGGCTTGAAAACCGGCACAAAATGCAATATAATATCATATTGCATATAACACAGCGCAACACACTGATTTACAGTGTGACAGTCCCGCACCTGTTTGGCTGCGGACCCAGGCGGATGCGTGCCGCGCATCACCTTCGGCGAAGGACCCTTTCCCGGTTTCCGCCCTTGGCAAGGGGATAAAGAAAACGGTACTGATGTGCTTCGCGCCTCTGTGTTTGGATTCATTATAATATTCCTGCATAGGAATGTCAAGACAATAGCGCTTTAAAGTGAAAAAGGATGAGAAAATATGCTGAAAAAAGATTTCTGGTATGACCTGCCGAAGGAACTCATCGCCCAGGAACCCGCCAATCCCCGCGATGCTGCCCGCCTGATGGTGCTGGACCGCAAAAATGACAAAATCTTGCACTCGGTCTTTCACGAACTGCCGCACTATCTGGAAAAGGGCGACCTGCTGGTCGTCAACAACTCCAAGGTGCTGCCTGCCCGCCTGATGGGCATCAAGGTCCCCACTGGCGCGGTCTGCGAGCTGCTGCTGCTGCGCCAGGTCAAGGGCGACACCTGGGAGTGCCTGGCCCGCCCGGGTAAGCGCATGCAGCCCGGCACGAAAGTCGAGTTCGGCGACGGCAGCCTGACCGCTGTGGTGGACGAGACGATGCCCGACGGCAACAAGTACGTGACGTTCACCTACGATACCGAGACGCTGTACGAGAAACTGGACGAGTTTGGCAAGATGCCACTGCCGCCTTACATCACGAAGCAGCTCGAGGATCAGAGCCAGTACCAGACCGTCTATGCCAAGGAGCTGGGCAGTGCCGCCGCGCCGACGGCCGGCCTGCATTTTACCCCGCAGCTGATGGATACCATCCGCTCCCGCGGTGTCAACATCGCCGAGGTCACGCTGCACGTCGGTCTTGGCACCTTCCGCCCAGTGAACGAAGAATCCATCGAGGACCACCAGATGCACAGCGAGTGGTACTCAGTCAGCGAGGAGACCGCAAAGCTCATCAACGACACCCGCGCCGCCGGGCACCGTGTTATTGCCGTGGGTACCACGAGCTGCCGCACGCTCGAATCCGTCTGGGACCGCTACGGCAAGATCGTACCCTGCAGCGGCAACACGAGCATTTTTATTTATCCCGGTATCGAGCTGCACGCCATCGATGGCCTGATTACGAACTTTCACCTGCCGGAGAGCACGCTCATTATGCTGATCGCCGCGTTCTATGGGTATGATAAGACTATGGCAGCGTATAAGGTCGCTGTCGAGCAAAAGTATCGCTTCTTTAGCTTTGGTGATGCGATGTTCATTCGGTAATTTGGTAAAAGAAAACAACTTCTCAAAAGCGCCGGGGTAGCCTTCGGCGCTTTTGCTATGATGAGGGGGAACGCTGTATGGAGCAGGGCAGATTGTTCAAAATTGTGTATTACCTGTTGGACAAAGGCAGGACCACGGCCCCCGAGCTGGCGAAAAAACTGGAAGTCTCCGTCAGGACGATTTACCGTGATTTGGACGTCCTCAGCGTCGCCGGAATACCGATTTACACCACGCAGGGAAAGGGCGGCGGCATCTTCCTTCTACCGGAGTTTGTGCTGGACAAATCACTGTTGTCACCGCAGGAAAAAGAGCAAATCCTCATGGCGTTACAGGGGCTTTCCGTCGCAGAAAACAGGCAGAACGATGAACTGCTTGCAAAAGTGGGTGGACTTTTCCGGGCACAGCACGCAGACTGGATAGAAGTCGACTTTTCCGACTGGCACAAAAACACCGCAAAAGCAGACGTGTTTGACCAAATCAAGGGCGCTATTTTAAGCCGCCATAAAATCAAATTTTCGTATTTCTCAGGAGAGGGCGACTGCACGGCCCGCACGGTGGAGCCGTACAAGCTGGTTTTCAAAAGCAAAGATTGGTATTTGTACGGCTTCTGCTGTTTGCGGAACGACTTCCGTTTTTTCAAATTGACACGAATCAAAGATTTGAAAATTCTGTCAGAAACTTTTCTGCGCAAAGTGGCGGACACTCCCGCATCAAAAGCAAGCATCCAAAACGAACCACTTATCCCGGTAAAGCTGAAATTCTCTCCTGAGGCGGCCTTCCGTGTCTATGACGAATTTACCGACACCGTAACGAAAGACGCGCAGGGAAACCTGTACGTGGCCGTTAATCTGCCAGAAAAAACGCTGTACAGCTATATTTTGTCTTTTGGCGATACAGTAGAAATTCTGGAGCCTGACGCACTGCGACACAACATGAAAGAAATGCTGGTCCACATGGCGGGAAAATATAAAACCTGACACAGGACGTCAAGTTTTCTGCGGTATCATGAAAAGCGAAAGGAGGCGCTTTTTATGAAATACGAATGGATAAAGCAGGAGAAGGAACTTTACTGCGCAAAAACAGTCCCCGCTGTGGTGACAGTCCCGGAACAAATGCTCATATACGGTAAAGAAGCAACAACACAAATTGAGAACAGCGTACCCTACTATTCTGTATCAAGTGGAGCAGTAACACGAAAATGTTGCTGCTCCATTTTCATGCCCCTTAAATAAATTCCTTGAATCTGCTTGACTTATATTACGGTTAGTGATATATTTATTACAGTAACCGTAATAAGGAGGCTGGACTATGAGAGACAATGCAAAAAGTGGCGCACTTACAGAAGTGACCTTTTATATTTTACTCTCTCTTTATACACCAAAACACGGATACGCCGTTATGCAGTTTGTTGAAGAAAAAACGGGCGGGCGGCTTTCGTTAGGCGCAGGCACTTTATATGGAGCATTAAACTCTTTGCAGGACAAGAAGTGGATTGAACCTTATGGCGATAGTGAGGGAAGAAAAAAAGAATACCACATTACAGCACAGGGAAAAGAAATTGCAGAAAAAGAGCTTGCAAGACTAAACGAACTTGTAAGCATTGCAAGTGAAATTATTGGAGGTGCAGTATGAGTAAAAAATGTTATCGCTTCTTTGGTGGATTGCTAAATGCACAGGCAAAATGGTTAAACAAAATGTCCGAAAAAGGCTATCAACTTGTTCGGACGGGAACACTTTTATACGAATTTGAGAAATGCAAGCCCGATGAAGTGACCTATTGTGTAGAGTTTATCGGAGAAAAATCAAAAGAGAACGCAACGGACTACGCTGATTTCTTGGAGGATATGGGCTACAAGGTATTTTTCAAAAACATCAATCTAAACTATTCTGTTGGAAAAGTTCGTTGGCGCCCATGGGCAGAAAGGGGCGGTCGTATTGCGACAAACACAACAACTTTTAATCGAGAAATATTGATTGTAGAAAAAACAAATGATGGAAAGCCTTTTGAACTCCATACCTCTTATGACGATAAAGAAAAATACTACCGCAATTTGCGTAACCCATGGCTATTCCTGCTGCTCCTATTTGCACTGTTTGCGATTATCAAGCATTCTATTGTCTTGGGTATTTTTTCATTGGTTTCTGCAATTCCCAGCATTCTATACCAGCTCCAAATTATAGATGTCCGACAAAAAGCTAAAACGTGGGAAAAATAAATAACAATCAAGAGGGTGACAGCTTTTGTTGTCACCCTCTTGATTGTTATTTATAGAAATACAAAAAAGATTGCTCCGCAGCCTTTGAAGAACAGCACCGTGCAGAACTGACAGCATACCGGACGGCAGCAGCCTATCTCAAGGCAAACAACATCACGAAGCTGCCCAGTCCGAAAAAGCTGGAAGCCGAGTATGCGCAGCTGGCATCCGAAAAGGCAAAGTTCTACGAGCAGTACAAGGAAGCCAAGGAAGAACTGCTCAAACTGAAAACCGCGAAACAGAATGTTGCGTCCTTTTTCCGGGAGGAAGAACAGACGCAACAGGAGAGATAAAGGAGTGTGCGTATGATCAATCTGAAAAGCGACCCGGAGTTCCAGTCCCAGATCCCTCCACTGACCGATGATGAATTCAAGCAGCTTGAAGAAAACATCCTCAAAGAGGGCAAGCTGATTTCTCCTTTGATTGTCTGGGGTAATACCCTTGTTGACGGCCACAATCGTTATGAAATCGTTTAGGAGTATCCCGAAATCTCTTTCTCCACCATGCCGCTCCCGTTTGAAAGCCGGGAAGAAGTTCTCGCTTGGATTTGCAAAAATCAGCTGGGGCGGCGCAACCTCACACCGGAGCAGAAGAAGTTCCTCATTGGAAAGCAGTACAGTGTGGAGCATCGAAAGCCCGGTGGAAACGGCAACAACCAGCACACGGCTGCTGCCAAGAAAACCGCCCCGGAGGAATTGTGTCAAATTGACACAATTCCTCCCACCTCTGCGGAAGCGAGCATCCGCAAGCAGATTGCGGAGCGGAACAATGTCAGCGAATCCTACGTTGCCCGTTCTGAAAAATTCATGCGTGGCGTAGAGATCATGGAACAGATGGTGCCCGGTATGCAGGAGAAAATCTTGTCCGGGCAGTTCAAAGTCCGTGATGCTGATATGCACCGCCTTGCCAGAGCCGATTTTCCGAACCGCAAGCAGATTGTGCACGAGATTCTGCACCCGGAAGACCGTCCCGCTCCGCAGTCGAGCTACTCACACTACTCTGGAATCAACTACTCCGCGCTGG
>OOCN01001279.1_pt1 | contig 17223 bp, 16 predicted proteins | sample 1671361 | NCBI WGS metagenome assembly OOCN01 (sample SAMN06348149, study PRJEB24527) | human gut metagenome | biome: human gut; feature: ankylosing spondylitis patient; material: feces | host: Homo sapiens | place: China | collected 2015-10
TTTTTAATAGTTATCTATTATTTAACGGGAGGAAATAATTCTATGAGTCGCTTTTTTAAATTTGGAAAGTTACACGTTACTAAAGGGAATGGAGATAAATTATTAGATATACTACTGACAGCTTCCAAGAAGCTAAAGAGGTCCCTAGCGCCTACGGGGAATTTGTATCGATAAGGGGTACAAATTCCCACTAAGCGCTCGGGACCCCTTGTAGGAAAATGTCCTAAGTGTGGCAACAATATTGTATTAAAAAAATCGTTTTATGGTTGTTCAAATTATCCTGAATGTAAGTTTACTTTAGCTGAACATTTTAGAAAGAAAAAACTAACCAAAACGAATGTAAAAGAATTACTGGAGGGAAAAGAAACCCTGGTAAAAGGAATCAAAAACAAAGAGAAAAAGCCCTACAATGCCGTTGTAAAAATTGGGGAAAAGGGATATATTGATTTTATCTCTTTTTCAAAATAAACATTTTTTTCAAAGGATTGCTTAGTCCTGAATAACATGCACTTTCGCTGGAGGGTCGCTGTTTGGCGGCCCTCTTTTTTGCACAGGCGCAGTGGGATGGTAATATCGTTACGTTTGAACTGTTTCGATGTGAAACCGAGGAGATTCCCTCTATGAGTGCTGACTACCCGTCAATGACTACGGCCGAGATTCGCTCTAAGTTCCTCAACTTCTTTGAGGAGCGCGGTCTTAAGCTCTATCCTTCTTCGTCCCTCGTTCCCGACGACCCTTCGTTGCTGCTCGCCAACGCCGGCATGAACCAGTTTAAGGAGTACTACCAGGGCAAGAAGACCATGAAGGAGATCGGCGCGATCTCCTGCCAGAAGTGCGTTCGCACCAATGATATCGACTGCATCGGAGAGGACGGCCGTCATCTGTCCTTCTTTGAGATGCTCGGCGACTTTTCCTTTGGCGGCGTCTCCAAGCAGCAGGCCTGCACTTGGGCCTTTGAGCTCATCACCAAGGAGTTCAAGCTGCCGCTCGACCGCCTGTACTTCACCGTCTTTACCGAGGACGACGAGACCCATGACGTGTGGCGCTCCCTGGGCGTTGCCGAGGATCACATCTCGCGTCTGGGCGAGGACGACAACTTCTGGGCCGCTGGCCCCACCGGTCCCTGCGGTCCGTGCTCCGAGATCTACTTTGACATGGGCGAGGAGGTCGGTTGCGGCAGCCCCGACTGCAAGCCCGGCTGCGACTGCGACCGTTTCCTTGAGTTCTGGAACCTCGTGTTTACCCAGTACGACCGCCAGGAGGACGGCTCCATGCCGGAGCTGCCGCACCGCAACCTCGATACGGGCATGGGTCTGGAGCGCATGGCCGCCATCATGCAGCACAAGACCGCTAACTACGACGGCGATCTGATGCAGCACCTCATCAAGCTCGGTGAGAAGATCAGCGGCAAGACCTATGACGCCGACGATTACTCCGGCGCCAGCCGCTCCCTGCGCATCATCGCCGACCACTCCCGTGCCGTCGACTTTATGATCTCGGATGGCATCCTTCCCGGTAATGAGGGTCGCGAGTACGTTTTGCGCCGTCTGCTCCGTCGTGCCGTGTTCCACGGCCGCCTGCTGGGCATCGAGGGCGCCTTCCTGACCAAGTTTATCGACGAGGTCAACGCCCAGATGGGCGAGGCCTATCCCGAGCTGCTCAAGAACGTCGCGCTCGTTAAGGGTATCGTCGCCTCCGAGGAGGAGCGTTTCTCCACGACGCTCGACAACGGCCGCGTTTACCTGGACGAGGCCCTGGCCGCGCTCGCCGACGGCGCCGTTCTTCCGGGCGACGTTGCCTTTAAGCTTCACGACACCTTTGGTTTCCCCATTGACCTGACTGTCGAGATTGCCTGCGCTGCCGGTCACGACGTCGATATGGATGGCTTTACCGCTTGCATGGAGGACCAGAAGGCCCGCGCCCGCGCCAACGCCAAGGGCGATGCCTGGGGCAGCTTCAACGACGTTTGGGTCGAGCTTTCCGACAAGGTCGCCGCGACCGAGTTCGACGGCTATGACAACGACGTTATCGATGGCGCCAAGGTTGTCGCCCTCGTTCGCAACGGCGAGTCCGTCGAGTCCGTTGACGCCGGCGAGGACGTCGAGGTCGTGCTTGACCGCACCCCGTTCTACGCCGAGATGGGTGGCCAGCAGGGCGATGCCGGCAAGCTTTCCGCCGAGGGCGTTACGCTGACCGTTTCCGATACCAAGAACCACAATGGCCTGTATGCTCATGTCGCGCACGTTGCCGAGGGCACACTGACCGTCGGTGCTACCCTGACCGCGGCGCTCGATGCCGAGCGCCGTGGTTTCCTGCGCCGCAACCACACCGCCACCCACCTGCTCGACGCTGCGCTTAAGCAGGTCCTAGGTGAGCATGTCTCCCAGGCCGGCTCGCTCGTGACGCCCGAGCACCTGCGCTTTGACTTCACGCATTTCGAGGCCCTGTCCTCCGAGCAACTCAAGGCTGTCGAGGATCTGGTCAACCAGCAGATCTTCGCTTCCAAGCCGGTCGTGACCCGCGTCATGGGCATCGACGAGGCCAAGGCTGCCGGCGCTGTCGCCCTGTTTGGCGAGAAGTATGGCGACATCGTCCGCGTCGTCTCGGTGGGCGCCGAGGACCAGCCGTTCTCCCGCGAGCTCTGCGGTGGCACCCATGCCGCTAACACCGCCGAGATCGGTCTGTTCAAGATCATTTCCGAGTCCTCTACGGGCTCCAACGTCCGCCGTATCGAGGCCGTGACCTCTAAGGGTGCCCTCGACTACATGGCCGACCGTCTGGCGCTCGTCGACGCCGCTGCCGCTGCACTCAAGTGCCGCGTCGAAGAGGTTCCCGCCCGCGTGGAGAACCTGCAGGCCGAGCTGCGCGAGACGTCCAGCAAGCTCAAGAAGGCGCTCACCGGTGGCTCCTCCGATGCCATTTCCAGCGCCATCGACGGTGCTGTCGAGCTGAAGGGCTATAAGCTCGTTGTTGCTGAGCTTCAGGGCCTTGAGGCTGCCGACCTGCGCAACGTGTGGGATACCGTGCATCAGAAGGTCGCCGGCCCTGTCGCCTGCGTCGTCGCCAGCGTGACCGAGAAGGGCACCCCGGCCCTGCTTGCCGCCGGCTCCGATGACGCCGTGAAGGCTGGTTTCCACGCCGGCAACGTGATCAAGCAGATCGCGGGCCTGGTCGACGGTCGCGGTGGCGGCCGTCCCAACATGGCCCAGGCCGGTGGCAAGAATGCTGCCGGTATCGCCGATGCCCTCGCGGCCGCCAAGACCGCGCTTGGCGCCTAAGAACCTAGGTTGTCGCTGTGGTCGCGCTTGCACTGGACATAGGGGAGACCAGGATCGGCATAGCCGTCTCGAGCCGTGATGGCAAGATGGCGATGCCTGTCAAGGTGCTTCCGGCTGCCGAGGTCACCGCTATGGCCAAGACGTTCCGTTACCTAGTCGAGGACTATGAGCCCGATATCCTGGTAAGCGGACGTCCCTTGACCATGGCCGGTGAGCCCGGCCCCCAGGCCGAGCGCGTCGCCGCCGTGGCACAAAAGATTGCCGACGAGCTCGAGCTTCCGTTGGAGTTTGAGGATGAGCGTCTGTCCTCGCAAGAGGCCAAGCGCATTCTTCGAGAGCAGGGACTCAACGAAAAGCAGATGAGGGGCAAGATCGACATGATCGCCGCCAGCCTGTTCTTGCAGACATGGCTCGATCGTAAAAACGAGGAGGTTCAGCATGCCTAGCGCTTCCGATCCGCGCCAGCAGAATCGTACACGGCAGCCCGCGCCGCGCCCCGCTCAGCCTGGCCAGCGCCCAGCGCAGCCGATGCAGCGTTCGGCTCAACCTACTCAGCGTGCTGCTCAGCAGCCCGGCACTCGTCCCTCGCAGCCCGCTGGCGGCGCTCGTTTTAAGCAGCAGGCTCCTGTCCAGCGCACGCAGGGGCAGGCCCGGCAATCACGCTCCCACGCACATCATGCTCATGGCTCGCACGGCGTTGCTCCGGCCACGCGCTCGAGCTATAAAACGCACTCCTGCCGTGGTGCCCAAAAGAAAAGCTCCCCGGTGCCCATGATGATCGGTGGCGTCGCCGCCGTGCTTGCGCTTGTCGCGATCGTTTTCTTTGTCGTGCCAGCCGTCAAGGGCTTCTTTGCCGGTGAGGATGCGAATGTCGCTGCTGGCCAGCAAGTTACTATCACGATTCCCGATGGTGCCTCGGGTGACACCATCGCTTCGATTCTCTCCGAGAACCATATCGTCGATAATCCCAAGGATTATTACGCGGCGGTCAAAAAGCTCAACGCCGACATGTCGCTTAAACCGGGTAAGTATTCGTTCACCACGCTCATGGACGCGACCAAGGTCGTTCGGCAGCTCATGGAAGGCCCCAATGCGGGCTCCGATGCGCTGACTATTCCTGAGGGCCTGACGGTTGACCAGGTCGCCGACCGTGTGGCCAAGGCGTACGACAGCATTTCTAAGGAGGACTTCCTTAACCAAGCTAAGGCGAGCAATTATGTGAATGATTACGCTTTCCTTAAAGACGCTGCAAACGATTCGCTCGAGGGCTTCCTATTCCCCAAGACCTATTCGTTGGGTAAGGACCCGTCTGCCGATGATGTGATTCGCGCCATGCTTGACCAGTTTAAGGCCGAGTATAAGTCGCTTGACTTTGCCAGCTGCGAGGCCAAGATCAAGGAGCGCTATGGCGTGGAGATGTCCGATTACGACATCGTTAACCTTGCCTCGATCGTCGAGCGCGAGGGCCTCAACGCCGATCAGCGCGCGCATGTGGCATCGGTTTTCTATAACCGTCTGGCGGGCAAGCTCGATGGTCTGTGCTACCTCAATAGCGATGCGACCATGATGTATGTCACCGGCGGCGAGGTTACCGCCGACGACCTGCAGAGCGATAGCCCGTATAACACCTATAAGCACGAGGGCCTGCCGCCCACGCCCATCTGCTCTCCGTCGCTCGAGGCGCTCAAGGCCACCCTTGAGCCGACCGACTCCGATGATCTGTATTTCTTCATTACACAGGACAAGGAGTATTTCTCGAAGACCTACGAAGAGCACCAACAGTCTTGGAATTGATCATGAGGATTTTTAGCCCCAAACGATATGTTGCCTCAGTCGACCGCATCGACCTCGATACCCTGTGGGCCGACGGCAAGCGAGCCATTCTACTCGACCGCGACAACACCCTGGTGCCGCGCGATACCGAGCGGGTTCCTGCAGCGGTTTCCGCTTGGCTCGAAGCCGCCCATGCCAAGGGCTTTAAGCTGTGTATGGTGTCCAATAACTGGCATCGCGATCAGGTCATGGCATCGGCGCGCGAGTTGGGGCTCGAGGCCATCAGCCACGCCATGAAGCCCGCCCCGTTTGCCCTCAAAGCGGGCCTTAAACGCCTAGGTGCTACGGCTAACGAGGCCGTGCTGATCGGTGACCAGCTTTACACGGACGTGTGGAGCGGTAACCTTGCCGGCGTTGACACTATTTTGGTCAAGCCGCAGGCAACCCAGGACCTGTGGTACACGCAGATCTTCCGTGTTTTTGAGCGCCGGGCCCTGCGCGACCTTCCCTGCGAGGAATAGGTCTCGCCATGTCTCAGCACATCAAACACGGCTGCGACCATATCTTCTTTATCGGCTTTTTGGGTGCGGGCAAGTCGACGCTTGCGCGCAACGTGGGCATTATGTTCAAGCGTCGATTCATCGATACCGATCGTTTGGTTGTACGTCGATGCGGCAAATCCGTGACCGAGATATTTGAGACGGAGGGCGAGGATCGTTTTCGCGAGCTCGAGACCTCGGCGCTCCGTTCGCTTCAAAGTGAGCGCAGTCTGCTGGTATCGTGCGGAGGTGGCATCGTCGAGACGCCGGTGAACATTGAACTGATGCATGATATGGGCACCTGCGTGTACCTCGAAGGTGACTTTGAGGACTCGTTGCGTCAGATTCGCCGCTCCGATACCCGGCCCGATTTCCGCTCGCCCGAGCATGCTGCGCGCCTGTTTGAGCATCGCCGTCCGCTGTATCGTCAGGCAGCCGATATTACCCTTGATATTCGCAACAAGTCCTTTGAGGATGTTTCCTACCTTTGTGCCGAGATGCTTTTGGAGCGTGGACTGCTATGATTCGCCGTCAACTTATCAATTTCCAAAACCGCAGTGTCGATGTCCGCGTCGGATTGGGCGCGTTCGAGGAGCTGTCGCGCATGTTTGCCTCGGCCGTGGGCAAGCCTAAGCGCGCGATGGTGGTTTGGAACGACGTTACATCCGAGCGTTTTGGCGAGGTCGTCGAGCATGCGCTGATCGACGCCGGTTTTGCCGTGTCGCTGCTCGTCCTCGAGGTTTCGCCTTCCGGCGCTACGCTGGCCGATGCCGATACCGTCTTTGGCGCCCTGTCGGTTAACGGCATTACCTGCGACGATCTCGTTGTCGCTGTCGGCGACACGGCGACCTGCTCGGTCGTTTGCTGGTGTGCTAATCAGTGGTGCGGTCGCACCGAGTGCGCCTTGCTGCCGACGACGTTCGACGCCATGCTCACGGTCGCGACGACCATGAAGCCGCTCGTCGCCTCGTCGGCGAATGCGCTTCCCGCTATCGCGTTCCGTCCCGAGCCGGGCTTGGTCGTGTGTGACCTCGACCTTGTTCGCGAGGCGGACCCCGAGGACCTCAAGCTCGGCTATGTGATACTTGTTGGCACCATGCTTTCGAGCAGCAAGTCCCGTTGGAATCAGTTTACTGAGACCGTCCCCGAGATTCTCGCGGACGAGGAGGTTGCGCTCGTCAATGCCGTTCAGTGGTCTCAGACTGCCCGCAAGGACGTACTGATGGCCACGAACCCGAGCGCCCGCCATGCACTCGATTTTGGCAAGACAGGGGAGCGTACCCTGCGCGCCTGCTTGGGCGATGCCGCTTCGCAGATCCCCGCCTACCAGCTGTTGTCCGAGGGCATGCGCTTTGAGGCGCGCCTAGCACATGATGCCTGCGACTTCGATATCGATTACGTCTTTGATGTCGATGACTGCCTAGAGGACTTTGGTATCTGGAGCCTGCCGCATATATCGAGGAGTTCCGCAGGCAGCAGTTTGTCCGCTCGAACCGCAGCATGTTGCCGCTGCCCGCGGCACTCGGCGCCATTCGTCTAACGAACGTTGAGGACGAGGTTCTGGAGCGCCATGCTCATGCCTACTTGGCATCTCGCAAAGAACTTCTCTAAGATTTATTGACATCCATCGTCTTTCGTATCATGTTGAGGGGCGGGTTTCCAATCGGTTGCGGATCGCATGCGATTCCGTCGTTCGGTTGAGACCCGTCCCGCACTTTTTGAGACAACAAGAAAGGAATCTGCATGTCTGAGTTTGCTGCCGGTCCTGCCGGTCGTATCGAGCGTGTCCGTACCCTGATGGTCGAGCGCGGCTACGATGCCATCGTGGTGCGCGACGAGGCCAACCTTCGTTGGCTTACGGGCGTGAAGGGCGTCTTCGACTACACCTTCGAGTTTCCGCACGCCGCGTTTATTACGGCAGATCAGTGCCTGTTCCACACCGACTCGCGCTACCTCAACAGCTTTGAGGAGAACACGCCCGCCGGCAGCCCCTGGGTCTACGACATGGACGAGGGCACCATCCCCGGTTGGGTCGCCGGCAAGATCGCGGCCAGCAAGTGCCGCGTCTGTGCTGTCGAGGACGACATGCAGATCAACTTCTACCAGGGCATTCAGCGTGGTTTGGAGGATCGTTCCGTCGCCTGCATGTTGCCGCTGATGCATGACGACATTCGCAAGATGCGCGCTATCAAGGACGCCGAGGAGATCGAGCTCATGCGCCATGCGCAGTCGATCACCGATGCCGCCTTCCAGCACATGCTCGGCTTTATTAAGCCCGGCATGACCGAGAAGCAGGTTCGCAACGAGCTCGAGAACTATATGTTCGCCAACGGCGCCGACAGCCTGGCCTTTGGCTCTATTGTGGCGAGCGGTCCCAACACCGCCAACCCGCACGCCGTGCCGAGCGACCGCGTGATCGAGAAGGGCGACTTCGTCCTCATGGATTACGGCGCGGGCTACTGCGATTATCGTTCCGACATGACGCGCACCGTCGTGATGGGCGAGCCTACCCAGGAGCAGCTCGACCTGTACGCGCTTGTGCGCCGCACCCACGAGGAGTGCGTCGCTGCCATCCATCCGGGCGTTGAGGGCAACGACATTTTTAAGCTTTCCAAGAAGATCATCGGCGATGCCGGCTATGGTGATTACTACAACCATGGTCTGGGCCACGGCGTGGGCATCGACATCCATGAGCTGCCCAACTTCAACCGCAGCAAGAACATCATCGAGGTCGGCTCGGTTATCACCATGGAGCCCGGCGTCTACCTGCCCGGTGTGGGCGGCGTGCGTCTGGAGGACTACGGCGTGGTCACCGAGAACGGCTACGAGCCCTTCACCAAGACGCCGCATGACCTTCATGTCATCGATTGCTAGTCTACTTCGGTAGATAGTTTGGGGCGGGGCGTCTGGATCGATTCGGACTCCCCGCGTTCTCTTTTTATGCGCTCGCCGCAGGCGCCGTCTGCAAGTGTATAATTTCGCTCGTATGTAATTTGGACGCTTGTGCGTTCTGCCCATAACAAGAAAGGTCGCTATGCCTACCATTTCTACCGCCGACTTCAAGAACGGCCTCGGTCTCCGCATTAAGGACAAGGTCTACACCATCGTCGAGTTCCAGCATGTCAAGCCCGGCAAGGGCGGCGCGTTTGTGCGCTACAAGACCCGCGACATCAAGAGCGGCCGCGTCGTCGAGAACACCTGCAACGCCGGCACCAAGTTCGAGAGCGTCATGCTCACCACCCGTGAGTTCCAGTACCTCTACAACGATGGCACCGACTACATCTTCATGGACAATGAGACCTATGAGCAGGTTCCTGTTCCCGAGGACATGGTGGGCGAGAACTCCAAGTGGCTGCGCGAGAACGACATTTGCCAGCTTCTCTTCGCCGACGATGAGCTCATGGGCGTGACTCCGCCGATGTTCATCGAGACCACCATCGTCCAGACTGACCCGGGCTTTAAGGGCGACACCGTCCAGGGTTCCACCAAGCCGGCCACGATCGACACCGGCGCCGTCATCCAGGTCCCCATGTACCTCAACGAGGGCGAGGTCATCAAGGTTGACACCCGCGACGGCAAGTTCGTCTCCCGCGTCTAGCAACCAACTCTTCTAGGAGGACTCATGCCCCAGGAAATCAAGATTGACGGCATCGGCATTTCGCCCGATGTACTGACCGCCATCGTCTCGCGCGCCGTGTCGGATGTCGAGGGCATCGCCTCCGTTGGCGTCAAGGACCTTGCCACCAACCTTGTCTCCATGATGCTCTCGTCCAAGGCCCCGGCTTCCGAGCCGGCGGTCGAGGCCGAGGTCGTCGGCGACAAGCTCGCACTCACCGTGCGCGTTGTGGTGTTCTTTGGCTATCCGTTCAAGAAACTCGCCGAGGCCGTTCGCGCCGCTGTAGTCGCCGCCATCGATGCCCAGGTGGGTGTCGAGGTCGAGCGCGTTGACGTTTGCATCGACGGCCTCGTTTTCCCCAAGGAGTAACCTTTGAGCCTTAAGGTTTATCGCGGGCGCACGCTTGCCCGCAGTCAGGCGCTGCAGCTGCTGTTCCAGGCCGAGGCCACGGACAGCCCGCTCGAGCGCGTCCTCGAGGGCGATTTCCTGATCTCGAAGGGTCCCCTCGACCCCTATGCGCTGGAGCTGTGCCGCGGTGCTTACGAGCATATCGACCGCATCGACTGCGCTCTGCGCTCCGTTGCCAAAAACTGGGATCTTATGCGCATGCCCGGCGCCGACCGCAATCTGCTACGTATCGCCGTTTACGAGATGCGTTTCCTCACCGACGAGGAGGTCTCGGATGCCATCGTGATCAACGAGGCCGTCGAGCTTGCCAAGGCCTATGGCACCGACCAGTCCGCGTCGTTCGTCAACGGCGTGCTGGGTAAGATCGCTCGCAGTGAAGAGCTGCCGGGCGAGGACCTGTACCAGGAGCTGCTGGCCGAAGATCGCGCTCGCGAGGAGGCACAGGCTGCCGAGGTTGCCGCAAAGGTTGCGGCTGCTCAGGCCGAGGCTGGCGTGCTGGCCGAGGACGCGGACGCTGCTGAGGCCGTCGAGGCCGACTCCGTCGAGGAGTAGTCATGCCAGAGGGTTCTGTCCGCAACTTTGACGAGATCTCGGACCGTTTGGATCAGATCATCGCTACCGTTCGCTCCAAGGACACCTCCTTGGAGCGTTCGCTCGATCTGTTTGACGAGGCGATTGAGCTGGGCTCCCGCGCGGTCGACATGGTCGATAAGTTTGAGCTGACGCCGCGTGAGGCCGACAAGCTCGAGCAGGAATACGATGAGGATGCGGCAAACGAATCCCAGGATAGCTAGGCCGCATCTCCGGATACGAATGGTTGATGGCATTCATGAAACGCGTGCGTCTTGATGACGAACTGATTTCACAGGGCATCTGCGCCGATCGCGCGGATGCCCTTCGCACTCTTATGGCCGGCTTGGTCTCGAGTGGCGGAGAGCGCTTGACTTCGCCGGGCCTTAAGGTGACCCCGGGCCTGCCGTTGCACGTGAAGGGGCGCATTCCCTATGTTGGCCGCGGCGGTCTTAAGCTCGAAGGCGCGCTTGATGCGTTTGGTATCAATCCGACAGGCCTTGCCTGTCTGGATGTGGGCTGCTCTACCGGCGGCTTTACCGATTGCCTGCTTAAGCGCGGAGCTGCGACAGTTGTCTCGGTGGACGTGGGTCGCGCCCAGTTCGATTGGTCGTTGCGTCAGGACGATCGCGTGACGCTGCATGAGCGCACAAACGTGACGCAACTGCCTGAGCTTGGCTATGCCGGCGCTATCGACCTGGCTGTGTGTGATGTCTCGTTTACCAGCATCGCGAACATTATCGATGCGGTGCTGGCGTGCCTGGCGCCTACGGGTGCATTCTGCACGCTCGTAAAGCCGCAGTTTGAGGCTCCGTCGGCGCTGGTGGGCGAGGGCGGAATTGTGACCGACCCCGCCGTGCGCCGCGATACACTCGTTGCGGCAGTTGAACTCTTTGCTGCCAAGGGGCTGTTCCCGGTCGATGTGTGCGTGTCGCCCATTCATGGTGCCAAGGGAAACGTTGAGTTTTTCCTGTACGGCACGAGGTTTGCCCCCGGCGAGCGCTCCGATGACGAGTTGCAATCCCAGGTATCGGCTTTGAGCGAGAAAGCTGCAACGCTATGAAGGTCTTTCTGGTTCCCAATTACTACAAGCAAGAGGCCGTCGAGAGCGGTCTGATGCTCGAGCTTTGGCTGACGCGCCAGGGCTATGAGGTCGCATGGGCTGCCGACCAGCGATCCAAGATTCAGAGCACGCCTGATATTGACGGCTCCGATCTGGTCATTACGCTCGGCGGCGACGGCACGCTGCTGCGCGCTGCCCGCATCCTCAACCATCGCGAGATTCCTATCCTCGGTCTTTCCTATGGTCACCTGGGCTTTTTGACGGCCGCTAGCCCCGAGGAGCGTGACATTTTGCAGGTTGTGAGTGATGCCCTGTCCGGTGAGCTGCACGTGAGCCGTCGCGCCACCATCGCCGCGGATATCGTGTCCGTGCGCGACGATGGCACGAAGGATGTCGTGCGCACGTTCGCCCTCAACGACATGGCGCTCACGCGCGGCCCCCTGTCCGATATGGTTGAGTTCGACATCACGGTGTCGGGCCACCATATCGATCGACTGCGTGGCGACGGCGTGGTTGTATCGACGGCGACTGGCTCCACCGGCTACGCGCTATCCGCCGGCGGCCCCATCGTCAGCCCCGATTACACGGGCATGGTCTGTGTGCCGATTGCTCCGCATACCATTCAGGCTCGCGCCTTTTTGACCTCGCCGAGCGATGTTGTCGAAATCTTTATGTCTGATGACCGTCCGAGTGTTCCGGCGATCGCTATCGATGGACAGTTTATTACCTGCGATGGCACCGTTGAGAGCGTGGCGGTGCGTCGCGGTCCCGGAGATGTGCTGCTTCTCGATTACGGTCCCGAGAGCTTCTATAACTCCGTGAGTCGCGTGTTCTACGGAGTGCGTCATGATCGATGAGCTGCAGGTTTCTAACATTGCGCTCATTCGCGAGGCGACGTTGGTGCCGAGTGCCGGCCTGACTGTCCTGACCGGCGAGACCGGCGCCGGCAAGACCGCGCTGCTCTCGGCCCTCAAGCTTATTTTGGGCGAGCGTGCGGATTCGTCGACGGTGCGCGAGGGCGAGTCGCTTGCCAGCGTCGAGGCGCGGCTGTTCGACGGTCCACACGACACGGAAGGCTTCACCGTGCAGCGCAGCCTTTCCGCCGAGGGCCGCAGCCGCGTAAAAATTGACGGCCGTATCGCCAGTGTGCGCGAGCTTTCGGAGCGCGTCGGCGTGATGATGGATCTGTGTGGCCAGCACGAGCACCAGCGCTTGCTCGATCCGGCGCATCATGTTGCCATGGTCGACGCATGGGCTGGGCGTCCGGCGCTCGAGGCACTCGATCTCTACCGTGCTTGCTTTAAGGCTTCGCGCGCGGCTGCCAAGGAAGTCCGTCGCGTCGAAGAGGCCTCGCGTGCGCAGGGGAGCCGCGTCGAGGAGGCGCGCTTTGCCCTCGAGCGCATCGGCGAGGTCGACCCCAAGCCGGGCGAGTATGAGGAGCTCGAGGAACTGCTGCCGCGCTCCGAACATGCCGAGGTACTGGTTGCCACGGCTAACGATGCCCATGCATCGCTTGCCGCCGAAGGGGGAGCGCTCGATGCCGTGAGCAGTGCCGTGGCAGAGCTTTCTCGAATGGCTACCGTCGATCGCAAACTGGGCGACATTGCCGATGCACTTTCGGATGCTTGTATCTCCATTGAGGATTGCGCGAACGAGCTTCGTGCCTATCGCGATGGCATCGCCTTCGACGCGCGCGAGCTCGCTCGCATGCGTGAGCGGTATTCCGACCTCAAGGGCCTGTTGCGTCAGTGGGGTCCCACCATGGACGATGTTTTTGCCATGCGCGATCGCTCACAAGAGCTGCTGTCCCTGATCGATGATGGCGATGAGCAGATCAAAAAGGCGCGTGAGGCACTCGGGAGCGCCGAGCGCGAGTTGTTTGCCGCTGCCAAGGCACTTAAGCGCGCTCGCAATACGGCGGCCCCTCGCTTCTGCCACGAGGTTGGCCGCCAGATGGCTCGTCTGGAGATGGGCGGCGCCGAGCTCGTCTGGGAGTCGCGCGATCTTCCCCGTGCTGAGTGGACGCCCGTTGGTCCTTCGAGCTACGAGCTGCTATACCGTAGCGGTTCCGGTTTAACGCCGCGCCCCCTGCGTCGAATTGCGTCGGGCGGCGAGCTTAGCCGCGTGATGCTGGCGAGTAAGGTGGTTTTGGGTAACGCCGACGGTGTCGATACGCTCGTGTTCGATGAGGTCGATGCAGGTGTCGGCGGCTCTACCGCACGTGCCCTCGCGGGCGTGCTGGCAGATCTCGCCGCTACGCATCAGGTGATTGTCGTAACCCACTTGGCGCAGGTCGCCGTCATGGCTGACAAGCATTATGTCGTCAGCAAGGAACCGGGCGATGTTCCCCAGACGCATTTGGACGAGGTATCCGGCGAAGCGCGTACCGCCGAGATCGCCCGTATGTTGAGCGGCGATCAATCGGAGGCGAGCTTGGCGCATGCCAAGCAGATGCTCGAAGAAGCTCGAGGCTAGGTTGTATCACCGGTGTTGGTGGGACAAAATAGACTGAATTTTTTGTCCCACTACGCTTTTTACTCCACAACCTTATCCGGCTGGATGAGCTCCTCGTAGTAGCTGATGTGCTCTCGGGCGTCCTCGATTTCGGGCAGCAGGAAGTTGTAGATGACCTCTATGATCATCGTGGCGCTCATCTTTGAGAACGCGAAGTCGCCCGTTGTCAGCAACGCCTCGTGATTGACGGTATTAAAGGTGTAGTCGGCCAGGCGCGCAAGTGGAGACTTGCTGTCACTGCTGATGACGACTACGGTGGCACCGCAGCCGCGAGCCGCTTTTGCCATGCGATTCAGACGGCGCGACTTGCCGGAGTTCGAGATCAGCACGATAACGTCACCGGGGCGCAACGTGAGCGCAAAACCAATCGAGGTCTCGCTGATGGTGCTTGCCATGCAGCGTAGGCCCAGCTGTGAGAACTTAAACGTCGCGTCGAGCGCGACAGCGTTGGTGTTGCCCACGGCCGCAAACTCAATAACGCCTGCATTCTTTAGCGCGTGCACAACGGCCGTCAGCGTATCGTGGTCGATTCCGTCGATTGTCGCGTTAAGCTCGCTGACCTTGGCAGCCAAAATATTCTTAAGGCTCTGCTCCATGCTGTCGAGCGAGACCTCGTCGGTTACGCCCTCGTTGCGTTGACTCTCCAGATCGCGCGCCAACGAAAACTGAAAGCTGCGGAAGCTGCCAAAGCCCAGCTTGCGGCAGAAGCGCGAAACGGTTGCCTCGGATGTGGCGGCGGCACGCGAAAGTTGGGCGGCCGTCAGACGCGGCGCCTCGGACTGGTGCTCCAAAATATAGTCAACAATGCGCTGTTCGGACTCGCTGTATCCCTGGTGGGTGCTAATGAGAGAGAGCGCGCTCTTGCTACTATCGGTCATGGATGGCTCCTGGTTGGCATGAAAATCGGACTCGCTTTGTAATGTCCTAGTATAGGGGCATTTTCAATTACAAGATACTCCTTGCCGTTTCAAGTGTTGATGGTAAACTTTCATCGACCGTTTACGGGTATGAAAGAACCTTTCACCGGAGAATTGGGACATTTCCCTTTCCGCGAAAGCGCTGGGTTGGTATCTTTCAATTGTGGAAAAGCGCGCAAGGACGCGCGTGTAGGGGAGCGCCTGCGGGCGCAAAACTTAAAAAGGAGGGACACATGGCTAAGTTTGACATCATCGCCGCGACCGGTTGCCCGACCGGCATTGCGCACACCTTCATGGCGAAGGAGGCGCTGGAGAAGGCAGCTGCCGAGCGCGGTCTGACCATTAAGGTCGAGACTCATGGCCAGGTCGGTGTCGAGAACGAGCTCACCAAGAGTGAGATCGCTGGTGCCAAGGCCGTCGTCGTCGCAGCCGATAAGGATGTCCAGGCTGAGCGTTTCGCCGGCAAGCCCATGGTTTCCGTTGGTGTTTCCAAGGCCCTGTCCGTTGAGGCCGCCGGCAAGCTGATCGACCGCGCACTCGCCGCCAAGGGCGACGACACGGTTGCGGCTGCTGCCGATGTCGAGGATGAGGTCGAGGAGAAGGAGTCCATCGGCCACGTCATCTATAAGCACCTCATGAACGGCGTCAGCCATATGCTGGTCTTCGTCGTTGCCGGTGGTGTCCTGACCGCCGTTTCGTTCCTGTGGGGCATTACGTCCTTCGATTCGACGGCGTCTGACTACAACAGCTTTGCTGCGATGCTCAAGATCATCGGCGGCATCGCCATGAACCTCATGGTTCCCGTGCTTTCCGCCTACATCGCCGAATCCATCGGCAAGCGCCCGGCGCTCGTCCCCGGTTTTGTTGCCGGTATGATCGCCATCCAGGGCCTGCCTGTTAACGCCGAGACCGGCATGATCGACGCCGGTGGCGCCGGCGTGGGCTTCGGCTTCCTGGGCGGCATCGTCGGCGGCTTCCTCGCCGGTTATGTCATCCTGCTGCTCGAGAAGGTCTTTGCCGGTCTGCCCAAGAACCTGGACGGCCTCAAGGCAATCTTTTTGTACCCGCTGTTCTCGACGGCTATCGTCGGCCTGGTCATGCTCGGCATTTCCGGCCCCATGGCTGCCATCAACACCGCCATGATGGACTTCCTCAAGGGCCTGTCTGCCTCTGGCGCCGTTGTCCTGGGTCTTGCCATTGGCTGCATGTGCGCCTTTGACATGGGCGGCCCGGTCAACAAGGCTGCTTACGTCACCGGTACCGCTATGCTCACCGAGGCTCTGGCCGCCGGTGTTGGCACCGATACCTACAACTTCGGCACCAACTTCATGGCTGCCGTCTCCGCCGCCTGCATCGTTCCGCCGCTGATTACCACCTTTGCCGTCGTTGTCGGCAAGAAGTACTTCAGCCAGGAGGATCACGACGCCGGAGTCGTCAACCTCATCCTTGGTTGCACCCACATCACCGAGGGCGCCATTCCGTTCATGACCAAGAACATCTGGCCCGTCATGCCCATCATGATGCTCGGTTCCTCTATCGCTTCGATCCTGACCATTATGTTCAACGTTCACGATCCGGCGCCTCACGGTGGCTTCCTGGTCCTGCCCGTTGTCGAGAACGGTCCGCTGTGGGTCCTTGCGATCCTCATCGGCGCTGTGGTCGGTGGCATCCTGTTCGTGGCCTTCAAGAAGTACGACTTCGAGAAGAATCAGAAGGCCGCTCCTGCAGCCAAGCCCGTTGAGGCCCCCAAGGCCGTTGCCGTCGAGGCCCCTAAGGCCGAGGCTGCCGACTTCGTGAAGGTCGAGAATGTCTTTGTCGCCGAGGACTTTGCTTCTCGTGACGAGGCTCTGAGCTTCGTTTCCAACCAGGCCGTCAAGGCCGGTATCGCCAGCGACGCCGACGCCGTGATGAACGCCTTCCTGGCCCGCGAGGCCGAGGGCACCACGGGTATGATGGAGGGCTTCGCTATCCCGCATGCCAAGTCCGACGCCATTACCGAGGCTGCCGTCATCGTCGTCAAGGACGAGTCCGGCGTGACCGGTTGGGACACCATGGACGGCGCTCCCGTCAACGTGGCTATCGCCCTGCTCATCCCCGGTGCCCAGGCCGGCACCACGCACCTCAAGATCCTGTCCAAGGTCGCCGAGGCGCTCATGGACGAGGACTTCCGTGCCACCGTCAAGGGTTCCACCGACGCCGCCGAGATCGCCAAGACGATCAACGCCCGACTGGTCTAATCCCGCAACACGCGAATACCATCGCCCCCTGTAGCAAAGGCGGAGCCCCTCTCCAGGGCCTCCGCCTTTTTCATGCCCCTTCTTCTAAGTTGCGGTGAAATATGGACTATTTAAACGTTTCAACCCCAAAATCAGTCCATATTTCACCGCAACTTAGAAGAAGGGGATAGCGCGGCCTGTCTATCGGATCGTCCGTGCAGACAAATATTCAGCCAGAATTCCTTTCGCGCGATATTGCTCTGGACCGACCGAGTTTCCGCAGCTCGCCTGCCGGGCGGGGCGGTTAAGTTTGTCGCGAGTTCCGCACG
>OOCN01001305.1_pt1 | contig 17020 bp, 12 predicted proteins | sample 1671361 | NCBI WGS metagenome assembly OOCN01 (sample SAMN06348149, study PRJEB24527) | human gut metagenome | biome: human gut; feature: ankylosing spondylitis patient; material: feces | host: Homo sapiens | place: China | collected 2015-10
GCATGACGCAGACGAACTGCACCTGCTGGATGTCGTTGGTGGTGCGGGTGATGAGGGACGCGGTGGAGAAGTTCTCGATCTCCGCATTGGAGAAGTGGATGACGGCGGAGAAGGTCTCGCGGCGCAGGTCCCGGCCGATGGCGGCGGACACCCGGGAGGCCAGGAAGCCCACCGCGATGGACACGGCCACCATCAGCAGGGTCAGCGCCAGCATCTGGCCGCCTACCTTATATAAATAGTGCATCTGCACAGCGTGGGCAATGCCCTGGGCCTCGTATTCCAGCCCCACCAGCAGCAGAGCCTGGCTCTTCAGGTTCTCCACTACGGTGTCGTCCAGCTGGCCGATGGCACCGGTCAGCTGCTGCTGCACGGCGTCCCGGCGGAAGCCGGGCATCTGGCTCATGGCGGCAAACTGGCCGCACACGGTGTCCAGGTCCTCCGCCGTGGGGGCCACAGTCTCGGCTTCCGTGTCGGGATTGCGGTCGGCACCGGAGGCCTGCAGGTCCGCAAGGCCGGTCATGCCCATGCCGGTCTGCCCGGCGGGGGTGTTGGCTGCCTGGGTGGCCGCCAGATACAGCACGATGTCCGGCGTGGTCACGGCATCTTCCAGCGCAGTGCGCTCGTCGGCGGTCAGGTCGGTGCGCAGGCGCAGCACATCGCCGTCGGCGGTGTAGGCGTTCTGGAAGGCAGCGGCGTCCTCCTCGCGCATCAGCAGCGAGAGGGCATCCAGGGTGCTCTGCCGCACGGTGTCGGGCAGGGGGCTTTCGATGCCGCCCTGCTGGATGCCGGTGTCCACGATCTTGCTGGTGTAGTCCGGCAGCGACAGATCGCAGTACGCCTGCACGAACAGCAGTGCGAACACCACGAGGCAGACGGCCCAGTGACGGGCCAGCTGCTTAAAGATCTTTGTCATGGTTTGGTTCTCCCTTCGGTTTGGTGGTACGCGCAGCGTTTTCCGCAAGAATGGCTTCCATCAGCGCGCCGCGCAGCGCTTCCATCTGGGCCAGCTGTTCCGGCTCCAGCCGGGCCATGACACTGGAAAAGTAGTCCCCAAGAGCAGCCTCGCACTGTCGGCAGGCCTCGTATCCCTTGGGCGTGAACCGCACCAGCGTCTTGCGGCGGTCGGCAGGGTCGGCAAAGCGTTCCACAAGGCCGTCCTGCTCCATCTGCCGCACCGTGCGGGAAATGGCAGGAAGCGGTTGATGAAGCTCCTGAACAAGATCGGAGATATAAACGGCACCGTCCTGTCCATGGAGCCGAATGCAGCCCAGCAGCCCTTCCAGCATGGGGAAGTGGCGCTTGGGGCAGTCGGCCAGAGCGGCCTTCATGCCGGCCTTGGATGCTTTGCTCAGCCGGTGGATGTAGCGGCAAAGCCCACGGAAACTCAACGTGGATTCCTCAGACACGCGATCCCTCCTCTCAAAAATTACTTAACAGCTGTTAACTGTTAACGCTTGACAATAATAGTCTTTTGCAGGCCGGATTGCAACCCCCTGCAGGGATTGTTTCACAAAAGTTCACAAACGTTTGTGTCCCGCATACACATAAAGCAAAGGGGGCATCGGGCATGGAACAGCGTTTGTGGATGATCCTGCAATTGTTCGGCGGGGCGGCACTTTTCTTATACAGTATGGACACCCTCACGGACGCTTTGCAGCAGGCGGCGGGGGACACCCTGCGGCAGGCCCTTGCCCGGCTCACGGCCCACCCGCTGGCCGGGGTGCTCACGGGGGCGGCGGTCACGGCGGTGGTGCAGAGCAGCTCGGCGGTCACGGTGCTGGTGCTGGGCCTTGTGGGGGCCGGGCTGCTGACCCTGCAGCGGGCCGTGCCGGTGGTGTTCGGAGCCAACATCGGCACCACGGTCACCGCGCAATTGCTGGCCTTCCGGCTGGAGGATGCCCGGTATCTGCTGCTGGTGGCGGGGCTGCTGCTCTGGTTCGCGGGGCGCGGGCGTCTGCACGCAGCCGGGCAGGCGCTGTTTGCGTTCGGCCTGCTGTTTGAGGGCATCGCGGTCATGGCCGAGGCCATGGAGCCGTTGGCAGCAGGGCCGGTGTTCCGGCAGTGGATGACCCAGGTGCGGTACCGCCCCGGCCTGGGCCTGCTGGCAGGGCTGGGCATGACCCTCGCCGTGCAGAGCAGCTCCGCCACCATTGCGGTGCTGCAGCAGGCGGCCGCCCGCCCCGGGCCGGACGGCGGGTGCCTGCTGGGCCTTGCGGGAGCCATCCCGGTGCTGTTGGGGGACAACATCGGCACCACCGTCACGGCGGTGCTGGCATCGGTGGGGCAGAGCCGGGACGCCAAACGTCTGGCGGCGGCCCACGCCCTGTTCAACCTGTCCGGGGCAGCGGTGTGCTGGCTGCTGCTGCCCCAGTTCACCGCGCTGGTGCGGCTGGTCTCGCCCCACGGGCCGGAGAGCGCCGTGCTGGCCCGGCAGATCGCCAACGCCCACACCTTGTTCAATCTGGGCTGCACGGTGCTGTGGCTGCCCCTGACCCCTTGCATGGTGCGCATCGTGTGCATTCTATTGCCGGAAAAGCACGCCCCTGAGTTGAAACGAACGCCCTAAAATGGTATAATGACAGTGTATCGAACAATTTTGTGACGCTTTTGTTGCACAAATGATGAACGGACCCTTCTGTGGGCCTGCAGCGGTGTGCGGCTGCCAGGGCACAGAGCGAACCAAGAGGACGTGTTTACTATGAAGGATATCATCAACGGGTGGATCGAGCGGTTCCGCAGGCAGCATGTACAGGCCCGGCGCTATGTGGCCATGATGCTGGTGCTGGCCCTGCTCACCACCCTGTTCGTCAACTGGCAGCTCCATGGGGTGGGCATCTCCATGACTGCCGACTACCACTGCGGCTACGAGGAGCACCAGCACACGGCGGCCTGCTACGAAAAAGTGCTCACCTGCGGTTACGAGGAGGGCGAGCCGGAAACGCCCGTCACCTCTTCGGACAGCAGTGCCGATCTGGTGTCCGCCTACAGCGCGGAAGAGCCGGAAGAGCTGGAAGAGCCGGTGCAGACCGAGCCGGAGACCATCTGGGTGCCCCATGAGCACACCGATGCCTGCTACGAGGAGCACCGGGTGCTGACCTGCTATCAGGAAGAGCACGAGCACACCGACGACTGCTTTGACGAGTACGGTGCGCTCATCTGCGGCGAGTTCGAGCATATCCACGACGACAGCTGCTACACCACCGAGTATGAGCTGGTGTGCGGCCTGGACGAGGGCGAACTGGTGGAGGAGCCCAACCCCGCCTATCAGGAAATGCCTGCCAGCCGCCCCGTGGTGGACCTGCCCCCTGAGCCGGCCGAGACCACCCCGGAGGAGCCGGTGCTGCATCACCACACCGACGCCTGCTACACCGAGGAGCTGGTGTGCACCATCCCGGAGCACCACCACACCGTGGAGTGCCTGGCCGATACCCAGGCCGACGTGGAGACTGCCGAGGAATGGCAGGCCGCGGCCAACGTGGCCCTGAACGGCAACTGGGCCGAGGACCTGCTCACCGTGGCAAAGTCCCAGCTGGACTACCAGCAGAGCGACAAGAACTTCAAGCTGGATGTGGAGGACCAGCAGGTGCTGCGCGGCTACTCCCGCTATGGTGCCTGGTACGGCAACCCCTACGGTGCCTGGGACGTGATGTTCCTGTCCTACTGCCTGCACTTTGCGGGTGTGCCCCAGACGGTGGTGCCCCAGCGTGCGGGCGTGATGGCCCTGCACAGTGACCTGCGCGGCTCCCAGTGGCTCACCGACGCTGACGGCTCCACCGCAAGGCCCGGCGATATCGTCATCTACAACACCCTCACCACCGAGCAGGTGGCCGTGGACGAGAGCTCCTATGGCATCGCCCTGCTGGACCTGGACGAGGACCCCGACACCGCCGCCCAGCTCACGGCTTCCGAGCCGCAGGTGGACACCCGCACTGTGACCACCGAGACGGTGGGCGTCGTGTCCGCCGTGGACCCCGACGCCGGGACCCTGACCGTGATCTCCGGCAACGTGGACGGCAAGGTGGCCGAGGTGCCCGCTGCCATGTCCGACGTGACCAGTGTCATCTCGGTGACCGGCGCCTATGCCGCCGAGACCACCGCTGTGGCCCCGGAGGACCCGGCAGGCTCCCAGGAGGAGCTGGACGGCAGCTATGCGCTGCTGGAAGATGAGGATGGCTTTGGGGCTACGGTGGAATGGGTCGGCGAGGCCCGGCAGCAGGACCCCGATGCCCCGGCCTTGCTGGCAGAAACTGCCGATACGGAGGTGAACCTGGACCCCGCCTGGATCACTAAGATAGCGTTCGAGCAGAAGGTCAATGGCTCCTGGGAGACCCTGATGGGGAATGAAGTGGAAAGCGGTACCAACGTGCAGGTCACCATGACCTACAAGCTGCCTGCGGGCACCTTGACGCCGGACCGGCGGACCCTGTGCTACCAGCTGCCGGATGCCATGAAGCCCAAGCAGCCCACCTCCGGCGAGATCAAGGACGAGACCGACAACAACAAGGTCATAGGCACCTATACCATCGACACCGACGGCCTGGCAAAGCTGACCTTTGACAAAAGTGATAAGTTCACCGGTTTGGATGCCAAGGGCAACCGGGAGTTTACCGGAACCTTCAAGTTCTCCCGGAAAGTATGGGCAGATGATTTTGAGAATAACAAAACCATCACCTTTGAAAAGGGCTATACCCTGACCATCAAGAAGAAAACGGCAGATATAAAGATCAGTAAAGGGTACACCGGCTATTGGAGTGCCTTTGAAAATCATCCGGAAAGTGGCACCTTCATAAACCATTATAAGGTGACGGTGGAGACCACCAGCGGTACCAAAGAGCAGGTGTTCCTTACGGACACCCTGAACACGAATAGGAATGGCGAAAACCGTAGCGACTACCTGAAGGGCGGCCAATACCTGGAAAGCTCCTTTAAACTTTACAAGGTGGATGCTTCTGGTACAAAAACGATGATTAAGCCGGTCCCTGTGTATCAACGGACAACGGATAGCCACGGCTACCCCCAGGTGGTCCTTGGCCCGCTGGATCCATTGGAGATCGGAGAAAAGTACATCTGGTACTATGACGTTCAGCGGAACTATGCGGACTTTGACAAGATGCCCGACGGTGTCGGTATGATCTACAATACGGCAACAGCGAAGGCAGGGGACGTGGTGGACCAGGCTGACGCATGGTACACCTGTAAAACCCCTCGCATTGAGAAGAAGGGCCAGTACGACCCCAAAACAGGCCGCATCCAGTGGACCATCACCGTAAAAGTACCCCATTCTTTCCTGGGGTCCTATCTCCTGCAGGGCAGTAAGATCACGGATAGCCTGCCGGACGGTGTGCAGATCGTAGGGGATGTAAAGGTGGGCAACACTACGATATCGGCAGAGGAATTCCGGCAAAATGGCTATACCATCCCGGAGAACTATAGTGGAACAGAGCTGAAGATCACCTTTGAGACCACCACCCCCCTGGGCGGCGGCTCGGTGACCAACAAGGCACAGATCCTGACCAAGAGCGACCATACCTTTGAGGCCTCGGCTACCGTGAACATCGGGCAGGGAGCTTGGACCCTGAGCAAGGAGCTGTCCAGCAGCAGCAAGGGCCTGGCAAAATGGGATATCTCTGCCGCCAATGCGGCCGGCGAAAGCAGCTTTACCCTGGTGGAGACCCTCCAGGACGCTGTGAACGAAAGCGGCCAGACCCAGAGTGACACCCACTACGCCTACGCCGCAGAGCTGGAGAAGGCTTTGGAAAACGGCCTGACCCTGACCCTCCACGACGGCGGCACCATGACCTATGCCCAGGCTAAGGCCGACAAGGTCATTGCCGTCACCTACTACAGCGGTGCCGACGGCACCAGCGGCACGGTGACTGCCAACGACCCCTCCACCCGGGTGCGGAGCTTTACCATCCAGATAGACAAGGCAGATGGCAACCCGGTGCGGCGTGTGGAGGTAAAGGACCTCCCTACCCACGAGGATCAGAGCAATGTGCCCACCGGAGAGAAATGGACTTACAAAAACAGCGTCAGCGTGCAAGGTAGCTCTCAGAGTGCTACGGCAGAGGACACCTACCACAGCTACAAGAGCTTTGAAAAACGGGTGTCGGCGAACAGCGATCAGGACGAATCTGGTTACCAAAGCGGAGACCAGACCTACCAGTACAGTAAACTCGACGGCAAAAACCTCCACTATCAGCTGGTGGTGCAGACCGCTGCCGAGGATGATGCCGACATCATCATCACCGATACCCTGCCGGAAAACACCGAGTTCAAGACCGACTGGGTAACGATCGGCATGGACGAAGGGGCCCCGGATAAGGCTGACAAGTTGGAAGGGGCCAATGCCACTGTAGCCTACGAGGAAGCCACCCGGAAGCTGACCATTACCATCCGCGACTACAACCTGAGCAAGAACAAACAACACAAGTTCCGCATTCTGTACAAGGTGAGCGTGGACGACGATCCCCGCTGGCAGAACCCCTCGGTGGGCCAGGTGACCTACACCAACACGGCCCAGTGGGGCGAGCTGACCGAGACCCTCCACACCACGGTAGAAAAGACTGTGGACCCCCTGAAAAAGACCGGAAAGCTGGTGGATGGCAAAACCGACCGCATCGAGTACCAGGTGGTGGTGAACCCGGCCCGGAAGGACCTGTCGGTGGAAGCCAACAAGGCCCCGACCATTGAGCTGTGGGACGACGTAAAAGCCCAGAACGGTGCCATTGTCCGGGGAGACCCGGCGTCTGTAAAGCTGTATTACTTCCAGTATGACGAAGCCACCAACACCGTGACCCGAGGGGATGAAGTGCCTCGCAACCTGTACCAGGTGCTGCCGGCAGATGACGAGGGCTGGCTCCACATGGTGATTCCCAACCAGACCGCCATGATCCTGGTGTACCAATGTGATGTAAAGCAGGGCAGTGCTGCTGAGGATTACAACGTGGACAATACCGTCAAGCTGGGCAATGGGGACTCCACCGAATCGGATTCCATCAAGTTTACCTATGCATCTGCCGCCACGGCCTCCACCGGACAGTTCCTGCTCCACAAGGTGGACGAGTACTCCGGCGTTGCATTGCCGGGGGCAGAGTTTACCATCTGGCAGTATGATCTGCAAACCAAGAATTGGCGGCGCTGGAGCGGCGGCGTAAACGGCACCGTCACCACCAACGAAAAGGGCCAGGTGAGCCTGACGGTGCTGGAAAACGGCAGCGAACAGACCCTGAAGCCGGACCTGCTGTATAAGATCGTGGAGACCAAAGCACCCCAGAACTACCAGAAGGACGATACCCCCCACTATGTGCTGTTCCACAAGAGCAACGAGACCCCCCAGACGGCCTTTGATACCGCTACGGGCAAGGAGACGGTGATAGACGAGGGAAAGACCATCCAGTTTGCAGATGTCCAGGTGGGCAATGCCGCCCAGACCACCACGGCCCAGTATACCAACCGCTACAGCAACCTGACCGTCAGCAAGCTCTGGCTGGATGCCGACACCCGCCAGCCGGTGGAACCGGCGGCAGAGAATATTGAAATCCAGGTCTGGCGTTACACCGACAGCGTGGAGAGCAAGGAGCCGTTCGAGAAAGCTACCCTGAACAAGACCAACAACTGGACTTGGTCCAAGTCGGGGGACAAGCTGCCCCTGACAGACGGGAAGGGCAATGCGTACCACTACCTGGTGGAGGAAGTGACCACCGGCAACTGGAACGTGTACATCTCCAACAACGGCGTGCAGACCGGCAATATCACGGTGCAGAACTACGTTTACACCGGCTACGAGCTGCCGTCCACCGGCGGCATGGGCACGGCACCCTTCGGGGTGCTGGGCGGCGCACTGGCCGCTGCAGCAGCCCTGCTGCTGGTCCGCAAACGGAAACAGAACGAGGAGGAGTGAGCAGCCATGAAACAAAACAAAAACAACCGGTTTGCCGCTCTTCTGCTGGCGCTGTGCATGGCCGTGTGCTGTGCACTGCCCGCGCTGGCAGCCCCCGCGGCCAGCGCCAACATCGACCTGAGCCGCACCGGCAGCATGGACGTGACCCTGTACGACCACCAGAACGACGTCCCCCTGCGGGGCGGCGCACTCACCGTGTACAAGGTGGCGGACGTGGCCCGCACCAACGGCGACCTGCACTTTGTGTACACCGCCGACTTTACGGGCTGCGGCATCGCGCTGGGCGACCTGACGGACAGCACGCTGGCTTCCAGGCTGGAAGCCAAGCTGCCCGCCCGCGCCGCCGGCACCACCCATAAGATCAGCGAGCAGGGCATCGTCTCCTTTGACGCGCTGCCGCTGGGCCTGTACCTCGTGGTGCAGACCGAGAACTCCAAGGGCTACGAGGCCATCAATTCCTTCCTGGTGTCGCTGCCCATGGCGGACGAAAGCGGCTGGCTCTACACCGTGGACGCCACCCCCAAGGTGGGCGCGCCCACGCAGGAGGTGACCCCGCCCGAACCGGAAACTCCCAGCAAGCCTTCGGAACCGGGCAAACCGTCCGAGCCGGAGAAGCCCTCGGAGCCGGACAAGCCCACCCAGCCCGGCAACCCGGACATGCCGGTCAATCCTAACGACCCCAACCGCCCGGTGTCGCCCGGTACGCCGGATAACCCGGTGAACCCCGGCAACCCGGACAACCCCGTGGCCCCCGGCACACCGGATAACCCGGTGGCTCCGGGCCGCCCGGACGGCAATGCACTGCCCCAGAGCGGCCAGCTGAACTGGCCCATCCCGTTCATGGCCTGCAGCGGCGTGCTGCTGTTTGCCGTCGGCTGGGTGCTGGACCGGAAGGAGACGCTGGCATGAACACAAAGCAGAAGATCGGCCGCGCCTGCATGATCGTGGGCATCCTGCTCATTCTGGGCGCGCTGGCGCTGCTGGGCTATAACCAGTGGGACGCCAACCGCGCCGACAAGGCTTCGCAGGACGCCCTGGGCAAGCTGGAAGAGACCCTGACCGAGACCATGGAGGACAAGACGAAGGACGAAGAGCCGGTGGTCCAGCCGGAGCTGGACCCGGAGCAGGAGATGACCGTCACCGACATCGACGGCTGGGGCTACATCGGCTATCTGTCCATCCCGTCCATCGGGCTGGAACTGCCCGTGATGAGCGAGTGGAGCTATGCGGGCCTCAAGGTGGCCCCGGGCCGTTACAGCGGCTCCATCTACGCCGACAATATGGTGGTCTGCGCCCACAACTACGCCAAGCATTTCAGCCCCATCAAGTGGCTGGCCCTGGGCAGCGAGGTGTACTTTACCGACATGGACGGCCAGCGCTGGAGCTATGAGGTGTCCAACGTGGAGACCATCCAGCCCACGGATATCGACAAGATGATCACGGCCAGCGACGAGGACGCCTGGGACCTGACCCTGTTCACCTGCACCACCGGCGGCCGCGCCCGCTGTGCTGTGCGCTGCACCCGCACCGGTTACCCGGTCTTGGAGACCAGCGCGGCAGGGCGGATCACGGAGTAAGCAGGACGATTTGGAATTGCCTCCGCTTTGCTCTGGCAATATCAGCGGAAAATTATTTTTAAAGATATGCAAGCCCGGAAAATCTGCGGATTTTCCGGGCTTGTTTTTTCACGGATGGGCGTTAAGGAAAGTGGCCTGTTCTCTGGAAGGAAAACGATTTAGAATGCCCTCCGCTTTGCTCTGGGCATAAATAGCGGAAAAATTATTTTAGATTTTGCAAATCCGGCAGGGCTGCGGCCCCGCCGGATTTGCTTTTTCACGGGAAGGGTCGTTACGGGAAGTGGCATCGGCTGCTGTTGGCCTGCGGCCAAAGCGCAGCAAATCAAATGCCTTTTACGGCAACGCTCCCCACCGGGGAGCTGGCGCGCAGCGACTGAGGGGCGTTCCAATCGGCGGAAGCCGAAAATACGGTGAAAAGATCTTCACGCCGAACAGGCGTGAATCTTCAGTATTTTCGGGTGGAGCCTACTTCTTTGGGGTCTGAAAGGGGCGAGCAGCCCCTTTTTTGCAACGACGACGACCGCTGCCTGCGGCAGAAACAGGGAGGAGTTGTTGGGACCGTGGCCAGCAGGATGCAAGGCCCACTTAAGGGCCGTAGCATACGCTGGGAGCCACAACCCGTCCAGGGGAGAGGGGTGTCCAGAGGGAGAGAGGGGGGAGTCGAAACACCCCTCTCACCCTCTGGCCCAGCGGAGCGACCCCGGCGGCGATGCCGCTTGCAAAAGCCATCGGGCCTGCCCCACGCGATTGCACTCTGCATGAGAAACACTACAAAAAAGCACCCGCCATGCGGATGCACAGCGGGTGCCTTGAAGGGCTCTGCGGGGGTGCTCAGTGGGTGGTGCCCATGTCCACAGCCAGGTCGGCGTCGTTCTTCACAACAGCCTCCACGGCCTTCTCCAGGCCGCGGGCGATCTGGTGCAGGTCCATGCTGGGGGTGCCCAGGGGCTTGTTGACCACCTGCTCCATGGCGTAAGGCACATGGATGAAGCCGCCCCGGATGTTGGGGTACTTCTTGTCGATGAGGTACAGCAGGGTGTACATCAGGTAGTTGCACACATAGGAGCCTGCAGTGTAGGACAGGGCGGAGGGGATGCCTGCATCCTTGATGCTCTGCACCATGGCCTTCACGGGCAGGGAAGTGAAGTAGGCGGTCTCGCCGTCCTCCTGGATGGTCACGTCGATGGGCTGATAACCGGCGTTGTCGGCGATGCGGCCGTCCATCAGGTTGATGGCCACCTTTTCCGGGGTGATGGCGGAGCGGCCGCCGGCCTGACCGATGCAGATGACCACATCGGGCTGGTTTGCCTGAATGGCAGCTTCCAGCACCTCACCGGCACGGATGAACTCGGTGGGCACTTCCTGCTTGACGATCTCGGCACCGGCGATGGTGTCGGGCAGCAGCTTTACCGCCTCAAAAGCGGGGTTGACGGTCTCGCCGCCAAAGGGGTCGAAACCAGTGAGCAGAATCTTCATAGTAAAAAGCCTCGATTCTCAGATATAAATGGACGGCTCCAGAACGGTGAGCTGTCCGTGATCCATGATCATGCGGTTGTCCACATAGATGCAGGGAGCGTGGGTGACCAGATCGTAATGGCCGGAAGCATCCTGCACACCGCCCAGCGCAATGTTGCGCCCGAACCCGATATGGAAGGTGCCATAGGTGGATTCGTCCTCGATGTAGCAGTTGCCTGCACAGCGGGAGTGGGTGTTGAGCCCGATGCCGAACTCCGCCGCCACCACCATGTTCTCCGGGTCGTGGAAGCGGGCCAGAAACTGCTTGAGCCGCCTGCCGCTGGCATTGTCCTCGATCTCCACGATGCGGCCGCCGCGCAGCTCCACCCGCACGGGGCTGTCCACGATGCCGATATAGCCCATGGAGCCGTCCAGGATCAGGGTGCCGTTGGTGTCGCTCTCCACCGGTGCCACATACACTTCCACGCTGGCAGAGGAAAGGCCCTTGCCGTCGTGGCAGCAGCCGTTGAAGAAGCCGGGCACACGCCCCTCGATGTTGAAATCCAGGTTCGTGCCAAGCTCCGTGGTCACATGGATGTGTCTGGCGTTCTGGTAGCAGGCCATGATGATGCTGGCCATGATCCTGCTTTTGGGCAGGCTCATGTTCAGGAAGTCGTAGCTCAGCAGTGACTGCCCGTTGCTGGTGCTCAGCGGCAGCGACAAAAACCGGTTGCGGCGGGCGATGACCCGCTTGACGGCCCGTGTGGTGATGAGGGAATACTCGGCAGCACCGATCACGGCGTTGTAGGGGTCAAAGGCGTCCTCGCGGTCATCGAAATACTGGCCCACCTGCTCGTGCAGGTCGTCCAGCATCAACACATCCGCCACGCTGCCCACCGCCTGTGCGGCTTGCTGCATGGCCGCCACCTCGACAGCATACTTCTGGCTGGATACGATCAAGATGCGTTCGCCTGCACGGAGCCGGACCCAGTCGCGAATAATGATATCGGCTCCGTGCTGAATTGCTTGTTCCATTGAATCACTCGATCTAACAAAAAAATCACTTCAGGAGGATCATCATCACGATCTGGACCACCATCATGATGATGGCGACAGGAACCTGATTCTTGATGACGCCCATGGGCTTCTTCATATCCAGCAGTGCCACGGGCACGGTGTTGAAGTTTGCAGCCATGGGGGTGCACAGGGTGCCGCAGAAGCCGCAGGTCAAAGCCAGCATGCCGATGACCACCGGGTTTGCGCCGTGGGCCAGCACGAACGGGTAGCCGATGCCCACGGTCATCACGGTGATGGCGGCGTAGGCGTTGCCCATGATCATGGTGAACAGCATCATGCCGATGGCGTACACCACGATACCGGCGTTCACATTGCCCTCGGGGATGATGTGGCTGACCAGGTCAGAGATCACATCGCCGACACCGGCAGCGGTGAAGACGGAGCCAAGGCAGGCCAGCAGCATGGGCAGCATGGACAGGGGGCCCACGGTGGACAGCATGCGCTCGGAATCGTTCAGGAAGGTGGAGGGCTTGTTGTCGCGGTTCATGATCATCAGCAGGATGATGGCCACGAGAACGCCCAGAGCCACGCCGTTCAGGGCGGACAGGCCGATGCCCATGCCGGTGATGGCGCAGAGGACGGCCAGCATGCCGATGCTCAGGGTGGGGACAAAGATCTTCATGCCGATCTTCTCATAGGTAGCCTCGGTCTCGGCCTTGGTGGCAGCAGAGACAGCGCCCTTCTTGACCTTCTTGAGGATGGCGGGGATGCACATCACCACCACCAGGATGCCGCTCACCAGAGAAGGCAGCCAGCGGCCCAGGGCAAGCACAACGCCCAGCACGGCCCAGAAGATAAAGGTGCCCACGGGTTCCGGGTTCTCCTTATCCTTCAGGTTCTTCACACCGCAGTAGATGCACAGCAGGCCGATGATAAAGTAGATGATCTCCATCACCTTGGTGGACAGGCTGTAATCAGCACTCATAAAAAAGCTCATTCTTCTGTCCTCCCTTACTTATAGTACTTCTGGATCATCTTGCGATCCTTGATCACATAGAATACGATGGCGACCACAGTGGCAATGATGCACACGGGGATCTCGATGGCAGCCAGCTGGGCCAGCTCCACCTCGATGCCCAGGCCGGCCAAAGTGCTCTGCACCAGCAGGCCGCCGGAGCCGCCCACGAACAGGACCTGACCGAAGAACCAGGTGATGTTCTCCATGCCGGAAGCCATACCCTTCAGCTCCTCGACATGCTCCTCATTGGGCTCATAGCCCTGTGCCACAATGGCACCTTCGGCCATGGGCATGATGACGGGGCGCACGAAACCGGCCACGCCGCCAAAGCCCACGTTGAAGGCTGCAAAGACCGAGCGCATCACGCCGTAGATGCCGATGACCAGGCCGGAGGTGGCACCCTTGAACTTGCCGATCAGGGCAGCGGCTGCTTCACGCAGGCCGTTGCGCTCCAGCGTGCCGGTGACCAGCATCACGATGATGAAGATGGCCATGCTGCGGTTTGCCACAAAGGTGCTGCCCAGCGTTTCCAGCAGAGTGACCGGGCCCAGACCGCCAACCAGTGCAGTCACAACGGCTGCCACCAGAATGACCAGAATGGAGTCCAGCTTCAGTGCAAAGCCAGCGATGACGATGACAATGCCAAGTAGTTTCAGTAGTTCCATAATTGCCTTCCTTTATACTTATATTTTCCCGGCATCGTACCGCGCCCCGGCAGCCTGTGGGTCAGAGGGCCGCAGGGGAAAAGCCGTGTGCCGAAAAGACGAGAAGGGGGAAGAGCCTGCTCAGAGGCGGACGAAAGCCGCCAGCAGAGCCGAGAATGCGGCCGCCGTGATCCACAGCGGGACAAGGCGGCGGCGCAGGTGGGCGGCGATGTCGCACTGCTCCAGCACACCGGAGGACTTGAGGGGCACCACGGTGGTGGAAGCGGGCACGGCGGCCTCGCTGCCATAGGGATTTGAAGAGGTGAACTCGCCGGTGCCGTCCTTGGCCGGGCAGGCGTACACGCCGTACCAGGAAGCCAGGATGTCGCCCTTCCCGGCGGCGGCCTTCTGCACCCGTACCCGCTGCACGGTCAGTGCCTCGGCCCTGCGCTCCTCCACCATCAGGTTGACGCGCATCATGTTCACAAGGTTCAGCACCGAGGACACGGCGATGAGCAGATCAAAGACCAGTACCAGAATGAGCAGCGGGTGCATGGGCAGTTCCCTCCAAAAGCGGTGCCGCAGCCCGCAGGCGGTGCAGCACCTTATAAAGTTAAGTTCATTATATCATAAAACCATCACAAAAGTAAATGAATCGCCCCAGATTTGCGTTTGCAAAGAAAAATAAAAAATCCCCCGTTTCCCGGAGGAAACAGGGGAGGGGACTGCCTTGCGGCAGCAATTACTTGTTCTGGATGTACTCGTGGATGGCCTTGGCGGCAGCCTTACCGGCACCCATGGCCTTGATGACGGTGGCAGCACCGGTCACGGCATCGCCGCCGGCGTACACGCCGTCACGGCTGGTCTTGCCGTCGTCGCCGTCGGTGACGATGCAGCCGTGCTTGTTGGTCTCCAGACCCGGGGTGGTGGAGCGGATCAGGGGGTTGGGGCTGGTGCCCAGGCTCATGATCACGGTGTCCACGTCCAGCTCAAACTCGCTGCCCTTCTTCTCGATGGGGCGGCGGCGGCCGGAAGCATCGGGCTCGCCCAGCTCCATCTCCACGCAGGTGATGGACTTGACGAAGCCTTCGTCGTTGGCGTGGATCTCCACGGGGTTGCACAGGGTCTTGAAGATGATGCCCTCTTCCTCGGCGTGCTCCACCTCTTCCTTACGGGCGGGCAGCTCGGCCATGCCGCGGCGGTAGACGATGTACACGGTCTCGGCACCCAGACGCATGGCGCTGCGGGCAGCATCCATGGCCACGTTGCCGCCGCCCACGACGGCGACCTTCTTGCCGGTGCGGATGGGGGTCTTGCTGGTGGGCAGGTAAGCCTTCATCAGGTTGGAGCGGGTCAGGAACTCGTTGGCGGAGTACACGCCCTTCAGGCTCTCGCCGGGGATGCCCATGAAGCGGGGCAGGCCGGCACCGGAGCCCACGAACACGGCCTCGTAGCCGTACTCGCCCATCAGCTCGTCGATGGTCAGCACCTTGCCGATGACCATGTTGCACTCAAAATCCACGCCCATCTTCTTCAGGCCGTCGATCTCCTGCTGCACGATGGCCTTGGGCAGACGGAACTCGGGGATGCCGTACATCAGCACGCCGCCGGCCACATGCAGGGCCTCGTAAACGGTGACCTTGTAGCCAAGCTTTGCCAGATCGCCTGCGGCGGTCAGGCCGGCAGGGCCTGCGCCGATGATGGCCACCTTGTGGCCGTTCCATTCGGGCACGATGGGGGCGGTGTGCACATTCTCACGGTGCCAGTCGGCAACAAAGCGCTCCAGGCGGCCGATGCCCACCGGCTCGTTCTTGATGCCGCGGGTGCACTTGCCCTCGCACTGGCTCTCCTGCGGGCAGACACGGCCGCAGACAGCGGGCAGGGAAGAGGAGCGGTTGATGACCTGATAAGCGGCCTCAAAGTCGCCCTCGGCCACATGCGCGATGAACTCCGGGATGTCGATGCCCACCGGGCAGCCGGTCTGGCAGGGCTTGTTCTTGCAGTGGATGCAGCGCTTGGCCTCGTTGATGGCCATTTCTTCGGTGTAGCCCAGAGCAACTTCCTTGAAGTTCTTGTTGCGGACGTTGGGGTCCTGCGTGGGCATGGGGCACTTTTTGGGATCCATATTGAAAGCCATCTTACATTCCCTCCTGAGTCTTGAACAGATTGCAGGCTGCCTCACGGGCGTGTGCCTCAAAGGGGCGGTACATGGTGCCGCGGGCCATGGCCTCGTCAAAGTCCACCAGGTCGCCGTCAAAGTCGGGGCCGTCCACGCAGGCAAACTTGGTCTGGCCGCCCACGGTCAGGCGGCAGCCGCCGCACATGCCGGTGCCGTCGATCATGATGGGGTTCATGGAAACGATGCTCTTCAGGCCGTGCTTCTGGCAGGTCTTGACCACGAACTTCATCATGATCAGCGGGCCGATGGTGATGACCAGGTCGTACTGGTTGCCGGCTGCTACCAGCTCGTCCAGGGCAGCGGTGACCACACCCTTGGTGCCGTAGCTGCCGTCATCGGTCATGATGCGCAGCTCGTCGCTGCAGGCCTTGAACTCGTCCTCCAGGATCAGCAGATCCTTGCTGCGGAAGCCGATCACGCTGTGCACCACACAGCCCTGATCGTGCAGTTCCTTGGCAATGGGCAGGGCAATGGCGCAGCCCACGCCGCCGCCGACCACGCACACCTTCTTCAGGCCTTCCACCTCGGTGGCACGGCCCAGCGGGCCAACAAAGTCGTGGACGCTGTCGCCCACGTTCAGGCTGTTCAGCTCCATGGTGGTGCCGCCGACGATCTGGAAGATGATCTCCACGGTACCGGCCTCGCGGTCGTAACCGGCGACCGTCAGGGGGATGCGCTCGCTGTCCTCAAACGGGCGGACAATGATGAACTGACCCGGCTTTGCCTTTTTGGCGATCAGCGGGGCTTCAATGACCATCTTTGTCACGGTGGGGTTCAGCGCGACCTTTTCAGTGATCTTATACATCGTGTATGCTCCTTTATGCTGACATTTCCATCTCCGCGCACAAAAACGCGCGCCGGCCTGCAAGGGGTGGGCGCAGCGTTTCTGTACGACCTATTGACACGCTCTATTATAATAGTTCCCGGTGTGGAATGCAAATAAATTTTCTTCGCATCAGCGGGGCAGAACCTGAACGAAATTGAATAGTCATCGGACGTCCGATGACGCAATGCAGAGATGTCTGAAATTGCAAATTGCACGATGCAGGGCCGAATGTCGGTCTTTTGCCCTAAAAATTGCAAAAAATGCAGATTGGGTGTTGACAACGGCCCCGGCTTGCGGTATAATAATCGACGTCGCCGGGAGCAACACCCCGGGACGCCACATGGAGTATGCGGCCGTAGCTCATCTGGTAGAGCGCCACCTTGCCAAGGTGGAGGTAGCGA
>OOCN01001318.1_pt1 | contig 16891 bp, 10 predicted proteins | sample 1671361 | NCBI WGS metagenome assembly OOCN01 (sample SAMN06348149, study PRJEB24527) | human gut metagenome | biome: human gut; feature: ankylosing spondylitis patient; material: feces | host: Homo sapiens | place: China | collected 2015-10
TGTAAGCACCCACGGCCATGAAACCGGCGTGGCCCAGCGGCAGCTGGCCCAGATAACCGGTGGCAACGTTCAGCGAGACAGCCAGAATGATGTTGATGCCCACGGTGAGAAGCACCTTGTTCTGGTAGGTGGACAGCACGTTCTGGGTGAGGAAGGACAGGCCCACGAACAGCAGAGCCACCAGCACGGCGTTCATCAGGTAGCGCACGGGCATTTTGAGCGTTTTGCGTTTGGTATTCATCTTCATGCCCTCCTTACACCTTTTCCTGAACCTTGCGGCCAAGGAAGCCGGTGGGCTTGACCAGCAGCACGATGATCAGGATCGCAAACGTGACGGCATCCTTCCATGCGGAAAGGCCGATGGCGGAAACAAAGCACTCACACAGGCCGATGGCGATGCCGCCGATCATGGCACCGGGAATGGAGCCGATGCCGCCCAGAACGGCTGCAACGAAGGCCTTCAGGCCCAGCATGGAGCCCATGGTGGGGGTCGCCTGCGGGTAGCTGCAGCAGTACAGCACCGAGCCGATACCGGCCAGTGCGGAGCCCACCGCAAAGGTAAAGGAAATGGTACTGTTGACGTTAATGCCCATCAGGCGGGCAGCGTCCATATCCTCAGACACGGCACGCATGGCCTTGCCGAGCTTGGTCTTCTGCACAAGGAAGGTAAGCACCAGCATGGACAGCACCGTGACCAGCAAGGTGATGACAGAGGTGAGGCCCAGCGGCACAGAGCCGATGTGGAAGGTCTGGTTGGTGTAGTAGGCCGGAATGACCTTTGCACCGGAACCAAGGATCAGCTCTGCAGTGTACTCCAGGAAGAAGGACACGCCGATTGCCGTAATCAGCAGGGAGATACGGGGTGCGTTGCGCAGCGGGGTGTAGGCGATCTTCTCGATCACAACGCCCAGCAGCGTGCAGGTGATGATGGTGGCGCACACAGCAGTGACCGGGCCAAGGCCCAGCTGATTCATCACGAACCAGGACATGTACGCACCAACCATAATGACATCGCCATGGGCAAAGTTCAGCAGCAGGATGATGCCGTACACCATGCTGTAACCCAGTGCGATCAGTGCATAGATGCTGCCAAGGGACAGGCCGTTGATCAGCTGGCTAAAAAACACTGTCATGGACTGATACTTCCTTTCTTTGCGGCGGAGGACCCGCCTTTTGGGATACACTTTTTTACCAAAAAAGCGGAGACAGCCGAGCAAAACCTGTTCCGGCGGTCTCCGCAATGGGTCATTTATTTCTGAGTACTGCCTTCATGCCGCACACCGGTGCGCAGGATCAAAGCAGATCAGAACATTTCCTTCAGAACGGGGGTTGCACCGTCGAAGCACAGGATAGCAGTCTGCTTGACGGGGTTGTGGTGCTCATCAAAGGTGAAGGTGCCGGTGATGCCATCGATGGTGCCGCCTGCGATAGCATCGATGACGGCCTGCTTATAGTCGTCATCACCAGCGGTCAGGCCGGCATCCTCAGCAGCCTGAATGCCGTAGACAACGGTCATGGCAGCATCGTAGCCCAGAGGAGCGAAGCCGTTGGGGTACTCCTCGCCGTACTCAGCCTTGTATGCGTTCTCAAAGTCGGGGTTGGAGCCCTTTGCGTAGTTTGCGCAGAAGTAGGCATCCTTCAGCTGGTCGGCAGTTGCGTAGCCTTCCAGACCATCCCAGCCGTCGCCGCCCAGGAAGGGAACTGCCAGACCGATGCTCTCAGCCTGAGCCAGGATCTGACCGACTTCCTGATAGTAGTTGGGGCAGAACACCACTTCGGGAGCCTTGCCCAGAATGGTGGTCAGCTGGGTCTTGTAGTCCACATCGCCCTCAGAGTAGGTCTCCTGATCGACGATGGTGCCGCCCAGGCTCTCGAACTCGTTGACGAAGTTCTCTGCCAGACCCTCGTTGTAGTCAGCGCCCTTCTTGAAGATGACGGCTGCCTTGGTGTAGCCCAGCTTCTGGTATGCGTAGTCAGCCATCTTGATGCCCTGGAACGGGTCGGTGAAGGTGGCGCGGAAGACGTTTGCGTTCACGGTATCAGTCTCGGCATCGTAGGTGACAGCCTCAGCGGTAGCGGAAGCGGTGACCATGGGCATGTTGTAGTCTGCGCTCTCGGCAGCAACTGCCAGAGTCGGGGTGGTGGTAACATCGCCCACCAGAGCGGTGATGCCCTGATCACACATCTTGGTGAAGCAGGTAACAGCCTGAGTTGCATCGCCCTGCTCATCCATGGCGATGATCTCCAGCTGCTTGCCGTTGATGCCGCCCTTTTCGTTGACCTGCTTCAGGTACAGGGTAGCGCCGTTGACAACGGCCTGACCGTAAACGGAAACATCACCGGTCAGAGGTCCAAGAACGCCCACCTTGATGGTGTCGCCGGAAGCAGCGGCACCAGAAGCTGCGGTAGAGGCGGAAGCAGCAGTGCTGTTGGAAGAACCGCCGCATGCAGTCAGAACGCCGGAAGCAGCAACAACACCTGCAGCGGCCAGGAAATTACGACGAGAAATCATCTTTTTCATAGTGAATATCCTCCTTAGGAGCATTCGTGCTTCAGTATAAAAACGGAAGCAAGGCCCTCTTTCCCTCAAAGCGACCTTGCTTCGTTATCAATATTATAGACCTGTGAGCCATAATCCGCAATTCACAAACCGTCCATACTTTCAGGGGCATTTTGTGGATTTTGTTGCCAAAATAGCCAAAAGCAATGGGTCTGTTTTGTGCACTATTTCAATTGTTTCATTTTGTTTGTGTGTCAGGTGAACACAATTCACAAGTTGCAAAAGGGTTACAGGGTCTCCATTTCGGCATCTGCGGCGAACGCGGCCTCTGCACGTGCCTCGGCAGCTTTGCCCTCTGCTTCCGCTTCGGCCGGAGACTCTGCAAGGACCTTGCGGATGGCGGTGAAGTAGAACACCAGCGACAGGCCGGTGCCGATGCACCAGCCCACGGGCCATGCCATCCAGATGCCCGTGCTGCCCAGAGCAGTGCTGCTCAGCACAATGGCGATGCCCACGCGCAGGATCAGGTCGGAGAAGGTGGCGATCATAAAGCGCACCATCATGCCGCAGCCGCGCAGGATGCCGTCAGTGACCAGCTTGACCGACACCACAAAATAGAAGGGAGACAGGATGCGCAGGAACAGCATACCGGTGTCGATGGCCGGACCCTGCGGGTCATTCATGAACAGCAGCAGCAGGAAGCGGCCGAAGAAGAAGTACAGGAGCACGATGGGCACGCAGATGATCCACACCAGATTGCGGCCTGCGCCAAAGCCCTTGTGCACACGGTCCATCTTGCCCGCGCCCATGTTCTGGGAGGTGTAGTTGGAGATGCCGTTGCCCAGGGTGGTAAAGGAGGTGATGACCATGTTGTTCAGCTTGACGGCGGCAGAGTAGCCTGCAATGACGCTGGCACCAAAGGTGTTGATGACGCTCTGCAGGATGATGTTGCCCACAGAGACGAAGCTCTGCTGCAGGATGCTGGGGATGGCCACCACGGCCACCTTGCCCAGCATGTTCCAGGAGAACAGCACGACCTTGTTCTTGGATCTGAAGGCGCTGATGCGGCGGAACACCACCACCATGGCCAACACGCAGCTCACACCCTGACACAGGAAGGTGGCCCATGCCACACCGGCTACGCCCATCTTGAGACCGGCCACGAACAGGATGTCCACGCCGATGTTGGACAGGGACGAGACTGCCAGAAAATAGAAGGGCGTTTTGCTGTCGCCCAGAGCGGAGAAGATGCCGGTGGCGATGTTGTAGAAGAACATGAAGGGCAGGCCCAGCACGTAGATATCCAGATACAGCGAAGAATCCGCAAGGATCTCCTCCGGGGTGTTGATGAGCTCCAGCAGGCTGTGGCAGCCCACAAGGCCGATCAGCATCAGTACGGCGCACAGCACGGCAGAGCCGATCAGGGAAGTGTAGACCGAAGTCTTCATCTCATCGTAGTCCTTTGCGCCAAAGTAGCGGGACACGATGACCGAGCAGCCAATGTTGCAGCCAAAGGCAAATGCAATGAAGATCAGGGTGATCTCGTAGCTGTTGCCCACAGCAGCCAGTGCATTCTCGCCAATGAACTTGCCTGCAACAAGGCTGTCGGCAATGTTGTACAGCTGCTGGAAGATGATGCTGCCGAACATGGGCAGGCAGAACTGCCACAAAACCTGTGACGGCTTGCCGACCGTCAGATCCTTATTCATATAGAAAATCCTCCTCTATCTACCATAAAGAAACATATTAGAGCCAAAAACAGTATAGAGGCGTCCTGACAAAAAGTAAAGAAAAATTTTAGTATATCTGCCATATGAAATTTACATGGCAGGCATGATGCATCCCCGCTGCTGCCAGTGGGCAGACTGTAAAGACCAGCTGTTTCCTGCTTTGCCGGAATGTTCTGCCCCATCAGCTGCCGTTTTTTGCCCCTTAAAAAGTTTACATCCGCAAACATGCGCATCGGCTCTTGCACCGGGCCGGAAAGCGTGGTAGGATACTATTGGTTAGTTAGACATAACTATCACAATTGGCCGTCACCCGTCTGCCCGCCCCGGGCAGCACAGGGATGAAAATGATATTCAGGAGGTTTTCAAGATGAACGATCTGGAAATTGAATCTGTTGTTGGCCGCGAAATTCTGGACTCCCGCGGCAACCCCACCGTGGAAGCGGAGATCACTCTGGCCGACGGCACTGTGGCACGCGGCTGCGCACCTTCCGGCGCATCCACTGGTGAGTTTGAAGCTCTGGAGCTGCGGGACGGCGACAAGGGCCGCTATCTGGGCAAGGGCGTGACCAAGGCTGTTGAGAACATCAACACCGTCATTGCTGATGCTGTTGTGGGCATGGACGCCTCCGACATCTACGCCATCGACGCTGCCATGATCAAGGCCGACGGCACCAAAGATAAATCCAATCTGGGCGCAAACGCCATTCTGGCCGTGTCCATTGCCGCCTGCCGTGCAGCCGCTGCTTCTCTGGATATGCCGCTGTACCGCTTTCTGGGCGGTGTGAACGGCAACCGCCTGCCCGTGCCCATGATGAACATTCTGAACGGCGGCGCACACGCCACCAACACCGTGGATACGCAGGAGTTCATGATCATGCCCGTGGGCGCGCCCTCCTTCAAGGAAGCTTTGCGCTGGTGCGCGGAGGTCTTCCACGCTCTGGCTTCCATCCTGAAGGCCAAGGGGCTGGCTACCTCCGTGGGCGATGAGGGCGGCTTTGCCCCCAATCTGTCCAGCGACGAGGAGACCATTGAGACCATTCTGGCCGCCATCGAAAAGGCCGGTTACGTGCCCGGCAAGGACTTCATGCTGGCTATGGATGCCGCGTCCTCCGAGTGGAAGAGCCCCAAGGGCAAGGGCTTCTACAAGCTGCCCAAGGCCGGCACCGAGTTCACCTCCAGCGAGCTGATCGCACACTGGAAGAGTCTGGTGGAAAAGTACCCCATCATCTCCATCGAGGACGGCCTGGATGAAGAAGACTGGGAAGGCTGGCAGGAGATGACCCGCGAGCTGGGCGGCAAGGTCCAGCTGGTTGGCGACGACCTGTTCGTCACCAACACCGAGCGTCTGGCCAAGGGCATCCAGCTGGGTGCCGGCAACGCCATCCTGATCAAGCTGAACCAGATCGGTTCCGTGTCTGAGACGCTGGAGGCCATCAAGATGGCCCACAAGGCCGGTTACACCGCCATCAGCTCTCACCGCTCCGGCGAGACCGAGGACACCACCATTGCCGATCTGGCCGTGGCGCTGAACACCTGCCAGATCAAGACCGGTGCTCCCAGCCGTACCGAGCGTGTTGCAAAGTACAACCAGCTGCTGCGCATTGAGGAGCAGCTGGGCGGCAGCGCCGTTTACCCCGGCATGGCAGCTTTCAACGTAAAGCGCTGAAGCCGTTGAAAACCAATTGCTCTTCCGGCACCCGTACTGCTTTTGCAGCGGCACGGGTGCCGTTTTGTTTTCTCCCAATTTTTTCCTGCAATCCGCTGCTCTGCCCAGCCGTATTCCATGCATGCCGGGCATTTTGGCCCGAAATTGCAAAAAAGGAGCAAAACATTCATGTTATCTACTCTGATCTCTCTGCACAAGCTGCTGGGTACCGGCGATTTTGTAAAAGTGCTGCTGATCCTGCTGAAGGGGCTTTTCGGCTGATGCAAAGCCGCCCTTTTCACTGCGGAAACGGGACTGCCTTACCGGCAGCCCCTTTTTTTGCCTTCTCACTTTACTTTCTTAAAAAAATATGCCATAATGAGACCAGTATTTTCCGGTTCAAAAGCCGTGCCCTGTACTGGGAAATCAGGGCCAGAATCCAACAGAAGAGGGGTTTTTTGTTATGAGCAAAACCATCATCCCGGCAAACTATACACCCGCGCTGAACCTGTACGACACGCAGCGCGCCATTGGTACGGTCAAGCGTCTGTTTGCCGACACCCTGTGCGCCACACTGAACCTGTACCGCGTGTCTGCTCCGCTGTTTCTGGAAGCATCCACCGGTCTGAACGACGACCTGAACGGTGTCGAGCGCAAGGTCACCTTTGATATCAAGGAAAGCGGCATTGAGGCACAGGTGGTGCAGTCACTGGCAAAGTGGAAGCGCAAGGCCCTGAAGGACTACGATTTCCGTGTGGGCAAGGGCCTGTACTGCGATATGAACGCTATCCGCCGCGACGAAGATCTGGACAACCTGCACTCCATCTATGTGGACCAGTGGGACTGGGAAAAGGTGATCCGTCTGGAAGACCGCAACGAGGCTTACCTCAAGAGCGTGGTGCGCTCCATCGTGTCCGCTGTCTGCGCCACCGAGATGAACCTGCACGCCATGTTCCCCCAGCTGCAGGAGCTGCCGCTGCACAGCCCCAACGTCACCTTCATCACCACGCAGGAGCTGGAGGACCAGTACCCGGACCTGACCCCGAAGGAGCGTGAGAACGCCTTTGTGAAGGAGCACGGCACCACCTTCCTGATGAAGATCGGCGCTCCGCTGAAGAGCGGTAAGCCCCATGACGGCCGTGCCCCCGACTATGACGACTGGGATCTGAACGGCGATCTGCTGTTCTGGAACGACCCGCTGCAGTGCAGCTATGAGCTGAGCAGCATGGGCATCCGCGTGAGCCCAGAAAGCATGGACAAGCAGCTGACCATGGCCGGCTGTGACGACCGCCGCGCCCTGCCCTTCCACAAGGCCGTGCTGAACGGCGAGCTGCCCTACTCCATCGGCGGCGGCATCGGCCAGAGCCGCCTGTGCATGCTGCTGCTGGGCAGCGCCCACATTGGCGAAGTGCAGGCCAGCGTCTGGGACGCAGCCACCCGCGAAGCCTGCGCCAAGGCAGGCATCCCGCTGCTGTAAGCAGGTTTTCCACACAAAGATTCAAAAGGCAGGATACCACCCTCATGGTGGTACCCTGCCTTTGTTCGTTTCCTGCCTGTATCCGGGGAGAAATAGTTCGAGTCCTGTACCACCACCAAACAAAAAATCCCCAGACGAATGTCTGAGGATTTTTGTGGTGGAGAATTAGGAACTCGAATTCCAGCCCCCCTGCGTGGGCAGCAGCGTGCCGCTTGCGCCGGTGAGATCGGTATTCAGTTCCATACAGCGTCTCAGCTCCGGTATTCTGCCGGCAGCTGATCCATGGTCTGCCACTTGTCCATGGCCTCTTCCAGCTTCATGCCCTTGGCCACTGCGTCGCGGCGGCAGGCATTGACCGCCTGGATCTCCTTCATCTTGGCACCGGTCAGGGTGTAGCCCTTCATGGCGATGAGGGTAGCCGCCCATGCCACCATGGGGATGATGCAGAACAGCACGATGACCACCCAGTTCATGCCCGGGGTGTAGGGGTCATACTGGGTGGGCAGGCTCTGCAGGCCCACAAAGCTGACCGCAATGCCCACAACGGTGGCGGAAAGGCTGGACACCAGCTTGTCCACCAGACTGAACAGGGTGCCCATGATGCCGGGGATATACTTGCCGCTGCGGTAGGTCTCGTAGTCGGAGCAGTCGGCCACCATGGGGATGGGCATATCGGCGGTGGCGTAGTAAGCACCGTAGCCGATGCCGAAGAAAGCGATGAACAGGATGGTGTACAGGTTGATGGAAAGGCCGTTCTCGCCCAGAATGGACAGGGTGAAGGCATCGCCGCGGCCCCAGAGCAGCAGCAGCACCAGCACGCCCACATAGCACACCAGCGCCACGCTGACGTACTTCATCAGGCTGGCCTTCTGGCCCTCCTTCTGGCTGGTGCGGACGGTGAGCAGGAAGAAGGGCACGCTGCACACATAGCCCAGCACCATCATGGGCAGGTACAGGCCATCGTAGTTGCCCATCATGCAGCCGTACAGCATGCACAGCACGGTGGTGTTGGTGGCGATGGAAAGTGCCAGCTTGCAGCCTGCACCGGCCACCATCAGCCGCTGCATGGGATCGTTGTTCTTGATGATCTGGATGTACTCGCTTACTTTGATCTTCTCGGTCTTTTCGCCGCCGATGCCAAAGTACTTGGGCTGGTCCTTCTCCCAGATGCCGATGACAGCCAGCAGGGTGAGCAGAATAGAAATGACGATGCCCACCGGAGCCAGCGTGCGGAAGAACCCGGCGGAAGCGTAGCCGCCCTCATAGTTCTTGGCAAGGATGGGGGCAAAGAACTGCATGGCACCCATGCCCAGCAGGCTGCCCACCGTGTTGAAGATGGTGAACAGGGGGCGCTGTTTGGGGTCATTGGTCAGCACGGTCTGGCCGGAGCGGGTGCAGCTGGTCTGGAAGGTGTAGCCGATGACCCACACGGCATACAGGGCAACGAACGCAGCGTAGCGCAGCCCCATGGCACTGGCGGGGATGAGCGGGGTGAGGCAGTACAGCACCAGAATGCTTGCTGCCATGATGAGGTTGCCGATGACCATGAAGGGCCGGAACTTGCCGAACCTGCCGTTGGTGCGGTCCATGAGGGCACCAATGATGGGGTCGGTGACGGCATCGAACAGACGCATGCCGGTGACCATCACCGAAGCAAACAGCATGCTCAGGGCCAGCACCTTGCTGCCGAAGGTTGCAATGTAGGAAAGCACCAGCACATAGTACACGTTGGTCGCGCCGTTGTTCAGCGGAAACAGCACCAGCTGGTAGGTTTTGGCGCGGTTCACACTCGACGCCGTTGTTTTTTGTTCGCCCATTGCGGTCTCTCCTTTTGTCTTTGATAAAAAGCGGCAGCCCGCCCCGCCTTCGGGGCAGGCTGTCGTAACATGGGGTCAGGGATCGTGCAAGACCGGAATTACTTCTGGTCAACAGCAGGAGCGGTGTTTGCCGGCTCCTTCTTGCGCTTGAGGGCCTTGCTCAGCTGCCATGCGCACAGCACGGTCAGCACAGCCAGCACGGCAATCAGTGCATAGATCGCAGTCTGCCACCAGGGCAGCACGGTCTTCAGGGTATCGCTTGCAGACCAGCCGTTCATGGCGTTGGAGTTGACCACGGTGTACAGGATGTGATGCATTGCATTGCGCATCTGGGTCACGATGTAGGCATCGTTCTCGTAGTTGGCAGCCTTGGTGGTGTGGATCTTGGGCATCGGGCTGTCCCAGATGTCAGAACCGGCGATCAGGCCGTCCACCAGATCCATGTACTGGCTGGAGCCGGAGAAGTCGGTGATGCACATGCCGCGCATGCCCAGCTCCTCGCGCAGGAAGCCGTTCAGCAGGTTGGAGTTGGCACCGCACCAGGTTGCGCCCCAGCGGTTGAAGCCGGTCATCACGCACCATGCGCCGCCATCCGTGATGGCCTTATCGGCCACTTCCAGATAGATCTCGCGGGCGGTCTGCTCGTTCAGCCAGGTGTTGACACCACGGCGGCTGGTCTCGGAGTCGTTCAGGGCAACGTGCTTCAGGTAGACATACACGCCCTTGGACTGGATGCCCTGCACCTCGGCAGCGCAGATGGTGCCGGCCACAAAGGGATCCTCGGCGTAGTACTCGAAGTTACGGCCGGAGTAGGCGGTGCGGTGCATGTTGATGCCGGGGCCGTACAGGCCGGAGTAACCCATTGCCAGGCAGTCCTCACCGATGCACTTGCCCACTTCGTTGATCAGGTCCACATTGAAGGTGGCAGCCATGACATCCTCGGAGGTGTAGCACATGGCGGATGCACCGCCGGTCAGGGCAGCGGTCAGGCCCTGCGGGCCGTTCTCGTCCTTGGTAGCGGTCTTGCCGATGGAGGCAGCCGCTGCAGTGTTGTGGAAGCCCAGAGTGATGGTATTGACCATCTCATCGAAGGTCAGCTGATCCAGCAGGGTCTCCCACTGGGGATCGTCGAAGTCCTTGCCGATCATGGAAGCGAGTGTCAGGCCGTTCTTGGCACCCAGAGTGGGCATCTCGACACTGTCGGCCTCGGTGCCGTCGTACTGGGTAAAGGCCAGATCAGCAGCCAGCGTTTCGTTGGCAGTCAGGGCAGCAGGCTGGGTGGGAACCGTGCCGGTCCAGTCAGAGCGGCTCATCCAGGTCACACTGCCGGGAGCATCGCTGCTCTTGTTGGGGTCGGACTCATCGAACAGGTTGGTGATGGCAGTGCCGTTGGCGCTGGCTGCATAGGTGGTGGCATCCAGTGTCTCGTTGGTCCACTTCCAGACCAGAGAAGCATCGCCGTCCTCGGTCATGCGGCCATTGGTGCCGGCCACGGTGTAGCCCTTGGCAGCAAGGATGTTGTTGACAGCGTTGTGAGAATCGGTAGCAGCGGTGAAGTAGTAGTCACCGGCATCCAGAATGTAGGTCTTGGCGTTGTTTGCGTCGTAGGTGCGCAGCTCGCTCTTCTTCACGGTGATGGTCACATCCTCGGAAGCGCCGGGAGCCAGCACATCGGTCTTGGCAAAGCCGCACAGCTCTGCAGCGGCCTTCTCGATGCCGTTTGCCTTGTCGTAGTCGGTGTAGGGAGACTGGAAGTAGACCTGCACGGTCTCCTTGCCGGAATAGGTCTTGCCGGTGTTGGTGACCTTCAGGGTGACGGTGAAGGCATCGTCAGACTCGGTCACATTGAAGTTGCTGTAAGCGAAGGTGGTGTAGCTGTCGCCGTAGCCGAAGGGATAGGCAACGGTGGTGGCCCAGTCATAGTCGCCTGCCTTGGCAGTGCCCATGACCACATCCTCGTAACGGGTCTCGAAGTAGCGGTAGCCCAGATAGATGCCTTCCTGATAGACGCTGTACATGCCCTGCACGTCCGCACCCTCGGTCAGCAGGTCATACTCTGCTGCGTTGGGGTAAGCCTGGGTGTAGAAGTTGTACATGGCAGGGTTTGCCAGATTGTCGTACAGATAGGTGTCCACCAGAGAGCCGGAGGGGGTCACAGTGCCGGCGAGCAGCTGGCCCACACCGTTGATGCCGGTCTGGCCCACATCGCCGATCCACATGGCGGCATCGATGCCGTAGTCCTCGCCGCAGATGGCAGGGTTGAGGAAGTCCATTTCCAGTGCGTTGGAGCTGTTGATCAGGACGACGATGGATTTGAAGGTGCCGTTGTCCTTCAGTGCCTTCAGGTTCTTCAGCAGCTCGATCTCTTCTGCGGACAGCTCCAGATAGTTGCCGCTGCCCTCGGAACCGGAGATCCAGCTGTCGTTGGTGCCGTTGGCACTGCTGGGCAGGTCTGCGCCCTCACCGCCGGAGCGGGAGAACACCACGATGGCAGCATCGCCATACTCGGCAAAGCTGCTCTCGGCGCTGGACAGTGCACTCCACGGAGCTTCATTGACAGCGTACTGGGTGTTTGCTTCCAGCGTATCCGAGATGGAGGCCGGGGTAATGCGGCTGTAGTTCTTCATCATGCTGTCGGACTTGTACAGATCCCACAGCGTCTGGTTGACCTGAATGCCCTGAGCTTCCAGTGCTTCCTTCAGGTTGGGGGCCTTGCTGGTATCCACGGAACCGGAGCCGGTGCCGCCGTACATCAGGTCCACAGAGCCATGGCCGAACAGGCTGACCTTGGCGCTGTCTGCCAGCGGCAGGGCAGCGTTGTCGTTCTTCAGCAGGGCAGCGCCCTCGGCCTCAACGGTGGCGCACAGCTCTGCTTCGTAAGCCTCGCGCTCTTCGTCGGAAGCAAAGCCCGCTTTGAAGTATTCGGTATCTTCCGTAGTGTTGCCCTTGATGATCTTATAGGTCGATGCATTCAGAGCAACGTTCAGGGTGGTGGCGTACTGATTTGCGATCATGTTGCCCACGATGGCGGCGATGGTCAGAATCGCCGTCAGCGCAGTGAGCACCGACCACAAACGTACTTTGGGTTTCTTGGTATTCATTGGTTCTCCTCCTTTTCATGTATAACAACCGCCAGACAGCGGAATGTCCTTGTTTATACCCAGTTTGCACTCTTGGACTTGGTCTTTACCAGCTTGTAGCCGGGGTTCGGCTCTGCCACACTGCGGAAGGATGCGGTGTCGATGCAGTCGCCTGCAACGGCCTTCAGCTCCACCTTCCCGTGCAGCGGCACGCGGAACCTGAAGATATGCTCGCCGGTCTGCTCTGCCAGCTTTTTGCCGTCCGCATACAGGGCGACGGTGTTCTGGTTGGAGTAAACCTTGACCTCAATCTCCTTCTCGGTGCGGTCGGTGAACCGCTTGGAGCAGATGTGAACGAAGTTCTCCTCGCTCCACCATGCTTTATAGAGGTAGAAGCTGTCCTTTTTGGTCTTTCGGTCAAAGGTGACAAGACCCTTGTGGTTCATGCCCGGCTCGCCGCCCTGATCCCGGGCATCGGCTGCAAAATCGAACATGTTCCACACATGGGTCGCCCACAGCCACGGGTGGCGGTCAAAGCACTTCAGCATATACTCGTGGTACTTGGCCTGATATTCCTCGGTGTGGTCGCCCCGGCGGGGGTGGGCACTGTGGAGGTTGGGCATGCCCTCGGCACCGTACTCGGAAAAGCCCAGCGGACGGTTGGGGTACACCAGATGGAAAAAGTCCATCCACAGGTCGTTCAGGAACAGCCCCGGCACATACCAGCCCAGATACAGGTTCCAGCTGACCAGATCGGTGATGTGTGCCACCGGGTTGAAGGGGCCGCACATGGCGTAGCAGGCCAGCGTGGTCAGACGGGTGGGGTCCATCTTGTGGCACAGTTCGTTGAGCACCCGGTGGTTGTCCAGCATATCCGCCTTGTCCTTGGTGGAAATAGTGATCTCGTTGGACACACCCCAGCAGACGATGGAGGGGTGGTTGTAGTTCTGGTGGATGAGCTCCTTCATCTGGCTGATGGTGTTTTCCCGGCCATTGGGCAGATGCTCGGAAATGTAGGGGATCTCTGCCCAGACCACCATGCCGTACTGGTCGCACAGGTCGTAGAAATACTGGTCGTGCTGGTAGTGGGCCAGCCGGACGGTGTTGGCGCCCAGTTCCCGGATCAGCGCCATGTCCTCATCATGCATCTCCCGGGTGATGGCGTTGCCCAGACCCTTGCGGTCCTGATGGCGGGACACACCGTGGAGAGGGTAGGGCTTACCGTTGAGGAAAAAGCCCTTCTTTGGGTCCACAGAGAAGCTGCGTAGGCCCACCTTGGTGGTCACTTCATCCACCGGCTTGCCGTCCTGCAGCAAGTGGACGACACAGGTGTACAGGTATGGGTCCTTCACGCCGTTCCACAGGTGGGGAGCATCCAGATGGAGGAAAGTATTTTCGCCCTCGCCCTTTGCAGCGGTGCGGCCCTCAGCATCCAGCAGCTCCACCGTCACGGTGCCGCTGCCTTCCACCAGCGTTTCCACCCGGATGTCGGCGCTGCCCTCTTTCAGGGTGGGGGTGATCTTCACGCCGGTATCGCCAAAGTGCCCCAGCGCAATGTGGTTTTTGTTCACCACCAGCAGGCTCACATCCCGGTAGATGCCGCCGTAGAAGGTGAAGTCTGCTTTCTGGGGGTAAACGCGGTCGTTGACGCTGTTGTCCACCCGCACCGTGAGCTGGTTTTCTGCCTGCAGCAGTTCCGTGACCTCTGCCCGGAAGGTGGAATAGCCGCCGTCATGGGTGCAGAGCTGCTGACCGTTCAACAGCACGGCGGCGCTGGCGTTGACACCCTCAAACTGCAGCCACACCTGCTGCTGTGCCGGGTCGTACACCGGTGCTGCAAAGCGGGTGCAGTAGGTGCAGCAGCCCCGCCAGTAATCGTTGCCGCCGTCCTGACCGTCCTTGGCGTTCCATGTATGGGGCAGCTCTACGGCGGTGGTAACGCCGTTCGGGCCGGTGAACTGCCAGTCCTTCATGAGCTTTGCAATACTACGCATCCGATTCCTCCTGTTTTTGCTGTGGTACAGTGATTTTTTTTCGTTTTTTGCTCTTTGTCATTATTTTATCAGAGTGGCCGTATTTCGCAAGATGCGTGCGAAATACGGTCGTTTTGCGTGCGCATTCGGTTTTGGACTGCCAAATGTGGACTGATATATTTGTAAGTTTTTCACAAGCAGATGTATCCAACAAGCCGCAAAAAGAAAACCGCCGCAGTCCTTCCGTTTCCGGAACTTCTGCGGCGGCTGCCGTTTTCTTAACTTATTTTTGCAGCGGAAAGATGATCTTTTCCGCAAAAAACTCTCCCTGCTCTTCCAGAGTCAAAGTGCCTTTGTACTTTTGCACGATGCGCCGGATCACCTTCAGCTCGTATTGTGCAGAGCGGCTTGCCTGCTGTTCCGGCGGGCGCAGCGGGCTGATGATGTTCACCACCACAAAACCCTGCCGCACACAGACCAGCAGATCGATGACCCTGCACTCCGGCCGGGAGACCTGCACGGCGCTTTCCACGGCGTGATCCAGCGCATTGGCAAACAATGCGTACAGATCCCCCGCTTCAAAAAAGCCCAGACAGCTGCCGTTTGCCACGGCATTCAGCTGGATGCCCCGGGACTCGCACAGCAGGCTCTTCTCGGTCAGCACCACATCCAGCACCTCATTGCCGGTGTTGCGGTTCGCGTCATACAGGCGGGCCGCGCGCTCAGCCTCATCAATGCGCTCCTGTGGTACCTCTTCGGGCGACAGCTTGCGGAGATTGGCGATCTGCACTTTCAGCTCATGGCAGCGCTTGTTGATGATCTGCACATTCTGCCGGGCCACCTGATACTGCTGACGCTGACGCTCGTACAGCAGATTCAGTTCACTCATCTCTTTTTCCATGGCAGACTTCTTGAACAGCTCGCTCTGGAAATACAGCAGGGTGATAAAATAGAACTGCCCGATCAGAATGGTAACGGTAAGACTCAGCGGAGTCTGTTCGGCGCGGGCATTGTCCAGCACGGCGGCCTGCACCATGAACAGGATGCCAATGAAGAACGCACTGAACAGCTGCCGGGGCCCGATGTGGTATTCTCCTTTATAAGGAAGCTGCCGTGCCAGCAGGATGTACACCGCCGCAAAGAATACCGCCCCGGACAGCAGCTGTACCAGAACCGCCCAAGGGGAAGCCATGTTCAGCGGGTGTCCATACCGGGTAAACTGCAGCTCCAGAAAGCACCAGCTCTCGTAGGCGCACTGCGCGATGAGCAGGCTCCATACTGCGCAGTACAGGGCACCTTTTTTATTGATATCCGTACACAGATAGATCATCCCGCCCAGCAGCGCAAAAAAGGAAACGTAAAGTACCAGCAGCAGGAGCTGCTGCTGCCACAGTGTTGTGGACTGTGCCAGAGGGTCCAGCAGCTGCGCCAGCAAAAGCAGCGGGAACAGCATCCCGCAGGCGCGCGCCCAGAAATGGGGCCGATGCCGCAAAGGCAGACAAAAGACCAGCGCCGCGCCCCAGCGCAGCAGCGCCCGGAGCAGGCTGTTCAGCAGGGATGTGGTCACAGCACACCTCCCATGTAGGACGCTACTGCGGTAAGAAAGGCCGTACGCTGCCGTCGGCTGATCTCCAGCCGGTCGTTTTTCACAAGGGCAAAGTCGTTTTCAATGCCCTTGACGTAGGCCAGATTGACCAGATAGCATTGGTTGCAGCGGACAAAATGATACTCGGCAAGCTGCTTTTCGGCACTTTGCAGGCTGGCGCGTGCCGAGAACTCGCCTTTGGAGGTGTGGTAGTACAGCATCCGGCTGTGGGTCTCCAGATAATAGATATCAGCGGTATCCAGCAGCTGGATGCCGCCGCCCGCCAGCTGCAGCACCACCTGCCCGCCTCTGCGCCGCTGCACCCGCTGGATGGCACGGGACAGTTTGGTGCAGAACTGATAATAGTTCACCGGCTTCAGCACATAATCCAGTGCATCCACCTCGTAGCCCCGGATGGCATACTGTGCCATGTTGGTCACAAAGACCAGCACCACATCCGCATCCACGGCCCGGATGGCTTCGGCTGCTCCAAAACCGTCCAGCCGTGGCATCTCCACGTCCATAAAAATGATGTCGAATCCCGGCGTATAGTGCTCTGCGATCTCGGCACCGTCTGTGATGAGACTGATCTCCACCTGCAGGCCCTGCTCCTGCGCATATTGCCGGACGAACCGGTTCAGGCTTTCCCGTGTTTCTTCCTGATCCTCTACGATCGCAATTTTGAACATCCTGCACCCACCTTCTCTCTGCGTCTGATCGCCGTATGGCTCTTTTTATTGAAACACACTTTTCTATGAAATGCAATGGAAAACCTTGCGGGGAAAACAGATGCGGTTCTCGTCCTGTACCATCCACCACAAATAAAAAATCCCCAGACAACCGTCTGAGGACTTTTGCGGCAGTGCACTGCCGAGGGCAGGCAAACCTGAACTTGTCGGGGCGAGGCCCCTCCATCTTGCTGCCGCAAAACCGTTCTGTCACTTAAAAGCCCCACTGGGGCTTTCATTGTTCTGCTTCGCTCCACAAACGCGAAGTTAGCGATTTCTTTTTCCGGTATTCTCTGTCCCTCGGATTTCCTCATGATAGAAATAATCTACGATCACCGGATGTCCCTGCGGGACTC
>OOCN01001319.1_pt1 | contig 16865 bp, 9 predicted proteins | sample 1671361 | NCBI WGS metagenome assembly OOCN01 (sample SAMN06348149, study PRJEB24527) | human gut metagenome | biome: human gut; feature: ankylosing spondylitis patient; material: feces | host: Homo sapiens | place: China | collected 2015-10
ATTATTTTACTGAGAAGTATCCAGTAATATCCGGAACCTCTACAGCAAGCCATACCCCTCTTACAGATGTAAGCTATGTTGTAAAGAAAGCTGATGGAACTGTTATCTATAGCGATGGTGTAGCCGGAGTCGCAGCAAAGACTAATAATGCATTTGTAAACTCAAATGGTGCATTATCTATCGAAGCTGTAACAGCTACTACCAATGGAGATGGAGATCCACTTCTTATTAAAAATCTTGAGGCTGGAACATATACTGTATATGCAGAAGGTAAAGATAATGTAGATAGTAATGTTGTTCCAAAAATTACAACAACATTTACTATTAAAGACACACAGGCTAAAGCAACTGTAGATACAAAACACAATAGTGTAGATGCAAGAACTACTTCTGGTTCTGCTATAAGTGCTGTTTTAGCTGATTCTGTAGTTGTTAAGTATGGTGATTATACTTATACAAATGTAAAGGATTATACAGATACACATACAGGTCTTGATGTTGCAACTTACGAAGTCGTAAAGAACAACGGATATACTGTTAAGTTTACAAATGGTCAGACAGAGAGTTTCCTTACAAGCGGTGAAGGATTTACCGTTACAAAAGTTACTGTTTGGGTAAATGCCGGTATTTTAAAAATCCCTCTGTGCAATGCACAGAGGGATTTTATTATTTAGATGAATAATTCAATCTAAATTATTTTACTGTAATTGATTTAATTAAATTTACATCAATATCAATGTTAGTATAAACATTAGGAGATACTTCAATCTTAAGAGTTAATTTAGAAACATTAAAATATGTTCCATTAACTTTAACGGAATCACTGGTAACTTCTCCCCTAACATTGTCATTAACTTTGTATTCTACAATATTAGCAGCTAAACCATCAGTCTTATTATCGACATCACTACGATCAGTGTATACTTTGTCGCCATATGTTATAACAAGTGCCTGACCTAAGGCAGCAGATACGGTATTGTAAGCTGCATCAACAGTTTCAGCTTTTTGCTCTACACCAGCAGCTGCCTGAGAATCCTTAATAGTAAAGCTTGTTGTCATTGTAACCTTTGTATTAGCGTCCTTCTGATATACAGCTGTAACATCATATTTACCAGCAGCAATATTCTTTGTTGCAGTAATTGCAGAACCAGAAGTTGAAGTAGTTAATGCATCAAAAGTTAATACACCAGAAACATTTTTAGTAAAAGCACCCTTAGATACTACAGTTGCAGTAGTATCGTCATAAACTACTTTACCATCTTTGTCTTTTACAACATATTTGGTAGTAGTTTCTCTTTTAACATCAGTACCGTCATTCATTCCGATCATAGAAACTGTAACTGTCTGGCCTTTTACATCTTTTCCAACAACGATATCTGCATTGTCATTAGCTACATCTAATCTCCAAGCTGTAGCTGTAGTGTCTGTTGCTTCTTTTACTGTAACACTAACTGTCTTTGCAACAACTTCCTTGCCATCTTTCTTGTAAGAAATCTTGTATACATAATTTCCTTTTTCTGCAGCATTTTTAAATGTAACTGTCTTATCATTATCATATGTATAATAATTAGGTCCTGAAATATCAGCAGGAACCTTTCCAGATACATCTGTAGATAAGCATTCTACATTAAGAGTTGCTGAAATATCATCTCCATACTGATCCTTAACAGTTGCCTTTACAGCCTTTGCATCATCGGCAAGACTTCTTGATACAGTTACACTGTACTTATCTAACTCAAGAGTTGCTACGGCTCTCTCAGCACCAATTTCGATAGCAACAGATCCAACAACCTTATCATCTTTTTTAATAAGGATATAAGCTGTACCACTCTTTAATGCTGTAACATTTACTTTCTTTGAGCCTAAAGAAGATGTAGCTAACATAAGAACTGTTTTATCAGAAGTTTCTACGGAATACTTAGCATATTCAGAACTAGAAATTTCTTTACCGTTTGCATCCTTAATTTGGAAGAATACAGCCTTATTAGGATCTTTTACTGCAATTTTCTTTGTATCTTTAGCCTTATCAAATGATGCTTTAGTATTATCATCAATTCTAGCATCAAAGCTATTTACAACAGCCTGATCAACTGCGGTAATTGTAACTTTGTTTGGTCCAATATTTCCTTCTGGCTTACCATTCTGGTCATACTTACCTGTCTTGTATGTGATGGTTGCTTCAGCAGTATCACCAACTTTATTTAAATAAAGCTTAGATCCACTTGTATAACCATTTCCCTTGGTATCAATTGTGAAGTCATAAGTAGCATCAGATGAAGGATAAGATACTTCTTTAACAATAACACCATTAGCGTCTTTAGATACTAACTTAACTTCCGTCTCAGTAGCTGCAGGAATTGTCACATTGTCAAGACCGATAGAAGCAACCTTTCCGTCAGAAGCTACGAATGTCTTTGTGATTCCATCAAGAGTCACATCATATGTAGCAGCATCCTTTAATTCACTGAACAGAGTTAATGTAACCTTAGAAGCATCCTTAGAATCAACAGATACCTTAGATACTGGATAAACAACGTTTGTTGTCTCGTTCTTTACTACGAAATCAGTAGGCTTAAGATTCTTTGTATTACCAGTAACAGTAGCTGTAAGCTCTGTCAACTTGTTCTGTGCTACAGTAGAAAGAACATAGTTCTTAACTTCTACATCCTTAGTAGTTTCAGCTGAATCCTTACCAACGGTAATCTTAGCTGTGATTGTTGCCTTACCAGCCTTAACACCAGTTACTGTACCGTCAGCTGCTACTGTTGCAATAGAATCATCGCTTGATGTGTAAGTAATCTTAGCTCTTGAAGAATTTTTCTTAGTATTTGTTAACTTAGTTGTGCTTCCAATAGCTACTACTGAATCTCCAGATAAAGCAACGCCTACCTTAGCAACTTTCAGTGTGTAAGTAAGTTTCTTTGTCTTTGCCTTAGCATTCTTCTTTGTAGAAGTCTTGTAAGTTACCTTAACCGTAACTTTAGCGGTACCTGGCTTAACACCTGTAACCTTAATCTTCTTTGCTGCTGTCTTCTTAACAGTTGCAACAGACTTCTTGCTGCTTGTTGCAGTTACTTTAACAGACTTCCAAGACTTTGGAGTTTTAACTGTAACTGTCTTGTAGCCCTCAGAATAAACTGTGGCTTTTTTTGCGCTAAGCTTTGCTGTAGAAGCTGCCTGTGCGTTTGTAGCAGGAACTGCTGTTACAACCATAGCTGCAGCGAGAGCAAAAGCTAACACTTTTTTGCTTGATTTCATGTTTTTTCCTCTCTTTCTTTTTGACTAACTTCCATCTCTTCTACTCGTTTAACCCTGCACGTTTAAGTTCCTTCATCTTCTCTTTCAAACCGCTGCGGACGATTTTTCCAATCCAATGTTCTCGCTAATTGCCTCCACTGACCTTCCTCGGTCTTACTGTTAAGTCCATCGTCAGTTTCATCTACAGACACACAAATCATAAATGACCAGAAACTTTCGCACATCAGACGTCGGCGTAGAGTGTGATATCAACGTTGATTGTCCAGCATCAAGATCAGCAAGCTGAGGTTCCGATGACTTATATTTCTAATATGTATCTGTAATTGTAAGGTCTGTCTGGAACAAGTTCCAGTTTCCATAGCCTCGATAGTAGTTCATCACTTGTCGTACTATTTATAGTACTCTTTTAACTACTCTACGTGACAATCATACACCAAGTATTGTATCTTTGCAACACCAAAATTACATTTTATTGAAAAAATTCTTTAATATTTTCTTAAGCATTTAAGAGTTTTTTCACTTTTTTCTATTATTAAAACTATTTCACGCGTAGTTCGAGTGAAACTACGCGTGAAGATAAACAATTCTATTTAAAGTAAGCAACTCCGGATTCGAAGATCTTCATATCCTGCTCTCCGTAGATGTTCATGGCAACGGCCTCACCGCGGCGCTCGCTGTGTGCCATCTTTCCGAGTACACGTCCATCCGGACTGGTGATACCCTCGATCGCCATGTACGAACCATTGACATTCCACTCTTCATCCATGGTTGGCTCGCCGGCTTCATTGACATACTGGGTGGCAACCTGTCCGTTTGCAAAAAGCTTGTCCAGCCATTCCTTCGGAGCTACGAAACGTCCCTCTCCATGGGATGCCGGGTTGCAGTATGTTGCACCAAGCTTTGCCTGCTGCAGCCATGGGGATTTGTTTGTCACGACCTTGGTATATACCATCTTGCTGATGTGGCGGTTGATGGTGTTGTAGGTCAGTGTCGGGGAATCCGCACTCTGTGCCTGGATCTGTCCGTAAGGAACAAGTCCCAGTTTGATCAGCGCCTGGAATCCGTTGCAGATACCAAGTGCCAGTCCGTCACGTTCTGACAGCAGTCTGCTTACTGCCTCGGTCATCTTTGCATTCCGGAATGCCGTTGCAAAGAACTTTGCAGATCCTTCCGGCTCATCTCCTGCGGAGAATCCACCCGGGAACATGATGATCTGTGACTGGTTGATTGCCTTGACAAATTCATCGACAGAATCACGAATGTCTGCTGCACTCAGATTCTTGAATACTTTTACAATTGTATTGGCACCTGCACGCTCAAACGCTTTCGCACTGTCGTACTCACAGTTTGTTCCAGGGAATACCGGAATGAATACGGTCGGCTTTGCGACTTTGTTCTTGCATACATAGATATTCTTGGTATCATATACATCACTCTGCACTTTTTCCTTGCCCTCGGTTGCGCGGGTTGGGAAGACTCTTTCGAGTGTTCCGGTCCAGGCTGCAATTGCTTCCTCCATGGAAAGTGACATTTCTTTGTATACAAATTTCTGTGCATCGTTCACTTCACCGACAACAACTCCGGATGCTTCTTTTATAATAGGAAGAAACTCCTCTTTTACTTCTGCAACGATATTACCAAATCCCGGTGCAAATAATGTTTCTGCTGTGACATCCTCTGCAATGGTGACACCTAATTTGTTACCAAATGCCATCTTGCTGACTGCTGCTGCCAGACCTTTTCCGTCCAGTGCGTAGGCACTGCGGATTGCGCCCCTGCCAATCAGTTCATGGATCTTATCGTACAGCTTCATTACCTGCTCGTATACCGGCAGATCATATTCGTTCTTTTCGATGGTAAAGAGTACCAGCTTATCTCCTGCTTCTTTCAACTCTGGTGTGATGACATCTTTTTCTCTTGCCACATCAACCGCAAAAGAAACAAGTGTCGGAGGCACGTCAATATCGTTAAAGGTTCCGGACATGGAATCTTTTCCACCGATGGACGGCAGACCAAAACCGATCTGTGCATCAAATGCACCGAGCAGTGCTGCAAACGGCTGACTCCATCTCTTTGGATCTTCACTCATTCTGCGGAAATACTCCTGGAAGGTGAAGCGTACTTTCCTGTAGTCACCACCGGCGGTCACGATACGGGAAAGAGATTCCAGTACGGCATATACCGATCCGTGGTATGGACTCCAGGAGGATAAGTACGGATCAAATCCGTAGGACATCATGGTTACGGTATCGCATTTTCCTTTCAGAACCGGAAGTTTGGCAACCATGCTCTGTGTCTCGGTCAGCTGATAGCGGCCGCCGTATGGCATGTAGACACTTCCCGCACCGATGGAACCGTCAAACATCTCGACAAGTCCCTTCTGGGAACATACATTAAGATCCGCAAGCATGGCAAGCCATGCTGATTTGTTGTCGTTTTTCTGTAATGCATCTGCAACTTTCGGAAGTTCGATCTTTTTAAAGAAGTTGTCTTCCTCTTTTGGCATCTCGACTTCGACATCTGCTTCCTGATGCGCACCGTTGGTATCGAGGAATGCACGGGAAATATTGACAATGTCTTTTCCTCTCCACTCTAAGATCAGTCTCGGCTCCTCGGTAACAACTGCCACCTCGGTTGCTTCAAGGTTTTCTTCTTTTGCATAAGCAAGGAACTGCTCGACATCTTCCGGAGCAACAACAACTGCCATACGCTCCTGAGACTCGGAGATTGCAATCTCCGTTCCATCCAGACCAGCATATTTCTTCGGTACTTTATCCAGATTCACGCGCAGTCCGTCTGCAAGCTCACCGATGGCTACCGATACACCGCCGGCACCGAAATCGTTACATTTTTTGATAATATGGCTGACTTCTTCTCTGCGGAACAGGCGCTGCAGTTTACGCTCAGTCGGTGCATTACCTTTCTGTACCTCGGCACCACATACAGACGTAGACTGTGTGTTATGTGCCTTGGAAGATCCGGTTGCTCCACCGATACCGTCACGTCCGGTACGTCCGCCCAGAAGGATAATCTTATCTCCCGGATCAGAGGTCAGTCTCTGCACGGCACGTCTCGGTGCGGCACCCATGACAGCACCGATCTCCATACGTTTTGCTACATAATCCGGATGGTAAACTTCTTTGACATATCCGGTTGCCAGTCCGATCTGGTTTCCATAAGAGCTGTAACCTCTGGCTGCCTCGCGCACGATCTTCTTCTGTGGCAGCTTACCCTCAATCGTATCTTTTACGGATACGGTTGGATCTGCGGCTCCAGTCACACGCATTGCCTGATACACATAAGTTCTTCCGGAAAGCGGATCACGGATGGCTCCGCCTAAACAGGTAGCAGCACCACCAAACGGCTCAATCTCGGTCGGATGGTTATGTGTCTCATTCTTAAAGTTTACAAGCCACTCCTCTGTCTTTCCATCTACTTCCACCGGTACCACGATGGAACATGCATTGATCTCGTCAGATTCTTCCTGATCTGCAAGTTTTCCTTCTTTTTTCAGACGTTTCATGGCAAGCAGTGCCAGATCCATCAGGCAGACAAACTTGTCATCGCGTCCCGCATACAGTTTCTTGTGGGTATCCAGATATTCTTCGTAAGTCTTTTTGATTGGTGCCTGGTAAAATCCTTCATCAAACTTCACATTTTTCAGTTCTGTCGAGAAGGTGGTATGACGGCAATGGTCACTCCAGTAAGTATCAAGCACGCGGATCTCTGTCACGGACGGATTCCGCTTCTCGGTATTTTTGAAGTAATTCTGGATATGTAAGAAATCCTTAAAGGTCATGGCAAGATTTAAAGAGCTGTACAGTTCCTTTAAGTGTGCTTCTGCCATGTCGATAAATCCGTCGAAAACTGCCACGTCTGCCGGCTCATCGAAATTCTGTACGAGGGTATCCGGCTTGTCCATACCGGTCTCACGGGAATCTACCGGATTGATACAATACTTTTTGATCGCCTCTAACTCATCCTCTGTGATGTCACCCTTGATCACATAGGTCGTCGCGCTGCGGATGATCGGCTCCTCATCCTCATTTAAAAGCTTCACGCACTGCTCTGCGGAATCCGCTCTCTGGTCGAACTGTCCCGGCAGGAATTCTACGGAAAATACGTTTCCGCCTTCTGCGTCAAAGTTCTCCTCATAAATATCATCCACTGGCGGCTCGGAAAATACCGTCTGCAATGCCTTCTGGTAAGTGGCATCCGATACATTTTCCACATCATAACGGATCAGAACACGCACCTGATCTGCAGCGATTCCGAGATAATGCTTTACCTCATGTTTTAATTCTTTTGCCTTTACGGCAAAATCCGGTTTCTTTTCTACGTACACACGACGTACATTGCCCATTGGATTTACCTCCTTCTTTTGCGAAACGGAATGCCCCCTGCATTTGGGGGCATTCTATTGATCTTTATGTTATTGTATCATGGGTTGACAATTAAGTAAAATTAATATCGCTTACGATATCTATTACCTGTTCTTATGAAATTACTGTGCGGTAATTGCACTGTCCGTTACAACGCCCGGAGTGTCCGGTTCCGGCTGATCCGGCTGATCGGTACCCGGGTTTGGATTTACAAAATTAATCTTTACTTTCAGCTTTCTGGATTTATTTCCTGCCGTATCTTTGACATATACGGTCACGCTATAAGTTCCATAGGTTCCTCTTTCCATAGCGGTAACTGCCTTATGTGCTTCTCTGGCATCCACGAAAACATATTTTGACGCAAGTTTTTTGCCCAGATCTTTTGCCACTACATCTGCCTTAATTGCAGAAACCAGTTTTTCTTTGGAAACGGCTTTATTGTAGGTCAGTGTCTTTCGCTTCAGGCTGATGGATGGTGCTTTCGTATCTTTTACGGTAATTACGATGCTCTTTTGGGTCTTGTTTCCTTTGGCATCTTTTGCGGTGTATGTAATCTTATATTTTCCGGTCTTTGCCGCATTGACTTTTCCGGAAACGGTAAATTTAAGTGTCTTACCTCTGTAATCGGTAGCTTTCACACCCTTTTTCAGATCTACTTTGCTGTTTGTTCTCTCGATGGTTTTATTCTTGATTCCCTTAATCGTCGGGCGAAGTTTCAGCCATGGATTTCTCGGATCCGGATCGGTCGGATCCCATCCGCGGTACGGACTGTTTACATCAATACGGATCGGGGTAGGCTTGCCCAATGGTCCCGGATCTTTGCTGTCATAGATGGTTACTTTGGTTCCTACCGGGCAGTTGTCATAGATCCACTTGGCATCTTCCACATTCAGACGGACACATCCGTGGGATGCCGTCTGTCCCAGACGGTTATAAGAATTGTATGCCAGCCTGCTCGGATCCTGTGAACTGTAAAACACAGAGTGGAACAGCACACCACCGTGAATACGGCTGCAATACTGTCCGTACACACCGCCCATAAGTGTATGCCAGCGGTATTTTGCCGGAATCGAAAATGTTCCTGTCGGGGTGGCATTGTTGACACCGACAGAGCAGGCAAATGCTTTGACCGGTTTGGTATATTTGCCTTTGGAATCAAGTGCATATACGGTCACACAGTTCTGCTGACGATTGATTTTAATGTAATATGGCAGTTTTGCTGCTTGAGTTGTAACGGGTGTTCCTGCGAACACAAGCAGCATGAGTGCCGCCATCAATCCGCATAAGGTTTTCAAAATTCCCTTTTTCATGATAATCTCCTTTTCTCTCCTTTGTGAAAGGTATATAATATATCCTATACTATACTATACTACTGAGGATATGATCGATGGATATCAATTATGAATTATACAAGGTTTTCTATTATGTTGCAAGCTCTCTCTCATTTTCGGATGCAAGTAAGAAGCTGTTTATCTCCCAGTCAGCGGTAAGCCAGTCTATCAAAACATTAGAGCGCAAGCTGGGACAGCCGCTTTTTATCCGCAGCACAAAAAAAGTGCAGCTGACTCCTGCCGGTGCTCTGCTTCTGAAACATGTGGAACCTGCCATGAATCTGATCTCACGCGGCGAAAGCCAGCTTTTAGAATCCGGCTCTCTTGGTTTAGGACAGCTGCATATCGGTGCCAGCGACACGATCTGCCGCTATTTTCTGCTGCCGTATCTGCAGAAATTCCATCGGAAATTCCCGGATGTTCCGATTAAAATCACCAATGCCAGCTCGATGGGCTGTGTAGACCTGTTAGAGCAGCGCCGGGTAGATCTGATTATCACAAATTTTCCAAACCCGCATCTGAATCCTTCCTATATTCAGAAAACGGTTGGCTCTTTCTCGGATGTGTTCGTCGCCAATCCGGCATATTTTGATCTGGCGGACCGCATCGTTCCTTTCTCGGAGCTTGGCACCTATCCTCTCATGATGTTAGACCGCAAGAGCACAACGAGTGAGTTTCTGCACCACATTTTCCTGCAGCATCAGCTGGAACTGCTGCCTCAGGTAGAGCTCAGCAGCAACGATCTGCTCATTGACATGGCCCGCATCGGTCTTGGAATTGCTTTTATCCCGGATTTTTGTCTGAAACACAAGCCGGAGGATCTCTTCCTCGTCCGCACGCAGGAAACGATCCCGCAGCGGCAGCTGGTGGCTTCGTTAAACCCTACCCTTCCGGTTTCTGCCTCCACCGAAGAGTTTTTAAAGCTCCTCCCGGACGTCTGACCAGAACCGGCTCACTTCTTCCCGCAGCTGCGGCAGACCACAGACGCTTCTCTTTTCCCATTCTCTCGGAAAAAGCGCTCCGTATTCGCGCTGCAGGAAACGTTCATCCAGCAGAAGGATCACGCCGCGGTCCTCGCTGGTCCTGATCACGCGCCCTGCCGCCTGCAGGACTTTATTCATTCCCGGATAGCGGAACGCATAGTCAAATCCGGACAATCCCCGCTCATCATAATAATTCTTTAAAATTTCACGTTCATCGCTGACCTGCGGAAGTCCGGTTCCCACGATGATGGCACCGATCAGCCGGTCGTTTTTCAGATCAATGCCTTCCCCGAAAATTCCCCCCATCACACAGAACGCAACGAGTGTCCCCTGGCGCTCTTTTTCAAATTCTTCCAAAAACGCTTCTCTTTCGTGTTCTTTCATATTACTATGCTGCATCAGAATCTCGCACGAATCGGCCGCCTTCCCGGCAAAGACCTCATATACATCCTGCATCAGCCGGTAAGACGGGAAAAACACCATGTAATTTCCCTGCTGTGCTTCTGTGACTGCACCGATATAGTCCGCGATTTTTTCGTATTCTTTTCTGTTCCTCCGCGTATATTTTGTGCTCACATCCCGGCCAAATGCGAGAAGTCTCTGTGTCTGGGCAAACGTACTCTGCGCATAAATGGCATAGTTATCCTTGTCCGTGGAAAGTAGCCGCTTGTAGTATCCGATCGGCAGGAGCGTTGCGGAGAAAAAGATCGTGGAATTGCTTTTATCGATGCATTTCTGCAGATTGACCGACGGATCTACGCAAAAGAGCCGGATCCGGAACTGACCTTCCTCCGTCATCTGGCTGTAGATCACGTAATGGTCATCCACCAGATCATAGATATTCAGGAAATTGCGCAGCGCAAAGTAAAAATCCAGCACCGTTTTCTTCTCCGGAAATTCCCGCGGTTTTTCCAAAAATTCATCCATCTGGGAGGCCAGCCGCATAAGGTGGAAGGTCAACGTTCCCACACTGTCCAGAATCTGGTAGTGCTCACACTCACGTTTCATTTCCAGCATGGCTTTGTTGCATTTGTCCAGGATACGGCAGATCGTACGGCTGTGCGCTTTCATGATCCGCTTCACTGCAAGCACGTCTTCTTTGTACAGATCGGCACTGTACATCTCCCTGCTGCGATCCACGAGGTTATGTGCCTCATCCACCAGGAACAGATAGTCTCCCTTTATCCCCTCCTGAAAAAAGCGTTTCAGATATACATTCGGATCGAATACGTAATTGTAATCACAGACAATATTGTCTGCCCAGGTTGCCACATCCAGACTCATCTCAAACGGGCACACCTGATATTCTTTCGCCTGCGCTAAAACCTCCTCTCTGGTAAACAGGTTGGATTTCTGCAAGAGATCAAACACCGCATCGTTCACCCGGTCAAAATGCCCCTTTGCATATGGACAGTTTACCGGGTTGCAGTCCATCTCTTCACACAGGCAGAGTTTTTCTTTTGCTGTGATCTGGATGACTTTGGCACGGTATCCCTGTTCTTCCAGCAGTGCGAACGTTTCTTTTGCCACAGTTGCTGTGATGGTCTTTGCCGTGAGATAAAAGATCCGGTCTGCCAGCCCTTCTCCCACTGCTTTTACCGCCGGAAAGATTGTGGAAATTGTTTTGCCCACTCCGGTCGGTGCCTCGATAAACAGGTTCTTCCCCCGCAGAATGGTGCGGTAAACATCGGCAACCAGCTTCTTTTGTCCCTGCCGGTAGGGAAATGGAAACTCGAGTGTATGAATACTCTCCTGCCGCTGTTTTTTCCATGCGATCTGCCAGTCTGCCCATTTCCGATAATCTTCGATCAGATGGCCAAACCACACGGTCAGTGTCTCAAATGTATAAATCTCCCGGAAATACCGGATTTCCTCGGTATCCAGATTGCAGTAGGTCATCTGCACGCCGATCCGCTCCAGACGGTTCTGTTTCGCATAGATATATGCATAGCACATTGCCTGGGCTTTATGCACGTAGACCGGCTGTTCCATTGCCGCAACGTTTCTATATACACCCTTGATCTCATCGATGAAGCTGATTTCTTCTTCCGGAGGGATTTCCGCCGCAAACTCCATCTCCGGTTGCAGCACAGACTCCGTCGCAGCCGGCAGATCCGGCTGAAATTTTCCATAGGCGATTCCGTCTGCACGTCCTTCCACGACCAGTACGTAATCGTTGGCTTTCCATTCAATTTTCAGCGGTACTTCCGCCTGATAGGAGGCGTCCATGCTTTTTTGAATTTTCCGGTGGATACGGCTGCCTTCCATCATGGCTTCCGCGCTGGCCATTTTTCCTGCACGGTTATCGATATCTCCTCCACGGAAAATAAACTCTACCAGATTTCTCACAGATATATGTAATTCCTGCATGTACACCTCCTTTCTCCCGCGGGTATTTTCCTGTTGTATGAAGCGGGTTTTTATTTGTTCCATTATTTTACAATAAAAAGCCCCGCTCCGGAATACGGAGCGGGACTTAAAGTTCCATAGTCACGATATAATAATTGTATTATGCCACTGCAAATTTAGCAACTACGTTTTCGAAATTTTCATTCTTTCCACCGTAGCAAACCTGAAGATTCTTTTTTACGCCAAGTCCAATCATACCAAGCAATGACTTTGCATCAATGAATGTTCTGTCACATTTTACATCAATATCAAAATCACAACCACCTGCTGCACGTACAAAATCCTTAACTTCATCCATATCTGATAACCGAATTACTTTAACAGTTTCATACATAATCCAACACCTCTTTCTACCTTTAAACAACATACTTTTATTATCATCCCCAAGTTTAGAAAAGATTATGCCACTTTTTTTCTCATCTGTCAAAGTTATGCAAACTTCGCATTTCTCCGGTTTTTCCTGCATAATGACGGTAATCGCGCAACCGTTTCCATCAGATTCTTACCGTTTTTTTTCGTGTATTTATATTTATACCTGCTATCTTATGCAATTTCTCCAAAAAATTGCCTTTCCAATCACCAAAACAAGCATTTTTTGATGAAAACTATTTTTATCAAAGTGGTTTCCCACTTTTTTTCAGAATATCCACATATAATTCTCCGATCGGACTGACCTTTATCCCTTTGTGCCGGATATAGCCAATCCGCATCTTTTCGCTCTCTGCCAGCGGCACTGCCGCATAATCATTTCCATTTAATTCTTCACAGATAATCCCGGAACAGAGCGTATAACCATTCAGCCCAACCATCAGATTCAGCATGGTCGCCCGGTCATCCGCATGGATCATCTTCTTATATTCATAGGTACTTTTCATCTCTTCGGCAAAATAAAAGGAATTATTTTTCCCCTGTTCGAACACAAGACATGGATATTCCTGCAGTTCTTTCATGGAAATTACATCCCTTTGTGCCAGCGGATGTCCTTTCCACAGATATACATAGGTGTCACAGGTAAACAGTTCTTCAAAAACCACATCATTTTCCTTGAAAAGTTTCTGGAGTACTGCTTCATTAAATTTGCTCAGGAAAAGAATCCCCAGCTCACTTTTCATGTTACGCACATTTTCGATTACCTGATTCGTCTGTGTCTCATGCACGGCAAATTCATATTCTTCCATTCCCACCGCCTTGACCACTTCCACAAATGCCTTGACCGCAAAGGTATAATGCTGCATAGACACGGAAAATTTCTTTTTGGATGCAGACGAAATATAACGGGATTCCAGTAAATGATACTGCTCCACGACCTGCTTGGCATATCCGATAAATTCCTCTCCCTCTGGTGTAAGCACGATTCCCCGGTTGGACCGGATAAAAATGGTGATTCCTGCTTCTTCTTCCAGTTCGCGCACAACCGCAGACAGATTGGGCTGTGAGACAAACAATTTTCGGGATGCTTCGTTCATGGAGCGGCTTTCTGCAATCGTAATTACCTGATGTAACTGCTGTAGGGTCATATGTCTTACCTCTTTTCCTTAAGCAAATGATCTGTTATATACCGGACAAGGATCTGAAGTATCCATGCAATCACAATGGAACTGCATACCAGCACCAGTTCGTAACGCAGATGGCATGTATGAAATGCTGCTCCCTTCATAAATTTTCGTATGGTAACATGTACCAGATACAATTCCAGCGAATGAGCACCAAACCATTCCAGTATTCTTATAACCGGGCGCATAGATAACTGGGAAAAGATCCAGGCAATTCCCGCACAACATGAGATATTAAAAATTCCGGTCACATACCTTGCAAAAATAGGAGATCCACTTGGAAGCATGGTGAGCAAATAGCCGGATAACGCAAAAAGAATCAACCATTTCCAATAACTTTCCCTTTTTTCATAACTGGATCTGCCATAAAAACAGCCCGCTATAAAAACAGGCAGACGAAGCAAAGCAATATTCACATTTCCAAACATATCTTTCTCATATAATGCAATTACAAGTGCTAATACTGTAATAGCACTTACAATAGAAAGCAGACGGATCTCTCCATCTATTGCGTCCCGTGCGCTATCCACAATCTGAAAGATATAGGGATAAATCAGGTAGCATAACAGCATAAGTCCAATATACCAGTAAAGCCTGTCTCCATCACTGAAAAATGTGATAAATGTGAAGTCTTTTATGGCTTCTCCCCATCCTGTTTTATCTACACAGACATCCAGTAAAATATAAGAGGGTGCGGCTACGATGCAATAAGGAATCAGAATTCTTTTTAATCTTCTTATGTAAAAGCTTCTAACATCTGATCTTTTTTTCATGGAATAGTATAACCCCAGACCAGAAAAGAATAAAAAAGCATCCACACTTGATGATGAAATATATCTCCAAAAGAAGGAAATCCAGCCACTAAAATGATAGGAGTAATAATGACAGTCATCCGTAAAATGAAAAACTATAATCAATATGATGGATATTCCCATTAACGCACCTCGATATTGCGAAAGCACGCTGTTACTTGTTTTTCTCATATATATTCTCCTCTATAAAAATTTAATTTAAATTACTATAAATAAAAAAACACCTAAACAGGTGTTTTTAAAGAACAGGGGATGAGAGAATCGAACTCCCACCAAAGGTTTTGGAGACCCCTATCATACCATTTGACCAATCCCCTATGTAAATTCTTTTGAAAAATTTCTTTTACTGTTGCAATTATACATATAAAAGCAACGATTGTCAAGGCTATTGTGCAATTATTATAAATAATTTTGCCTACATTACTGAAAATTAGTGTCAACAGTAACATGCAGAGCGGAGATGGAGGGATTTGAACCCTCGCACCGGTTGCCCGGTCTACCGCATTTCGAGTGCGGACCCTTCAGCCACTTGGGTACATCTCCGGATTAATATCAGAAAACAGTTCTGTATATATTCAAATCTGTATATATTCCGGAACTGTTACTTATTATATAAGGAATTAACGGAAAGGTCAATTCTTTTTTATTGACGAATTCTTCTCTCTGTAATAAGATAATAGCAAAATGCAGTTATTTATTCTTGGTATTTCTGTGACTGGGTAAATATGAAGCTTATATATTTCATATCAGTTAATAGATATGTGTGATGTTCAGAAAGGTAAATGACTGTCAGAAAGTAGAATAGGATGACAATCATGACAGATAAGAAGAAAACAATTCTGGAGGCAGTGGAGAAGCTGACAGATAATTATCGCAAAGAAGATCTTTTTCTTGGAAAGGACAGAGACCGTCTTCCAAATAAGAAAGAGATTATTAACTTTATTAAAGATATGAGATCTATTATTTTTCCGGGATACTTCAGCGTAGACTCCAGTGCGAAGATGTTTCCGGAGCATTATGTGGCATATCGTTTAAATGACCTGTATGACTGCTTACAGGAGCAGATCGAGGTGGCATTTCTGTATCAGGGAGAGCCAGAGCAGCAGGCAAAAGACCATGCAGAGCAGATTACAGAGAGATTTTTTGCCAGCGTACCGGAGATTCAGTCCATGCTCCTGACAGACTTACAGGCGGGCTTTGATGGTGACCCGGCTGCCAAGAGTAAGGAGGAGATTATTTTCTCTTATCCTGGATTTTATGCAATTTATGTATACAGACTTGCACATGTCCTCTATCGTGAGGAAGTGCCATTTATCCCGAGAATCATGTCAGAGTATGCGCATGGTTATACCGGAATTGATATCAACCCGGGTGCCACGATCGGAGAATATTTCTTTATTGACCATGGTACAGGTGTTGTAATCGGTGAGACCACAGAGATTGGAAAGAATGTAAAACTTTATCAGGGTGTGACACTTGGTGCACTTTCCACCCGTCAGGGACAGTTACTTGCCAATGTGAAGAGACATCCGACCATCAGAGATAATGTGACAATTTATTCTAATTCTTCTGTACTGGGCGGTGAGACAGTGATCGGAGAGAATACCATTATCGGTGGTAACACATTCATCACAGAATCTATCCCTGCAAATACTAAAGTCAGCGCAAAGAGTCCTGAGCTTGTAATCAAGAAACCGAAAAGCGCAGTAGAAGCTACGAATGTGTGGGATTGGGAGAATTGATAATCTATACCAAATAAACTTTAAATAGGTTATTTGTTGGAGAGTTGTATAGGTCAGATGGATTGTAAATATCTGTCTGATCTATAGCAATTTCAGAAAATAATGCGAATTATATGCTATTTTGATTGTGAGTTGCAAAGATAAGGAGTTAGTCATAGGATTATGAGCAAATTTCTGTAATTTTTGAAGTAGCTGGAATGAGGTACAGCCTTGTTTTTTACCTGAAATTGTGCATACTGTTAAAAAAATAGAAAAAATTCAAAAATAGTGTTGACAAATGAAGTTTCATCATATATACTAATCTTCGTTGATGCGACAGAGATGCACAGACAACAAGCTGTGCGGGTGTAGTTCAATGGTAGAACACCAGCCTTCCAAGCTGGATACGTGGGTTC
>OOCN01001332.1_pt1 | contig 16656 bp, 18 predicted proteins | sample 1671361 | NCBI WGS metagenome assembly OOCN01 (sample SAMN06348149, study PRJEB24527) | human gut metagenome | biome: human gut; feature: ankylosing spondylitis patient; material: feces | host: Homo sapiens | place: China | collected 2015-10
CATAGCGTTCACACAGCTGTTTCAAGGTACTACGCAGATAGCTCAGGCTGATTTGGGTGAAATGTTGATTCGTCACTTTGCCCAGTTTTAGTCCTCGTTTGAAATCTCGATTATAACCGCAAACAATGGTCCCTATCTGATGGTCAATGCAGAAATTAACAATGTAACGGGCTGTCTTGCGGAGGATGTCCTGCATCCGGAAATGGCGTTTCTTCGCTAACTGACAGAGCTAGAAACTGTGATAAACAAAAAAATGCCGATAGTTATTACAACTATCGACATCTTTCGTCTACATCTCTTCGCTATATAGTTATGACTTCACAATGCAAAAAGTCTGGAATGTTTTCCAGTGTTTAACCAATAATATCATGAATTGGGATTTCATTCCAAAGTTAAGTTCAGTTTTCTTCCTTCTCTTCATCCTCATCGACAATGACGCTGAGGATGTTGGCTTTGGTATCGATGATGCGGCTCAGGGAGCGGTCGTATTTCCGGACGGCCAGAGCCGAGACGATGAGTCCGGCGATGCCGCCGACGACGGCACCGGCAGTATGGCCTATGATGAGATAGCCTAAAAGGGCCGTGATGAGCAGCATGGCGACGGGCAGGATGAAGCAGACAAAGGCACCGGAAATGAGGTGCGAGTCATCGACTTCATAGTGGACGTGGTCGCCTTCGGCAGCGCCGATGGAATTATAGGCCAGAAGCTTGACGTGATCCGCTGCGGCGCAGACACTGCAGGCCACATAGAGCGAATCGCGGCTGACCCGTACTTTCGCCAAGCCATTATCCTTGATTTCTTCGACAAAACCTTCACCAAAACGCATATCTTATGCCCCCTTCCGAATTAGTAATCAATAATAATTATTTTTTTAATTTGATTATATCATAATATACGTTATTAATCAAGTGTAGGCTGATTGCATCTCATCACTTGAGGAGTTAGCAGTTAGTGGTTCGTAGCTAGGGGCTAGGGGTTAGGGGCTAGCGGCTAGCGGCTGGAGGCTAGTAGCTGGCGGCTGGTAGCTGGCGGCTGGTGGCTAACGGCTACCGCTCACTCAGCAGGCCCCGGACGATGTGCTTGCGGCAGGACTGGTAAACGAAGGTCAGGACGATGGCCGTGACCAGCCAGCTGACCGGGTAGGCCGCCATGAGGACCAGGAAGTCGCGGTGAGCGGCAAATACGGTGTACAGCCAGGTGATGCGGACGCCGCAGATACCGACCAGGACGACGACAGCCGGCGGCAGGGAATATCCATAGCCGCGCAGGGATCCGGAGATGATGTCGATGATGCCATTGAGGTAGAACGTCCCGGCTACGTAAAAGAGGCGCTTCGTCCCCAAGGCGACGACGTTCGGGTCGCCGTTGAACAGGCGGATGAGTTCCGGCGAAAAGAAGAGGACCGGCACGGTGACGACCAGGAGGAACGCCGCTTCGACGCCAAAGGCGATTTTGGTGATGTGGAAGCAGCGGCGCAGGTTGCGGGCGCCGTAGTTCTGGCCGACGAAGGTCGTCGTCGCCTGGCTGAAGCCGTTGACGAAACAGTAGATATTGCCTTCGATGATGAAGGCCGCAGCCGACGCTGCCATGGCTTCCGTCCCCAGGCTGTTCAGGGCCGACTGGATGAGGACGTTGGACAAGGCAAAGACCATGCCCTGGATGCCGGCAGGCAGGCCGATGCGGATGATGTGATGCAGTTCTTCCCGGGAAAAGCGCATGTGATGGCGTTCCAGGCGGATGCGGTCCGTCGTCCGGCACAGCAGGACCAGGAGGATGAGCGAATTGACGGCAAAGGCGATGACCGTCGCCCAGACGACGCCGGCCAGGCCGAAATCAAAGACCAGGACCGACAGCAGGTCGAGGACGATATTGACGATATTGGCTGCGACCAGGCTGTACAGCGGCGTCTTGCCATCGCCGCAGCTGCGGAAGATGGCCGCCTCGAAGTTATACAGCGACAAAAAAGGCAGGCCCAGCAGGAAGATGCGCAGATACTGTTCGGCCATATCGTAGACGTCTGGCGGCACTTCCAGGACCCAGAAGGCCGGATAGACGATGAGTTCGCCGATGACGGCCAGCAAGGCCCCCAGTCCAAAAGACATCAAAATAGCCGTCTGGACCGTCCGTTCCACTTTATCGTCGCGGCGGGCACCGAGATACTGGGCAATGGTGACATTAGCCCCCAGGGAAATCCCCATGAGCAGCATGACCAGGATGCCGATGACAGGCATATTGTTGCCGACAGCAGCCATGGCGCTCTTGCCGACAAAACGTCCCAAAATAAAGACGTCGGCACTGTTGAAGAGCTGTTCAAATAAGCCCATGAGGCCGATCGGCATGGCAAAAAAGAACAACTTGTCGGCAATAGAGCCGTGCAGCATATCCATGCCGCGGCGGCCCTTATTTTGTGTATTTTCCATAATTATGATTACCTCTCGTTCTCGTGAATGATGCTTTCTTCCCTTAGTATAGCATAAAAGAGCTTGCCGCACATGCGACAAGCCCTTTTAAGTGGTTAGTGGCTAGTGGTTAGTGGTTAGCGGATGGCTAAAAATTTGAAATCATCTTCTACAAACTCCGTACTACAAACTATATATGTCAATCGTGGCGGATGAGGAGCTGGATGTTTTCTTTTTTATAGGTCGTATAGATGCTTTTGATGAACTGGTGCTTGAGGACGGCTTCGTCGACGATGTTGCGGATACGCAGGACGACTTTGAAGGAAATGCCGTATTCCCCCATCTGGTCATAGCGGACGAGGGGCTCGAAGCCGGTGACGCCGTATTCACTGTGGTCGAGGATGTGCCGGGCCACGCCGAGGGTGACGTCTTCGACACGCTGCAGGTCATTGTCATAGGTAATGGTCAAGGGAATGGAAATGGTACATTCTGCCAAAGGCTGTTCGTAGTTGGTCAGCGTCGCCGTGGCAATGCTCTTGTTGGGGACGATGACCATATTCCCCGTCGCCGTGCGAATCGTCGTATTACGCCAGTTCATATCGACGACGCGGCCGGCTTCGCCGCTGGACAGGCGGATGTAATCGCCCATGTGGACCTGTTTCGATACCAGCGTCGTAATGCCGGAAAAGAGGTTGGCCAGTGTATCCTGCAAGGCCAGGGCCGATGCCAGGCCGCCAGGGCCGATGCCAGGCCGCCGGCGCCGAGAGCTGTCAGGAGCGGCGAAATGGAAATGCCATAGGAACTGAGGATGAAAAGGATGCCCACCATGTAGACGCCCAAATCGACGACGGTCGTCAAGATGGATGTCGTCGCCGCTTTATCACCGCTCTTGGACAACTTGTCCTTCAAAAAAGACGATGCCGTATGGGCACAGAAAAAAGTCACCGTAATGATGACGACGCTGTGATAATGGTAGGATAGGCCACGCTGGACGAAATCAGGCAGATTCAGGATATCCTTGGTCAACTGGATGCCCATGAGGATGCCCATCAGAGTCGGCATGAAACGGAAGATATTGCGCCAGCTGTCGCGCGGGATTTTCGTCACGCGGCTCAGCACTTCGATGACGATCCGGAAGACGCCGTGCAGGATGACAATGCCAATGAAGATGAATAAAAAAAAGCTAGGAAATGAACGTGCGGCCCGCCATATTCCATTTCATAGGAAAAAGTATTCACAATGGATTCCATAAAAAAAGCCTCCTCCGAAGCAATAAATCTAAAATAATAATGATTTATTATACTCCGGAGAAGGTACTACCACAATATGGCAACGGTTACAGTTTCATGTCATTTTGGGCATGAAACCTTTGTTGTAAGGCCCTTTCAAAAGTCGTATACTAAAGAAAATCCATACCCTAGGAGGAAACCCATGGAAATACGGACACTGCAATACTTCCTGGCCGTCGCCAGGGAACAGAATATGACCGGTGCAGCCAATATGCTGCATATCACACAGCCGACGTTGTCCCGGCAGATGGCCGATCTGGAAAAGGAATTGGGCAAGCAGCTTTTCATCCGGACCAACCGCAGTACACTGCTCACGGAAGAAGGCATCCGCCTGCGCCAGCGGGCCGAGGAAATCGTGTCCCTCGTCCAGCAGACGAAAGCTGAAATCAGCGACGACCAGCCGGAACTGACGGGCTGTATCCGCATCGGTGCCGGCGAAACACCAGTCATGCACTTCCTAACCGACACCTTTGCCAAACTGCAGCGGAAACATCCGGGCATTACGTGTGAACTCTTTACGGGTAACGCCGATACGGTCGAAGAGAAACTCTCCCGCGGCCTCATCGACTTCGCCCTCTTCATCGAGCCTTTCAATCCGGAAAAATACGAATTCCTGCGTCTGCCTGAAAGCAACCGGGTCGGCATCATCACCCGCAGCGATACGCCCTGGGCCCGGCTGCCAGCCATCACGGCCGACACTCTGAGCCAGATTCCCCTGCTCGTCTCGTCACGGACTGCTACGGCAACCTTCGATATCCGTCAGTGGTCGCAAGGAAGCGTAACGGCCGAAGACTTGAAGGTCGTCGGAAAATTCGACCTCATCGCCAATGCGGCCCAGCTCATCCGGACGGGCATTACCAGTGCCCTCGGCATCGACGAGCTCTTCCAGCTCCATACGCCGGACCTGGCCTTCGTCCCCCTGAAACCAGCCGTCACCTTCTCGTGTCTCGTGGCCTGGAAAAAATACCAACTCCTGTCACCGGCGTGCGAAGCCTTTTTGAAGGGCCTGAAAGAAGAAATCCATTGGCAAGGAAAGGACTGATTCGGATGTTAGATTTACGGGTACTCAATTATTTCCTCACCGTCGCCCGCGAAGAAAGTATCACCCATGCTGCCGAGGCACTGCACCTATCCCAGCCGACGCTGTCGCGGCAGCTGCGCGACATGGAAGAGATGCTGGGAAAAGAACTGATGATTCGCGGCCCCCGGCGCATTACGCTCACCGAAGAAGGCTTATTCCTGAAAAAGCGGGCTGAAGAAATCCTCTCCCTGGCCAGTCATACGGAAGAGGAACTGCGCAGCGACGACACCGAACTGAACGGGACCATCCGCATCGGCTCGGCCGAATCGGACAGCGTCCGCTTCCTCATGCACGCCGCCCATGACATCCAGGCCAGGTATCCCCACCTGCATTTCCATATCACCAGCGGCGATGGTCAGCAGATGATGGAACTCCTCGACAAGAGCCTCATCGACATGGCTGTCGTCTATGGCCACGTCGATATGGATAAATACGAAGTCCTCCCCTGCCCAACTGTCGACCGCTGGGGCCTCCTCCTGCGCCGCGATAACCCGCTCTCGCAAAAAGAAAAAATCACCCCGCAGGACCTGTGGGATGAAAAACTCATCGTATCCAATCAGGTCCTGCAGGATGACAATCAGGCAGACAGGCTGCGAGTCTGGCTGAAAAAGCCCTTCGCTGACCTGCATATCAGCGCCACGTACAACCTGGCCTATAATGCGTCCCTCATGGTCCGCGAAGGGCTGGGGTCCTGCATCATGCTGGAAAAGATCATCCGTGTCCCGGAAGACGATGATACCCTCTGTTTCCGCCTCCTGGACCCGCCCCTTTCGGACAGGCTGCTCATCGCCTGGAAGCGTTTTCAGCTGTTCCCCAAAGGGACGCAGCAATTCATCCAGCTTTTAAAGCAGGAAAAGGATGCGCTGGAACCTATAGATTGAGGCTCTGGACCCACTGCTGGACCGTACTTTCCGACACATTGGACGGGAAGCGTTTACCTTCCAGCCAGTTGCCCGTACCAGCCATCTGCTGCAGCTGTCTGCCGCTGTCGCCGAGGCCGGAGCTGGCCGACGTGGCAAAGGGGATGACCGTCTTGCCACTGAAGTCATTGTGTTTGACGAAAGTATCTACCGGCCAGGCAGCGATCCCCCACCAGATAGGATATCCGATGAAGACCGTATCGTAGCCTTCCCAGTTGTCTGCCTTATCCTTGACCAGAGGGATGTCGCGCAGGCTGGCATCATCGTGTTCGCGATAGACGCGGCTGTCCCGGTTATTGTAGTCCAGATCCGCTTCCGTATAGTCCTGGGCCGGTTTCAGTTCCATAACGTCGCCGTTGGTCGCTTTGGCAATGTAATTGGCTACATTCTTGGTATGACCGCCAGCCGAATAATAGACGACCAGCGTCTTGCCATTGCCCTTGGCCGGGGCCTGGGCCGCCGCATCCGTCTTTTTTGAGGCGCTGGAAGACGCATCGGCGCCGTTCGTATTGCCACAGGCAGCCAGGCCCAGGACCATGAGACTGCTCAGGGCAAGCATTAAAACTTTCTTCATCATCTGCTTTTTACCTCCTGATTATTTCAAATAGAGACATTTACTCCCCGTAGACTTCCTTGGCATAGCCGAAGGCCGCCCAGGCCTTGGGCCAGCCGCTGTAAAAGGGGAGAAATCCGATTCCCGCCAGGACCATGAGCCCGGCCGCTAAGAAGTGCTTACGGAAGGGCATCATAATCGGCCTCCGCTACGGCTTCACACCATTCCGTACTCGTATCAGTCCCGTCGACTTCAATGGCCAGATGCTGGAAGGCACTGTCCTTGGCAGCACCGTGCCAATGCTTGACGTTGGCCGGGATGTGGACGACATCACCGGCGAGGAGGGCCTGGGCCGGTTTCCCCCATTCTTGATACCAGCCACGGCCGGCCGTGACTAACAGCATCTGACCGCCGCCCTGGCTGGCATGGTGGATGTGCCAATGATTGCGGCAGGCCGGTTCAAAAGTGACATTGCCGACGACGACCTGTTTTAGGGACAACATGTTCAAATAACTGGTGCCATCAAAATACTGGGCATAGTCGACGTTTTCTCCGCCCATGGCAAAGGGGCTCGTCTGCTTGATTTCTTCTAAAGTCATTTTCTTTCGTCTCCTCTTTTTCGTAACACATATAAGAAATAATCCAGCCGGTCCAGCTGAAGCTGTTTGTCATGAATAGCATCGAGCAAGTACCGGCGATGGCGCTGCAGGCACGACAACTGCTCTTCCTCGGGCAGGGCCTCATACTGTTCGATAAAAGCCGCCGAACAACCGGCATCGATCAAATTCTGCCAAACCTTCCCTTCCATCATCGACCTCCTCTCTCCTTGCTTACTACGCCTTTATCTTAACAGACGGCCAGGGGAATGTAAAACGCTTATATTTCATGTCTGGATATGTGTTTTTCGTATGGCAATGTAGGGGCCGTCCCAAAGGGCGGCCCGCGTGGCTCGTGGCTTGTGGCTCGTGGCTAGGGGCTAGTGGCTCCTCCACGAAGGTTTATGCCATCATGCGAGATTCCTTTGGCTCTATAGTTTGTAGTACGGAGTTTGTAGTTTGTAGATGATGGCTTTAAATTAAAAAACATTCACTAAAAACTACAAACTGCAAACTTAGTACTCAAAAAAGAGCTATCGCCTAAGCGATAGCTCTTTTTTATGTACAACTCTTATTCAGCTGTTGTGTTGTTGACAACCTGTTTGCCTTTATAGTAGCCGCAAGTCGGGCATACATGATGAGGCATCATTGCTTCGTGGCACTGCGGGCATTCTACGTAGCCCGGTGCGGTCAATTTCCAGTTTGCGCGACGCATCTTCTGACGAGTCTGGGATAATCTGTTCTTCGGTACTGCCATGTTCTGCACCTCCTTAAATCACATGGTACGTTATTTCTAGCGCTTTTCTTTGGATCGCAACAATTGAGCCAGGCCTTCGAGTCTTGGGTCAATCTTGTCGGTAGGACAACTACAGGGTCCGTCGTTCAGGTTTGCACCGCACTGCGGACAGAGTCCTTTGCAGTCTGGCCGGCACAAAACCCTCATTGGCTCGCTGAGGATCAACGTTTCTCTAATTGTCTCCGTCAAATCGATGTACTCCCCATTATAGGGCAATACGTCCTCGGGAAGCTCTGCTTCCGTACCATAGACTTCAGACAGTGTTTCCTTCCGATCCACCGATACCGGTGACAGGCAGCGGCTGCAGGTGTATTTGCCAGAGGTCTGTATGGTTCCCTGTACCACCATGTGGTTACCATCGAACCAATAAGCCCCATCCACAACTACTGTGGCGTCCTTCCAAGGAAGGTCCTCCACTTCACCTAGCTCGGCAGCCGGACATTCAAAAGAAAAGGGGAAAGACTTCCCGGCTTCTTTTAGTGCTTCTTCGACTTGTAGTTTCATATTTCTACCTCGACTATACTATTATATCTATCTACTTGGGCTTTGTCAATCATTTTTTCCGGTCTGGCCCGATGAATTCCCGCAACAGCGAATTGGGCGGTACGACGGACGAGTCGATGCCCTTGAAGGGCTTGAGGAACCGCAGGAGCCGCCGGGCTTCGGCGTAATGGACGCTGCCCTTGTCGATAGATTCCAGGAGCGGTTCGGCATAGGGCTTGAGGACAGACAGTTCATAAGGCAAAGCCGTGTTGAAAATCGTATCGGCATCTTCCTGATAGGGATAGATGTTCTTTTCTTCGCCGCGGCGGACGTCAGCCCAGATATCCATGGTCGCCATGGGCCCGCGGTCGCGGAACTGCTGGTCCCGGACCATGCGGCGGATGATGCGCGTATCCGACGTGGAAATGCGGTTGTGGTCGTTAATGCGTATCTGCGTCAGGACGCCCAGGGAAATCTTGACCTTTTCATAGCGCGGCAGCATGTAGGTCAGGGAATCGTTCAAGGCGTGGAGGCCTTCGACGACGATGGGCTGGCCTTTTTCCAGGACTGTCGGCTTATCGTCGAAATGGCGGTGGCCTGTGACGAAATCGAAGCGGGCCAGGTGGACTTCCTTGCCCTGGTTGAGGTCATCGATCTGCTGGTTGAAGAGCGGTACGTCGATAGCCCGCAGGGACTCGAAGTCATAGCTGCCGTCGGGATTCTTCGGCGTATCTTCGCGGTTATAGAAGTAATCGTCCAAGGAAATGCCGATAGGCCGCAGGCCGTTGACGCGGAGCTGCGTCGTCAGGCGCTTGCAGAACGTCGTCTTGCCTGCCGACGACGGGCCGGCGATGAGGACGACCTTGACCTTCGGCCGGCGGCTGACGATATAGTCGGCCAGCTGGCCCAGCTTCTTTTCCTGCAGGGCTTCGGCCATGTCGACCATATCCTGTATGGTCCCGTTCTCGATGTAATGATTCAAGTCATAGACGTATTCGCAGCGGACGATGCGCCCCCATTCTTCAGCATCCAGGAAGAGGCGGGCCATCTTGGGGATTTCCTTGTATTCCGGCAATTCATTGGGATTGTCGACGGTCGGCGTTTCCAGGATGACGCCGGGCGCATAGGACCGCAGGTTGAAGCAGGTCACATAGCCCATGCTGGGCAGGAGAGGCCCCATATAGTAGTCAAAGGTCTGGCCGCACTGATAGGCCATGATATGGGTGACGTCGACGTGGCGCAGGAGTTCCGCTTCCCGCATCATATGGCGGTTGCGGCACATTTCCATAGCCGTTTCGGCGCTGGCGATGACCTGGGAAATGGGTTCATCTTGTTCGACGATTTCGTGCATGCGCTTCTTGATGATGTCCACGTCGTGGACGGTGACGGTGTGGCCGATCTCCAGTTCGCAGTACAAGGCCTTGCGCAGGGCATGCTTGACCAGGACCTTGCCGTCGGGATAGAGGTCGCTGACGGCGCGGACCAGGAGGAAGATGGCCGTGCGGATGATGCACTGATTGCCTTCCATGGTATTGATGGGCAGCCAGTCTACGTCGCCGCTCTGGCCGACCTTGGTCTGGAGGCCGACACATTCGTTATTGTATAAGGCCGCTGCAATGGGCATGTCGTCGTGCTGGCAATACTGTTCACAGACCTGCTGCAGCGTCACTCCTTCCTTGACTTCATAGGAATTCCCTGATTTCACATCGTGTAAAGTAATCACAGGAATCACGCTCCTTTTCTTTCGGTAATAGCATATTCATTATACCATATTTTTGCAGCCTGCGGCAGATGCGCCGAAAGGCTGAACGCCTAACGCAGACTGTGGTATAATAAGAAAAATAGGATTTCGTGTAGTAAGGAAGGATAATCTATGAGAAAAAGAGTGCTTACCTTATGGGATGGCAAAGTCTTCCTGGCCCTGGTCGTCCTCATGGGCTGTATCCTAGCAGGGATTGCGTCATATCAGCACGTCTATATGAAAACGCCCGATTATGCCGTCTCCCAGGTCATCCGTGCCGCCCGGGACGGGGATATGGAGACCTTCAGCCGCCACGTCGATGAAGGGGCCCTGAGCGGCCAGTTCTTCGATGCCCTCGTGTCCCATACGTCGGACAGTACGGATGAATTCTTTTTGCTGAATATCATCCGCTCGCCGTTGCGGGCTTCTTTCATCACCACAGCCGACCTCTACCTGAACTGGACGCTGGCCGGGAGTACGGACAATGACGAATATCAGAAGACGGCCGATAACCTGCAGCGCACCTTGAAGAGTGCCGGCCTGGCCGTCCCCCTGGCGGGCTGGCACCTCGACGGCGCCGACTGGAGCCATGACAATACAGTGAAGCTCTACTTGTACAACGACCGCCTGGGCGCGACCGTCCCCTGTACGGTCACGCTGGAACAGACGCCGTCCCAGACCTGGATGATCACGGGCCTGGCCGACCCGGAAGCCTTCCTCAACGACTTGCGCGATGTCATGAAGAAAGAATTGGCAGCCTACAACAAGCCGGTCCAGCAAAAAATCGACGCCATCATGACTGTCCGCGACGTCTCTTCCAAAATCGTCACCGGCCAGGGCCGCACCTTCCTGCGCCTGAGCTATACGCCGGTCTTCCGCAAGGACCGCAATGACATCGCTTCTGTCAAAGCCGTCTACACCCTGCGCCGGGACAGCGATAAAGCCGTCCTCTATACGTCGCCCCTGCGCCTGTCGACATCGGCGGAAAAACGGACCCATGAGAGCCAGTTCCTGCTCAATCCCCTCATCCCGTCACAGTACAGCCTCATCCGTTCGCAGACCCTGGACGGCATGACCAGCGAACTCCACCTCACGGCCATCACCCTCAAAGACGGCACAGAATTGGCATTGGCCGACACGTTGCCGGAAAAATAAGAAAAGGGCCTGTCGCATGTGCGACAAGCCCTTTTTAGTGGCTAGTGGTTAGCTGTTAGTGGTTAGCGGATGGCTTTAAATTTACTGTAGGGTCGCCACGTGGGGCGCCCGCTCTGTGATATGTACGATTTTATTACCCAACCAGTTTGCTAGAAGAATCGTCCAAATCCCTAACGGGTCGCCCACGCGGCGACCCCTACAAACAAAGCCTTTATACACTAATTCCCGCCTGAACAGATTTCGATGATCTTCGGTTTGGAATTTTCGGCTTTCGACAGGGAACGGTCGAAGAGTTTGACGCCGACGGCGCCGATGAGGAAGCCGATGATGCCGCCGATGACAGCCGTCTGGACTGTATCGAAGCCCTGGGCCAGGGCCAGGAAGTGACCGGCAAAGGCGCCGGCGGCACAGACCAAGAGGGGCATGACGAAACAGATGAAAGCGCCGATGACGATGTTGACATCGCGGAATTCGAATTTGACGTGCTGGCCGACTTTGACGCCTAACGGGTCGACAGCCGTGACGACGATGTTTTCAGCCCCTTCGCAGGCGCCGCAGGCGATGCAGTCGGAATGGCGGCCGACCTTGATTTCGGCCGTGCCTTTTTCTTTTATAGAAATAATCGTACCTTCTTCAATTTTCATAGGAATCCCTTCTTTCTCTGCCTATTATAGCATGGCCTTTTCATTCAATCAATACTATTTTCGTGTAGTTTCAAACATAGCACCATCAGGAGATTCCCCCTTTATTCCATAGCGGGCGCCCCACGGGTCGCCCCTACAATGCGGCTTTGCCGCGTCAAATTCATCCCATTTGTCATAAATTCCGGCTGTCTACAGGATTCACAGCGGGACGCCTTAACAGGACGTCCCCTACGGTATCGCATAGAGGCGATGATAATAATAAGCAGGCCGCCGTTCACAGGTTCAGACCGCAAAAAAACACGGCCTGCGGCCGTTTCGTAGGGGCTTCCACGTGGGAAGCCCGCTGTGATATTTTGCCACAGCCTAGCCGAGTATGATGGCAGGTCTTTACGAACAACGAGCTACGCCTTTTCTCGGACTCAGATGCGGCTTCGCCGCTATAAACTCAAACTAACAACGACGCTTCGGAAAACCCTCTGCGCGTAGCGGGCGCCCCACGGGTCGCCCCTACTAGCCTTATGGCATACGCCTATTCCTTCAATCATTCTATTTTCGTGTAGTTTATAGTCGTCGTAAAAAAAGGCGCTGTCCCATGAAGACAGCGCCTTTTTTCTGTAGGGGCGCCCACGTGGGGCGCCCGCTCACGCAAATCATCCAGTTCACAAGTATCTCACATATACCTACAAACTCCGTACTACAAGCTTTAAAGAGAAAAGAGCCTTGCATGATGGCAAAAGCCTTCGTGCAACGGCCCTTTTTTAGCAGTCAGCTGTTGGTTTTAAATTTTTAGCCACCCACTACAAACGATAACGTCATACAAAAAATTCACGCGGTCCGCCCGTTGGGACGGCCCCTACGAGTCACGAGCTATAACGTTATTACACAGGATTCACGCGGGCCGCCTAGCCTCTGCTGTCCGTTCCAGCAACCATCTTGCGCCTTCCGTTGGTCGGCACCCGATGGGCTGGAAAGGCTTCAGGACGGCCCCTACGAACCACGAACAACTTCCTTCAGGAACTGGCGGAACGGGGCGGCCAGGTCCGGGCGGCGCAGGGCGTATTCGACGTTGGCTTTGAGGAAGCCCAGTTTGTCGCCTACGTCGTAGCGTTTGCCTTCAAAGCAGTAGGCATAGACGGCTTCGCGGCTGGCCATGGTCTGCAAGGCGTCGGTGAGCTGGATTTCCCCGCCCTTGCCCGGCTGGGTATGGGCCAGGATTTCAAAGATGTCCGGCGTGACGATATAGCGGCCCAGGACGGCCGTCCGGCTCGGTGCTTCTTCGATGGCCGGCTTTTCGACGACGCGGTTGACTTTCAGGATGTCCTTCCCTTCGACAGGTGTCCCCTGGACGATGCCGTAAGACGACACTTTTTCTAAAGGCACTTCCTGACAGCCCAGGATGGTCGCATCGAGGTCGTTGTACAAGTCGATCATCTGGCGCAGGGCCGGATTGGTTTCGTTATAGACGACGTCGTCGCCGAGGAGGATGGCAAAGGGTTCATCGGCAATGAAGGACTGGGCGCAGAGAATGGCGTCGCCCAGGCCCCGCATGTGTTTCTGCCGGATGTAGTGGATATTGATTTCAGAGATACTGCGGACCATGTTCAGAAGCCCCATCTTATGGCTTTCTTCCAAGTGCAGTTCCAGGCCCGGATTGGTATCGAAATGGTCTTCAATGGCCCGTTTGGCATGGCCGCTGATGATGAGGATTTCTTCGATACCGCTCTGCAGGGCTTCTTCGACGATATACTGGATGGTCGGTTTATCGACGATAGGCAGCATTTCTTTCGGTGTCGCCTTCGTCGCCGGCAGGAAACGGGTGCCGAACCCGGCTGCCGGGATGACGGCTTTACGGATTTTTTTCACAACGATGCTCCTTATTCAAACCAGCGGGACAAATCGAATTCTTCGCCAATGATTTCCTTGACGAAGCCCTGAGCCAAGTACAGGCCCAGGAGCGACAGCGTCGATACGCGCAGCAGCGAGCTGTCCCAGATATCGCCCAAGTCGGCCAGGACCGGCGAAATATCTTCCATGATGTCCAGGGCTTCTTCGCCGCTGAAGTTGGCCGGGCGTTTCTTGGCCAGGCGCAGGATGTGGTCCTGCATGTTGCGGTCGTTGATGCCGGTCATGCGGAAGAAGCGTTTGGCCATGCTTTCATCGACCATGGCCAGTTTGACCAGTGGCGAATTGAAGGACGGGACGATGAATTCATCGGGGATGCGCTTGCCTTTGAGGGCTTTGCGCAATTCTTCTTCTGTGAAACCGCGGTAGCGGAACAAGAGCGGATACGAATCGGACAGGATTTCGGCAAAATGCGTTTCCTTGGCTTCAAAAGCCGTGCAGTGCAAGTAATCGAGCTGCTGGTAGTAAGACCGTTCCGTCGGGAATCCATCCAGGAAGGGATAGACGTACTTGTCGATATAGCGGCAGAACGAATCCTTGTCGACGTTATGGGAGTTGCGCGAATACAGGAACAATAAGAGAATCGCCAGAATCTGGTAATGGCCCTGGGTCAAATAGGGCATGACCTTCAAGGCATCGATGGCGACCAGGTGGCGCGTCGAAATGGGCGAGCAGTGGACGATATCGTAAAAGGCCTGCAGGGCAATGGTGCCGACGTAATCATCAGGATGAGCGGCATAGGCTTTCTGGACGTTCTGCAAAGCTTCCTGGACGATGAGCGGTGACAGGGCCTGCTGCCGTTCCGTATCGGTCTGGCAGCCGATCTGGTCAAAGGCCGCCGACGTGATATATTCCGTCTGCTGCTGCAGTTCCGGCGAAACGACGCCGTACTGGCGCAGGAAGTGAGAGACGCACTGGCGGACGACAGGCGAATCGACGGTGCTTTCCGATTCCCATACGGACGCATAGTGCGGCGCATTGCCCAGCGACGGGTTGCGCGTATCGGTCCCGGACGTATTGGAATCCCACGACGTCTGGGACGGTTTGACGACCGGTGCCGGCTTGACGACAGGTGTCGCCTTTTCCTGGGACTTGTGGGCCCGGACGGGCGGCATAACCATCGTTTCTTCCGGGACGGCTTTCTTCTTGGCCGTCATGGCCGAGTCGATGTGGATCGGTTCCATGCGCTGGGTCTGTTCCAGCTGGGAAGCGACGGCTTTCATGCCTTCGCTGACGACAGGTCCTTCCAGGACCTGTGTCGCTTCGGATACGGCCCGTTTCTTGGCGGCCGACGGTGCGTCGGCGACGGCTTTGGCTGTGCCGGCGGCTTTGGCCGTTTCGGCCATGACGTCGCGGAGAATGTGCTTGCGGTGCGTGTCTTTCGGCGCTTCTGTTTCAGATGCTGCCGGTTCAGCTGCCGGGGCAGCCTGTTTCCTGGCGGCCGGGGCGGCGCCGCCATCTTTAGCGGCCAGGTCAGCCGAGACGATGGCGGCCATATCAGCCAGGGGCGGCTTGTCTTCTTCGGTCTGGGCTACTTCTTCGGCCCAGCGTGCCCGTTCTTCCCGGCGGGCATTGGCTTCCTTGGCCGCAGCGGCTTCGCGGCGGGCCTGTTCGCGCCGTTCCCGGTTGCGGGCCAGCTGCTGTTCCTGGGCTTCTTTTTCCTGTTCGGCCTGGCGCTGACGGGCCAGTTTGGTTTCTTCCTCGCGGGCCTTATAGGCAGCGGCTTCTTCTTTGTCTACCTTTTCCATGGCTTCCAGGATTTCATCGCGGGACAGGACGCGCGTCGCATCGAGGTCATCCGCATTGGGGCCCTTGTGGACCGGAGGTTCCTGGGCTTTGGGAGCTTCTTTATAGACGATTCGGCCATTGCGGCGGACGGCTTCGCCTTTGGTCGTGACAAAGGCCGTTTCTTCCGAATGCTCCCGCCGTTCGCCCAGCGTCATTTTCGGGACCTGCGGCAAGGGGGCTGTTTCTTCGTCGTCCGCTTCCTTCGGTAATTGTCTGGCATGCTTAACTGTTGCCGGGCTGCGGTGCTGGCCCCTGCGCAGCGGCTGCGGCTCGCCGTCGTAGCGCGTCTTCGTCTTCGTGTTCCCTTTCTTCTCCGTTTGGGGACTACTCTCAGAGTGCCCTCCGCCGGAATACATAATATAACAAATTACAAAAAAGACGATTGCTATGCCCGCTATGATAGCGTACGGCAAAAAGTTTGTCATGTCATCCTCTCCTCTATTTTATCAAACTTCTTTTCCCATTGTAGCATAAGATGACGGCATGAGCTACTCCCTATTGCCGATTAATTCGCACTTTCGTATAATAAAAGAGTAAACTGATTTTTTGTCCTTCAAAGGAGTCTTTTTCATGGAAAAATATAAAGCCATCGTCTTCGACATGGACGGCACCGTCCTGGATACGCTGGACGAATTGACGAAAAGCCTGAACTATGTTTTTGCCCGTCACGGCCTGCCCGCCCTGACGCAGGATGCCATCCGCCCCTGCCTGGGCTTCGGATACGACGGCTTCATCGACAAGGCCGCACCGGACGCGCCGGAACCCCTGCGGCGGACGATGACGGAAGAGTTCATCGCCTATTACAGCGCCCACTGCCAGACGACGACCTTCCCCTACGCCGGCATCCCTCAGGTCCTGGGCCGGCTCAAGGCGGCCGGCTACCACATGGCCATCGTCTCCAACAAAGGCCAGGGTGCCGTATCGGAACTGCACGATGAATACTTCAAAGACTATGTCGATTTCTCCTTGGGTGAAACGCCGATGTACCGCAAAAAACCGGCACCAGACATGGTCTGGGAAGCCCTGAAGCGCCTGGGCTGTGCCAAAGACGACGCCATCTACGTCGGCGACTCGGAAGTCGACAAAGAAACGGCCGATAACGCCGGCCTCGACGCAGCCCTGGTCACCTGGGGTTTCCGCGACCGGGACTTCCTGGAATCCCTCCAGCCGACATACCTCATCGACACGCGGGAAGAATTGGGAGAACTCTTCGGAGTGTGATTTGAGTTTTAAGTTTGCAGTTTGTAGTTTTTAGTGAATGGTTTTAAATTTAAAGCCATCTTCTACAAACTACAAACTCCGTACTAC